>ERZ1673962.365-NODE-365-length-33191-cov-4.240645_pt1 | contig 33191 bp, 22 predicted proteins | sample MGYA00580188_ERZ1673962 | MGnify/ENA primary metagenome ERZ1673962 (study PRJEB41334, sample SAMN05608104) | rock metagenome | biome: terrestrial subsurface; feature: shale formation; material: shale | place: USA: Pennsylvania ... | reverse complement strand
AAGAAGTAAATAATTATTCTGAAATATTGTTTGTAGATAGTATATACAATTCTAACTATAAAATTTCTGGAGTGGGAACTACAACATTTAATATTTCTTTATCCAAAAAACCAGAAAAACTAACATATACTTCAAATGAGTGTGATAGATTACAATATCTCACAAACTCACTATCAGCAAAAGGTCCAATTGATAAAATTAATATTATTTCTAGTGGATCTGGATATAAAAAACTTCCATCAATTAAAGGATCTAATTCCTTGGCAGGAAAAGATGCCTACATTATCCCAAAATCGACATCCATAGGAAATGCAAAGGAAGTAAGAATTATTGATGAGGGGTTTCAATATTCCTCGGATAAAACTTTACAGCCAATCGCAGCAATATCTCCACTAATTATTATTAAAAATTCAAATACAATTGATTCAGTAATAGTTACAAATGGAGGAAGAGGGTACACGGATGTACCATCTATAGTAATCGTAAATATCGAGACCGGAGAAGAAATTAATAGCGGAATACTAGAGGCAACTCTATCAGGAAACACGATAAGTTCGGTTAATATCATACAAAAACCAAAGGGAATTCCAGAAACAGCAGTTGGGTTATATGCTACCAACAATACAAACGGAATTAGTATTCAAAAAGTTGAATCTAGTTCAACCGGAATTTTTACCTGCTTCATAACAACTCCAACACTTGGATTTTCTACTCCTCCATTTAATATTGGGGACGAAGTATTCATAGAGGGAATTCAAAAATCTAGTATCAATGGTTCTGGATTTAATTCAGAAAACTATGGATATAAATTTTTTAAAATTAGTAATTACAATAATACAGGAGTTCTTGTTGCAGTAACAATTGATATTTCAAAATTGACCACAAACACTGGAATAGCAAAGATAGTTCAAGATTCTACTGGAAATATTATAAAAAGTACAGATTACCCATCATTTAATATTACTAAAACTCCATCCTCGTTTAATATTGGGGAAAAACTTATTTCAAATGGAATTGAGAGAGATTTAAAAATTTCTTCATATCAAAATTCATTCATTAAAGTCTCAGGAAGATATGAGTTGTCTGTTGGGGAAGTTATTATAGGAAAAGAATCTGGAAATATATCTACCGTAGATATCATTAAATCTGGTTTTGGAAAATTTAATGTTGATTATTCGGTTGGAAAAAGTATTGGATGGTCCAATGATATTGGAAAATTAGATCAAGATAATCAGGTTATTCCAGATAATGATTATTATCAAAATCTTTCTTATACAATAAAAAGTCCAATTACATATAAGGAATTAAGAACACCAGTTAATAGTTTAGTTCATTCAAGTGGACTAAAGAATTTTGCAGACACTGGAATTACATCAACTACCAATTCTGGAATTACGACTTCGGAGAATGCTACTACTATATTTTATGACATAATTGAAGAAAATAGAGTAGATACAATTTATGATTTTGATTTAGTAAAGGATATTGATGTAGTTGGAACATCTTCAAAGTTCTTAAAACTAAAAAATAAGAAATTAACCGATTACATTGAGTGTAAAACTAATGTAGTTTTAAAAATAGATAATATAAATCGTCAATTTTCTGATGTGGACGGGAATCCGAGTGAATTTATTAATTTAGTAGAATTAAACTTCGGAGAATCTTATATTAATTTATTAGTTAGAATTTCTACCGCTGATAATTCTCAAATTCAATTATCAGAAATCATTATACTTGATAATGGAAATGATTTATTTTTAGCTGAGAAATCAACAATAGTAAACGCCGGGACAGAAATTATACATCTTCCCGAAGAAACTATAGGAGAATTTTTATTAATTTCGGATGATAATGATGATAATTATTTAAGGTTTATTCCGAAAGATCCTTTTAATACTGATTATGATATTAAACTTATTAATAGCAACTTCAATTCCATTTTACCGGGAATAGGAACAATTTCTGTAGGATTTATTGACCTAACTGGTTGCAATAGAAATTCTACAACTGGAATACAAACTTCGATTATATCTGTACCTGCAAATAAATTTTCTTCATTGTATTCTAATATACAAATTATCGATTCGGTAACGAATCAAATGAACTTTGCCGAAGTATATTTAAATCATAATGGCACAGATACTTATATTTCTGAATATTATTTTGATTCTGAATTTTCAAGTAATTTTTATTCGGGAAATCGTATAGGAATATTTACGGCAAGTATTTCCCCTTCTGGTATTTTATCTCTAGATTATATAAGCAATTCTCCAAATATTGTAAATATTAGATCCAAAGTTGTTGGATTTGGTACAACATCTATTGGAACAGACCCATACAGATTTATATCTCCAGGCGAAATACCTGGAAATGAGAGAAGTGCTACATACCAATCAAACTACTCGTCCACAGTTTCTTCTGCATCAACTATAGTATCTCTAAATAAATCTAATTTTAATGCTGTCAAATCTTTAGTAGAAGTAAGTGTTGGGTCAACAAGTGCTCTTCACCAAATTATGATGGTGCAGGACGAATCCAATATCTATGTTCAACAACTACCCTTTCTTTCTGTTGGAAGTACCAATGGTATTGGAACTTTTGGTGGAGAATACTCCGGAAGTAATTTTATACTGAAGTTTTATCCAGACCTATCGGTAACCTCAAAGGTTAATATTTTATCATTTAATCAGTGCTTATATACAATTCTGGATACGCAAAATACTCCCCCAAGTTTAAACTATGGAGATGTAACAGAATTTATTGATATTAAACAATATAATGCAATTAATGGTGGAAGAATTAATAGGACTAATTTTGACTTAAAATCAAATAATATCCCAATTTTTGCGAAAACATTCAACCCTACAGATTCAACAACTCTTAATCCATCAACTGGAGTGTTTACGATACAGAATCATTTCTTTAGTAATCTAGAAAAACTTATATACACACCAAAATCAACATTTATTGGTGTTGGTGCTAGTGCAATGAGAATTGATGCTGGTCCAACACTATTACCTTCTGAGGTGTATGCTATCGTAACATCGGATACTGAATTTAAACTAGCAACAACCAAGTCCAATGCTATTTCTGGAATTGGAGTTACATTTACTTCATATGGTAGTGGGAACGCACATCAGTTGCAAATGGATAAAAAACTTGAAAAGTCGCTAATAACCATTGATAATATAGTTCAATATCCATTAATATTCACTCCAATATCTTATAATTTGTCAGGAAATGGGGGGCAAATAGGTGCAGGATCTTCAGTATTTGCTTTGAGTGGAATATCTACAATAGCACCGAAAGATATTCTAAAAATTGATAATGAATATATGGGTATAATTAATGTTGGATTAGGTACAACTAATATTGGACCAATTACAAATAGTGGAAGTATTAGTTTAGTCGAAGTGAAGAGAGCATTTGTTGGGTCATCGGCATCGACTCACTCCGATTCATCTTCAGTGAGAATTTATAGGGGATCTTACAATATCGTTGATAGTAGTATTTTCTTTGCAGAATCTCCTAGAGGAAATCCACAAATAATCAGAGATTCTAGCAATCTAACTTTTGAAACATCTGACTTTACCGGAAGAGTTTTCTTAAGAAACAATTATACATCAAACCAATTATATGATGATATTTCAAATAAATTTACAGGTATTGGTAGGACATTTACATTAACTGTTGGGGGAGCAAATACTGTAGGATTAGGAAGTACTGGGGGAAATGGAATCTTATTTATAAATGGCGTTTTTCAGACCCCGACAACAATAAACAATCCAGAAAATAATTTTAGTATTATTGAAAATAATGTTTCCGGAATATCTAGTGTAGTATTCTCTGGTATTAGAAATCCCGAAACCTTACAATTTGTTACTTCAGAGTATGATGTCAATCAAAATCAAACTCCAAGAGGTGGAATAATTATTTCTCTAGGTTCTTCTACTGGTCTTGGATATGCACCTCTTGTTGGAGCAGCGGTAACTGCCGTAGTTGGAGCAGGTGGTAGTATAGTATCTGTTGGATTAGGAACTACTGATAATCTTGGTTCTGGATATAATGGAATTGTATCAATAGGAGTATCAGTGTATCAAAGTGGTCATATTGGAGATACCGCAATCATAACTGCGTCGGTTGGAGCGGGAGGAACACTTTCCTTCAATGTTGGTGCTGGTGGAACGGGATATACAAATCCTAAAATATTTGTATCCGAACCTTCATATGAAAATCTTGATGTAATTGGAATATCAAGATTGGGAATTGGTACAACAACAGATACAGGAATAGGTCTTTTACTTAATGTTGAAGTTGGAGCAAGTTCTACAACCGGAATAGGATCAACATATTTTGAAGTTTCTAGATTTAGTATTTCTAGACAGGGTTATTCATTCAGAAGAGGAGATGTATTTAAACCAGTTGGATTGGTGACTGCTAAAGGACTAACATCGCCATTATCGGAGTTTAGATTAACGGTTGTTGATACATTTTCAGATTCTTTTGCTGCTTGGCAATTTGGAGAATTTGACTACATAGATTCAATTAAAAATTATCAAGATGGGGTCAGAACAAGATTTCCTCTATTTTATAATAATGATTTATTGAGTTTTGAAGCATTAAAAGGTTCTCAAGTAAATCTTTCAAATGCATTATTAATTGTTATAAACGGAGTGATTCAGGACCCAGGAGTTGCCTATCAATTTGAGGGGGGAACTAGTTTTGTATTTACAACCGCTCCAAGGCAAGAGGATAATGTTGCGGTTTTCTTCTATAGAGGAACTGCTGGTGATGATACTGAGTTAAATACTTCAATCAATGAAACTCTAAAAAGAGGTGACACTATACAAGTTCTTAAGAATAATTCAATCACAGGAACATTAACACAAAATAAGAGGACAATATTTGATTTATCATTCTCTGATAAGTTTGAAACTAATTTATATTCGGATCAAGGAGTAGACACAGAAAATAATAAACCGTTAAGTTGGATTAAACAAAAAGTTGATAGGAAAATTAATGGGGAAAATGTTTATAAAACCAGAGATTCTATTGAGTCTTTGATTTATCCGACAGCAAAAATCATCAAAGATTTTTCAACCACAGATACTACAATATTTGTAGATAATGCAGAATTTTTTGAATATGATAATATTATTAATCCAAAACCTTTTAGTTCTCTGATTATTAATGGGTCCCCTGATCCAGTATCAGCGGGAATAACAGCAGTTGTCTCTGCCGCAGGAACAATTCAATCATTAGTTATTAATATTCCCGGAAGTGGGTATATTGGAAATTCAGTTACAGTTAAAATTTCCTCTCCCCCCAAAGAGGATATAGAAAAAGGAATTGGAATGGGAATTACTGCAACCGCAACAATTTCAGTAGGTGCCGGCGGAACATTAACAACACCAATAACAATTACTAATCCGGGAATTGGGTACACATCTTCACAACCACCAAAAGTTATTGTACCACTTCCAGATCCAACATATGAAAATATAACTCAAATATCATTAATTAATGGATTCTCTGGAATTATTACTGGAATTACAACTGCTGCCGGTAGTAACGGAAACCCACTAGCACTTAGATTTTATTTAAATTCACCTTCTTATACTGGATTACAAACTGGATATCCAATTTATATCTTTGATACGAGAGTTGGGAAGGGAATAACTTCTATTGATACTTCTAATTCTGCAGTAGTTGGAATTGGAACAACCTTTGTAGATAATGTTTATTATATTCATCAATTTTCTGAAGTTGGAACAGTTGGAATTATTACTTGTAACATAAGATCAAATACATCAGTAGTTGGTCTTTCAAGTTCGGGAAGTACATTAAATCCTATCGGTAAATATTCTTGGGGAAAACTATCCGGGTTCACTCGTTCAAGTTCTCCAATATCAATAGGAGTATCCGGAAATACTGTAGATGTTGGACTATCAACCTTTCCAACGATTCAAAGAAGGGGAATAGGTATTAGACAAACTGGAGCACTTCCAAAACTCTTATAAATATCTAAAAAACATCAATATGGCAGCAATAGTAACGGATCAATTTAGAATATTAAATGCTAGTAATTTTATCGATTCCGTAACAAGTGGAAATGATTCGTATTATGTTTTTTTGGGTTTAGATAATCCTACAAGTGTTGGATTTGGAAGAACTACCAATTGGAACGAAGATATTCCAAATCCTACCGATAATTTAGAATACTTAAGTCATTACAGAGATACCTCGTTATTTGGTAAAAAAATTACATCTGCTAATATTAGAAGACTTATAAGAAAGGTTACTTGGACTTCCAATACATCTTATGAGATGTATAGGCACGATTATAGTATTCAAAATCCGACACCAAATTCCAACTCAAGCAGATTATATGATTCCAATTATTATGTAATTAACCGTGATTTTAGAGTTTATATTTGTATAGATAATGGTTCTTCGGCAACAATGCCAAATGGAACTAAATCTCAAGATGAACCTACATTTACAGATTTAGAACCTTCGGCAGCAGGAACAAGTGGAGATGGATATGTTTGGAAATATCTATTTTCAGTTTCGCCAAGTGATATTATAAAGTTTGATTCAACAGAATATGTTGTTGTTCCAAATAACTGGGCAACATCAACAGATTCTCAAATTGTAAGTGTGAGAGAAAATGGAAATTCTGGGAGTGTAAATCCAAATCAAATTAAAAAAGTATATATTGCAAATGGAGGAAGTGGGTATACATCAGGTATTGTTGATATTATTGGTGATGGATCTGGAGGTAGAGTATCCATCACAGTCAATAGTAGCGGGTCTATTGTATCTACTCAGGTGGTTGCAGGTGGTTATGGATATACTTGGGGGATTGTTGATTTGTCAACTCTTCAACCGGGAACTATATCAAATGCTGCAAAACTAATACCAATCATTCCACCATCAAAAGGGCATGGTTATGACATTTACAGTGAATTGGGAACGGATAAGGTATTGGTATATGCCAGATTTGATGATTCAACAAAAGATTTTCCAACTGATACCAAATTTGCACAAGTTGGAATTATTAAAAATCCAACTACTTTTTCATCAGATACTGTTGTCTTTACAGAAAATCAGTATTCATCTCTTGGAGCAATCAAATTAACTTCGGGATTTACTGGAACTCCAATTATTGGAAATGAAATAACTCAAACTGTAACAAATGGAACTGCAAGAGGTTATGTAGCCTCATATGATAGTGAAACTAAGGTCTTAAAATATTTTCAAGATAGATCTTTATATTTTGGAAATAGTTTAGATCAAACTGACCGAAATGATCATTCTAGGGTTTATAATTTTGAATCTAATGGGGGACCCATTTCTCCATATTCTGGCTCAGTTGATACTACTTTTGGATCTCCCACTCCAACAAATAAAGTTACAATTGGAAGTAAAGTTATAGATTTGGGGGTAACTTTTACATCAGGTCTTGCAAATCCAGAGATAAATAAAAAGACGGGAGATGTAATCTATATCGACAATCGACCTCTGGTAACACGGGATATCCGACAAAAAGAAGACATTAAAATTATCTTGGAATTTTAAATAAAAATGGCACAAAAAACAGATTTAAATATCAGTCCTTATTATGATGATTTTGATTCTTCGAAGAATTTTTATAAAGTTTTGTTTAAACCTGGATATCCGGTACAGGCAAGAGAACTAACGACTCTTCAATCAATTTTACAAGATCAGGTAAAATCTTTTGGAAGCCATGTATTTAAAGAAGGTTCTATGGTGATTCCGGGCAATATTGCCTATGATGGAAATTTTAATTCAGTAAAACTTAATCCAACTAATTTTGGAGTTGATATTTCTCTTTATATTAATAATTTTATTGGTAAAAAGGTAATCGGTCAAATATCAGGAACTACCGCAATTATTCAATATATTGCTTTACCTGATGGAAACGATGTAGAAGATCTTACATTATATGTAAAATATTTAGATTCTGATAGTAATTTTCAATTTAATCCCTTTCAAGATGGTGAATCATTAATAGCAGAAGAAAATATAACTTATGGGAGCACTACAATTAACGCAGGAACTCCATTTGTATCGTTAATTTCATCAGATGCAACATCTGTGGGATCGTCGGCATCTATTGGTGATGGAGTTTACTTTATTAGAGGATATTTTGCAAATGTATCTAAGCAAACTATAATTCTTGACCATTACACAAGCACACCTTCATACCGAATTGGACTAAAAATTGATGAATTAATTCTTAGCGCAAAAGATGATAGTTCATTATATGATCCATCTAAAGGTTTTACAAACTATGCTGCACCAGGAGCAGATAGATTTAAGATTAATTTATCTTTAACTAAAAAATTAATATCAGACACTAATGATACCGATTTTGTCGAATTATTAAGAGTTGAAGATGGAAAAATTAAAAAAATTGAGACAAAAACTCAATATAATGTAATTAAAGATTATATTGCAGAAAGAACCTATGACGAGTCCGGAGATTACACGGTTGAACCATTTAACGTAACAGTAAATAATTCTCTAAATGATAGATTAGGAAATAACGGATTATTTTTTGATACCGAGACTACAGAACAAAATAATACTCCATCAGAAAATTTGATGTGTTTGAAAATATCCCCAGGAAAAGCCTATGTAAGGGGATATGATGTTGATAAAATATCAACAACAATCATCGATGTAGAGAAGCCAAGAGATACAGAACTGATTAAAACTGCAAGTATTCCTTTTGAAATGGGGAATAATATAAGAGTTAATAATGTATCAGGAACGCCAAAAAATAAACTAACTATAGATTTGTATGATCAGCTGAATTCTACAGGAACTATAATTGGTAATGCACGAGTATATAGTTTTAGTTTAACCGATGCTTCATACATAAATGATGTTACTAACTGGGATCTATATCTTTACGATATTCAAACTTATACAACTCTTGTTTTAAATTCCGAAGTATCTAATTCAGAATTACCAGCAACATCATTTGTGAAAGGAAAGAGTAGTGGTGCCAGTGGGTATGCGGTTTCTGCAGGAGGTAGTTCTACAACTATTAATTTAAGACAAACTTCTGGAACTTTCTCAGTTGGAGAGCAATTAATTGTTAATGGTCTGGATTTTTCAAGAAGTATCAGAACAGTAACAACATATTCTACTGAAGATATCAAATCCGTAAAACAAACAACTGCAGTGTCTGGACTTCCGGTAGATTTTACTGCTGATTGTTTACTTGAGAGATTTAGATTTCCAAATGGAATCACTCAGGTAACTATTAGCGGAGGAAATACATTAGTAAGTCCTGGAAAATTCTTTACCGGTGTAAAGATTGGATCAATTATTGGATATGCAACAACTACCGGAGATCAAACATTCAATCGAGTAACAGCAGTTTCTGCTGATGGTACATCATTAACTATCGCAACCATAAGTCCTAGTGTTCCTGGAGTATACTCGGGTACAGTCACAGATGGAACTTATAGTAATATCTTTATTGGCGCCCCAATTATAAGAAATCAGAACTCGGGATTTTTATACGCACAACTACCAGATTTTAATATCTCTTCAGTAAATCTTTCGGGATCATTAATAACACTTTCTGAACAGATAACAGGACAATCTACAAACGGCAGCGGAGTGTTGTCATTTGATCTATCCGCAGTTAGTGGAATTACTAGTGCATTCTTTGCATCATTTGATCAGGAGAGATATTCAGTACATTATAGTGACGGTGGAATTGGTACGGTAACCTCGGATCAATTTTCAATAAGTGGAAATAATGTAACAATTAGTGGTTTAAGAACATCACAATCAAATACTATCGTTGTGAATACGACACTAGTTAAGAACGGAATTCAGAGTAAAATAAAGACATATAATAGAAGTCAAACATTAAATGTAGTGAGATCCAAGTATCCAGAATCCGGAACAGGAATCAGCTCTTCAATTGGAGATGGTCTTACATATAATCAATATTATGGACTAAGAGTTCAGGATGAAGAAATATCTTTAAACTACCCAGATGTAGTAAAAATAATATCAGTATATGAGTCATTTGATTCCTCGGCGCCAGTTGTAGACCAAATACAATTCGGTGCCAGTTCTGATGTGAGCACAAATGCAATTATTGGTGAAAATATTTTTGGAAAAGGTAGTAAGGCAATCGCTAGGGTTGTTTCTAAACCATTTTCTAACGTACTCGGAATCGTATATTTAAATTCTGAAAGATTTTCAATTTCTGAATCTGTAGTATTCGAAGATTCCAATATAACTACGGAGATTAAATCTATCACTCCTGGAAAATATAAGGATATTACAAATTCATATACTCTTGACAAGGGGCAAAAAGATCAATATTATGATTATTCTAGAATTGTTAGAAATAAGAATACAACCGAACCATCTAAGCAACTTTTAATTGTATTTGACTATTATTCAGTACCTTCTAATGATAGTGGAGATGTATTTACAGTATTGAGTTACGATAAAGAAAGATATACACACGATATTCCTTTTATTGGACCAAGATCCGTAAAATCATCTGATACTTTGGATTTTAGACCAAGAGTTCCAGTGTTTACATCTACTACTTCTTCTCCATTTGATTTCTCATCAAGAATCATAGAGCCCACACGAATCTTGTCACCAAATGAAAGTTCATTACTTGGATATGAATATTATCTACCAAGAATTGATAAATTGTATCTGGATAAAACCGGAAACTTTATTCTAGAAAAGGGAATATCATCAAAGAATCCAAAGGCACCAGATAAAAGTGACGCTGTAATGGAAATTGCGACCATTAAATTGCCACCGTATCTTTATAATCCAGCAAATGCAACTGTGACATTAATGGATAATAGAAGATATACGATGAGGGATATTGGTTTAATTGAAGATAGAGTTGAAAATTTAGAAAGAGTAACCTCACTATCTCTACTTGAGGTAAATACGCAGACCTTACAAATTCAAGATGCCGATGGAAACAATAGATTTAAGAGTGGTTTTTTTGTAGATGATTTTAAAAATTATACATTTATTAATAGGGGATTGTCATCCATTAGAGTTAATACTGCTGCTAATGAACTTACACCTATAGTTAGTAGAAATTCACTTAAATCTCAAATTACACCGGCAACTTCTATTATTGATGAAGATTTGGACCTTTCGGAGAATTTCCCACTATTAGATCCAAATGTAGTAAAAACAGGAAAAGCAGTAACTTTAAAATATGAATCTATTGGGTGGATAGAACAAGCATTTGCCACAACAGTAGAAAATGTAAACCCTTTTAATGTAATTGTTTATAATGGCGATGTTAAATTGAGCCCAGAAATTGATAACTGGGTGAGAACAATTCAACTTCCCGATAAGAATATCAGTGTAACATTAAATTCCACGCGAACTGTCACCAGAAATTTAACAAATAATGTCTCGGTTGCTCGACCACCAATTAATACTCAAACAAGTAGTACAGTTAATCTTCCGGATATTATTGGACAAGGAAATCGAACCGAAATAGTTGGATCTAATACTAGTATCTCATCTAGTACTTCTTCAAGTACCCAATCACGTACCACATCATCCGACAGTTTCAATACAGTAAGTAATACTAATACAACAATAAGAAATGTATTGATATCTTCGTCCGATGAATCATTTATGAGATCCAGAAACACTCAATTTTCTGCGTCTAATGTCAAACCATCTACTCAATTTTATCAATTCCTTGATGGAAATAGTGGTGTAGATTTCATTCCAAAATTAATTGAGATTAGAAATGTTACTAAAGCATTTGTAGTTGGAGAAACTGTTATTGGATCTTCTGGAGGTAACAATTTAATTTCATTTAGAGTTGCCAAGTCAGATCATAAGTATGGTCCTTACAATTCTCCATCAACAACATATACAGTTAATCCATATGTTAGAACCGAATCCATATCATCTGAGTATAGTCAATCATCAAAAATTTTGAATATTGATACTGCTTCTCTGTCAGAAGAAGCACAGGGAAAATATTCCGGTTATTTGCTTAAAGATATGCAACTAGTTGGTCAGACTAGTGGTGCCGTGGCATATGTTAGTGATTTAAGATTAATTTCTGATAATTTTGGAGATTTAATTGGTACATTTTACATAAGAGATCCAAATACAATTCCAACCCCAACTGTAAGAATTGCCACAGGAACTAAAACATTTAAGTTGACCGCAAGTTCCACCAACAGTGCCGATCTTCCAGGAAGTACAGCAAATTCCTCCACCGAAGCAAATTATAAATCAGATGGAACACTCGAACAGTGGGAAAATACCGTAACGGCAACAACAAATAACGTAACGACAAGAACAGTTACAAATCTTACAACAAATACTACATCTATTCAGACGACGACAAATACTCATACAACAACAACACAACAAAGATTTGTTGATCCTCTCGCACAATCATTTGTTGTTGCCGGAAATATAGAAGCTCCTTCACCAACATCATCATTTGATGATGTAAATGGTGCATTTTTAACTGCTGTTGATTTATTTTTTGCCAATAAAGATTCAGGAAATGCTCCGGTAAAAGTTGAAATTCGAACTGTTGAACTGGGAACTCCTACAAGAACTGTGATTGGATTTCCGGTTACATTAAGACCAAATCAGGTTAATACTTCAACCGATGCTTCTGTTGCCACTAAGGTTACATTCGAAGAACCAATTTATCTTCCACCCGGAAGAGAATATGCAGTTGTAATTATTTCAGAAAATAGCGATCAGTATGAAATGTGGACTGCGGTTATGGGCGAAAAAACCGTAAATACAAAATCACTTCCAGATGTAGATGCAGTTACATATTCCAAGCAATTTTCGATGGGAAGTTTGTTTAAATCGCAAAATGGATCTATATGGACCGCAAATCAATATCAGGATCTTAAGTTTAAACTTTATAAGGCTAAATTTACTTCAACCACAGGAACTGTATTTTTTAATAATCCAACATTAGATGAAAGTAATGGTTATGTACAGAAATTAGCAGAAAATCCACTAACAACTCTACCAAAAAGAACAACTCTAGGAATTACCACAACAGCAGACACAGCATTAATTGCTGATTTAAGTGTGGGTAGAAAAATTGTTGATAAATCTAAGACTTATGTTTATGGATATGTTGTTGGAACCGGAAGTTCAGTATCAAGTGTGGGACTAACCACAGGTGGTAGCAATTACGTTACTGATTCTTATGTAGAAACTTATAATATTATTGGAAATGGTTCTGGACTCGTATTAGATATTACTGCCACTAATGGAACAATTGCTGGTACACCGGTAATTGTAAATAGGGGAAATGGTTATAAAAAAGGAGATGTTGTCGGTATTGTAACTTCTACGGTAGGAACTGGAACTTCAGTACGCGGTCGTGATGCAAGAATTACTATTACGGGAGATGGTAGTAGTATTGATACTTTATATCTGGAAGGCGTTCAGGGAGTATTTGCCACAGGTACAACAACTGATTATGAATTAAGTTATTATAATAATTCCAATACAATAGTGTCTTTGGCTGGAACTAACATTCTAAATCGTTCAGATTCAACAAATGAATATTCCGGAAATTATGTTAGAGTAGAACATTTTGATCATCAAATGTATGGTAATACGAATAAACTTAGAATAAGTGATGCAGTTTCGAGTAATGCGCCAATTCCGATTACTTCTTCTTTACCTTCAACATCTACATCAATTTCAATTGGAGATACATCAAACTTTGGAACTTTTGAAGGAATTCCGGTAAGCGGATCAAATCCTGGATATGTGAAAATTGGAAATGAGATTATTAGTTATGGGTCCGTTGGTAGTGGATCATTAGGAACTATTGTTAGAGGTATCGATTCTACAATTTCAATCACTCATGAGACAGATACTCTGTTGTATAAGTATGAATTAAACGGAATTTCTTTACGGAGGATTAATACAACTCATGATATTAGTGATTTAAATATTGGAATCGATGGATATTATCTTGAAGTTAATAGAGCAGCAAATGGAACTAATAGAAGTACCGATGGATCTCTTGCTGGAGCACCACAATTATCATTCGCTTCTGAGTCAAAATTAGGAGGTTCAAAGGTTCTCGCCACCGAGAATATTTTATACAGTTCAATAGTTCCCACATATGATCTCAATACTCCCGGATCTTCTACCTCAACTTCGGCAGTAATTAGATCTGTTACTGGAACTAGTATTAGTGGAAATGAGACCTCATTCTTAGATAATGGATATGAGCCAATTCAGTTAAACTCATTAAATACATTAAGATCGGTAAGACTTGTATGCTCCAAAGAAAATGAAATGGAATATCTTGATGCTCTACCAAGAAATAAATCATTCACGACCGGAATCACCTTTAATACGACAGATTCTAATTTATCTCCAATATTATTCTTAGATACGGCATTTACTGAGTTTATTTCTAGTCGTTTAGATAGTCCAATTTCTGATTACACATTGGATGGCAGAGTCAATTCAATACTAGATGATCCACATTCTGCATCATATGTTTCAAGAGCAGTAAATCTCGTTCAACCAGCAACATCACTAAAAGTAATCTTGTCGGCATATCGCCACGAATCTGCCGATTTTAGAGTTCTTTATAGTTTGTTTAGACCAGATTCGAGCGAAATCGATCAATCATTTGAACTATTTCCTGGTTATGATAACTTATCATACACCACTTCGGCAGGATATTCTGTGGTTGATCCTGCCAAAAATAGTGGAAGACCGGATACTTTTGTAAGTTCTAGTCTGGATAATCAATTTAAAGAATATGAATTTACCGCAGATAATCTTGGATTGTTTAATGGATATGTAATTAAAATTGTAATGTCCGGGACTAATCAGGCATATCCGCCAAGAATTAAAGAACTCAGAACAATTGCAGTAAGATGATTAGAGTAAAGGGGCATCAAAATCTTTATAGAGATGAAAATAGTGGAGCAATTGTGAATTGTGATTCTGTGTCTTATAATCAATATCTAAACACAATTCACAATAGAGAATCTCAAAGAAAAGAATTAGATGAGATGAAACAAGATATTAATGAAATTAAAACACTATTGAGAGAATTGATAAATGCACCCAGATGAAATTGAATTAGAATCTATTAGTAAATTATTCGAGTATGAAAAACATGCACGGGTAATTGACACTTTAAATGAGGAGGAATTGAGATCTTTTTCTAAACTTTATTGTAAATTATATTTGAAGCAACAGGAAGTTTTGAGTACTCTTACTGATCTATAAATACTTGTAAACTAAGTAAGTAAATGGCAGTATATGTAATCAACTTAGTAATAAATGCCGGCTCAGATTTTAGTGAAACGTTTTTTTTGGAAAATGTTGATTTGACTGCGTGTACTTTATTGGCACAATTGAGAAAATGGGATGGAAGCTCAAATTACACACAATTTGAATCTCAAATCATCAACCCAAGTCAAGGATCAATAAAATTGGCACTGTCGCATCAACAAACTAAATTATTAAAACAAGGAAGATATGTTTATGACGCAATTATTACTACTCCTTTTAATTTTACCAATAAAATAATTGAAGGGATGGTGTTAGTTAGATGAGGTTTTAGTTTGAGTAAATTTGGTGAATATAAATAATAAGTAAAGAATATTAGATGAATGCCAGAACTATATGCAATTAATTTAACTATTGATACTGGTTGCAACTTTAATCGTACATTTTTTGTAAGTGATCCGATTACTAATTCCAGTTTTAATTTAAGTGAATATAATGTTATATCACAAATTAAACAATGGAATGGTAGTTCTACTTATATAGATTTACAAACAGAAATTTTAGACCCATCTGCAGGAATGATAATGATTAGTTTAACACCAGAAGAAACTATATTATTAACTCCAGGAAGGTATGTCTATAATGTCGAAATGATTAGTTCTCTTGGGGTCTCAACAAGACTATTTGAAGGAATTGCTTCAGTTAAACAAGGAGTTACTCGATAATGTCACAAGATATCTCAGGGATAAGAGTAATTTCCAGTTTATCTAACGGATCTTCTGGGTCTGCTGCAATATATTCACAGGCAGCTAGAAATGTAATTGGAGGAATTGCATCAGTAACTTCACTGACCGTAACCGGAATCAGCACATTTGTTGGTGATGTTTATATAAGTGGAAATTTATATGTAAGCGGATCGAACGCTATAGATGGGGGTGAATATTAATGTCAAAACCTGCAAGTAGACAACAACTTATAGATTATTGTTTAAGAAGACTGGGAGCACCGGTTCTCGAAATTAACGTTGCTGACGATCAAATCGATGATTTGGTTGATGATGCTCTACAATATTTTCAAGAACGACATTTTGATGGCGTAGAGAGAATGTATCTTAAGCATCAATTTTCTCAAGAAGATATTGATAGAGGAGCAGCAAAAAATACAAATGGAACAGGAATAGTTGAGACAACGGCATCATCCGGAAATATTGCAGGTCTAGGTACGGTTACATCAAAATTTTATGAGACATCTAATTTTATTCAAATTCCAGATTCTGTAATCGGAATAGAAAAAGTCTTTAAATTTGATACTAGTTCAATTTCAAGAGGAATGTTTAGTATTAAATATCAATTATTTTTGAATGATTTATATTATTTCAACTCTGTTGATTTATTACAATATTCTATGACAAAGACATACTTGGAGGATATTGATTTCCTATTAAGTACCGACAAGCAAATAAGATTTAATAAAAGACAGAATAGAATGTATTTGGATATTGATTGGGGATCGCAGCAAGTTGGAACTTATATTGTAATTGATTGTTACAGAATATTAGATCCAAACACTTTCACGGATGTTTATAATGATAGTTTTCTAAAAATATATTTAACCTCTTTGATTAAAAGGCAGTGGGGGCAAAATTTAATTAAGTTTAGAGGAGTAAAACTTCCCGGCGGTATTGAATTGAATGGGAGAGAACTTTATGAAGACGCAGAAAAGGAATTAGAAAGTCTTAGACAGAGAATGGCAACAGAATATGAACTTCCACCGTATGACTTTATTGGATAAAAATGGCACTAAATCCCTTTTTTCTTCAAGGTTCTGCGAACGAACAAAGATTAATACAAGAACTGATTAACGAACAATTAAAAATTTTTGGTGTGGAAGTAATTTATATTCCCCGAAAATTCGTAAGAAGAGAAACTATTCTTAAAGAGGTTTCGTCTTCAAAATTTAATGATAATTTTTTAATAGAAGCATATTTAAATAATTTTGATGGTTATAGTGGCCAGGGAGATATTTTAACAAAATTTGGTGTAAGTTTAAAGGATGAATTAAGTTTAGTTATATCAAAAGAAAGATATGAAGACTTTATTGCTCCGTTTTTAGAATCCAATGACGAAGAAATAGTTTTATCTTCAAGACCAAGAGAAGGAGATATTGTATATTTTCCTTTGGGAAAGCGTTTGTTTGAGGTAAAGTTTGTAGAGCACGAACAACCTTTTTATCAATTGGGTAAATTATATGTCTATGAACTTAAATGTGAATTATTTGAGTATGAAGATGAAGTTATTGACACTACGATTAAAGAAGTCGATAATACTATAAAAGATGAAGGATATATAACCACTCTAAATCTTATAGGAGTTGGAAGAATTGCGACGGCATCCGCTGGAATTGGATCTGGATATGTCAGGAGAGTGGTTCTAAACAACGACGGGCATGGTTATACCTCTCCACCCACAGTATCTATCGGTACAGCGCCTTCTGGAGGGGTTAGAGCGACTGCTGAAGTAGTCACAGTATTTAAATCTGGGTTCTATTCTATTAAAAATATTTCTCTAATTAATGCCGGAGCCGGATATACCGTACCTCCCATTATTACTATAAGTGGAAATGGAATAGGTGCTGCGGCAACTTGTACTATAGAAAAAAATAATTTCGGTATTGTATCAATTAATATTACAGATGGTGGTGTAGGATACTCAACTTCTCCAAGAGTAAGAATTATTGGAAATGTCGGAGCGGGGGAAACAGCAACTGCCGAATCCGGAATTGGATCGGAACAAAATGTTAAATCTATAAAAATAACAAACCCAGGAGTTGGATATACAATTTCTCCACAAATTATTATAGATCCACCACCAATTCTAATAGGAACAGGGAATTATATATTTAATGAAATTGTAACCGGTTCCAGATCCGGAACAACAGCGAGAGTTAAGTCTTGGGATCTGGATACAAAGATTCTTAAAGTTTCAATTGTAAGTAATGCTTCATCAAAAGGATTTTTCCCAGGAGAGACAATTGTGGGGTCAATATCTAACTCCCAGTACTCCACAGAGTCTTACAGTAATTGGAATCCATATGATACTTATGGTGATAATTTACAAGTACAAACCGAAGCTGATTTGATATTGGATTTTTCAGAATCTAATCCATTTGGTACATATTGATACTATAAATATATAATGTGTTAATAATTGAATAAACGGGTACAGGAAAACGCTAGGAACCTACTTCTACCACCAAATTATAAGAAAGACGGTTACTGCGTTTGGAACGCTTTTTAATGACATTTACATAGAACATAAAAATTCATCTGATGTAGCAATCAGTCAGATGAAGGTTCCTCTTGGATATGGACCTATGCAAAAGTTTCTTTCCAGAATTGAGCAACAGGCAGAATTAAATAAACCAATTCAAATTACTTTACCAAGAATGTCATTTGAGATGACATCTATTCAGTATGACTCAACAAGAAAAGCAAGTATAATACAGACATTTAAGACTTGCGGAAATGGTGATACTATAAAGAAAGTTTATATGCCGGTTCCTTATAATATTGGATTTCAGTTGAATATTATGACTAAATTACAAGATGATGCCCTACAAGTTGTGGAGCAGATTCTTCCCAATTTTCAACCATCTTTTAATTTGACCGTTGATTTGGTGGATTCTATAGGAGAAAAACGAGATATTCCAATAGTTTTAGACAGCGTTTCCTTTACGGATGATTATGAAGGAGATTATTCCACCCGAAGAACTCTAATATATACACTAAATTTTACAGCAAAAACATATCTGTTTGGTCCTGTCGCAGACAGTACAGATGGACTCATTCGTAAGGTTCAGGTGGATTATTATACCGGAACTGATCCAAAAGTCGCAAAGAGAGAGATGAGATATACTGTCACTCCAGATCCAATTGATGCCGGACCTGATGATGATTTTGGATTCAACGAGTCGGTAGAAATGTTTTTTGACAGTAAAACATATAGCCCAACTCAACAAACGGATATTTAATAGATTATGAAAAATAACTATGAAGATTTGGATAAGGCTCTGAATATCGAGAGTAGTATCGTTGAGGTAGAAAAGTCTTCTACATCAATTGATATTCCAATTGATGTGTCTTCATCCAGATCTGATGATATTATCAAAGATTATGAATACTCCAGAGCAAATTTATATTCTTTGATAGAGAAGGGTCAGGAGGCAATAAATGGGATAATGGAACTTGCGAGCGAAGGTGGTTCTCCAAGAGCATACGAAGTTGCCGGTCAGTTAATTAAGAGTGTAGGGGATGTTGCGGATAAATTAATAGATCTACAGAAAAAAGTTAAGGAAGTTGAGGAGGATGTATCCAAAACTACAAATGTAACTAATAATGCTGTTTTTATTGGATCAACTACCGAATTGTCAAAACTGTTAAAGCAAGGGTTTCTAAATAATAAAGAATAAATCATATTTGGTAAATGGGTTCTCTTCGCAAATGGTTTAAGGGATCAAAATCAGTTGATAAAAAACCTGGTTGGGTGAATGTAGTAACCGGTGGAACTTGTGCGAGTGATGAACCTGGAGAAGGCGTTCCCAAATGCGTTTCCTCCAACAAAAGAAAAAGTATGACTAAAGCGCAAAGATTGTCGGCAGCAAGAAGAAAAAAGAAAGCAGATAAAAACCAGCAATCAAAATCAGGTGCCGCAAAACCAACTTATGTTTCTACCGACAAACCAAAAAAGAAAATGAACGAAGAAAAGGACATTAAGGGAAAAGGTAGTGGCAAAAAAGATGCTTGCTATTCCAAAGTAAAATCAAGATATGATGTTTGGCCTTCTGCTTATGCTTCAGGAGCACTTGTTAAATGTCGCAAGGTTGGTGCCGCTAATTGGGGAACTAAAACAGAGGAGACGCAAATGATTAGATATTGCCCCAAATGTGGTAAAGATGAGACTCGTAGTGAATGTAGATATGGTTCAAAGTATTGGGATATGTTCTCTGTGCCATCAGCACTTGGATCAAATCAACTAAAATATAGTATCGCTCAAGTTCATCCGGCAAATGAATCCAAAGAACCAGATCACGAGCACTCTATGGCTAGATCAGAACTTTCTACAATAGTTTCTGCGGCAAAAAGACTTCGCAAAAAAATGAAAGGTGAAGGCAATATCGAAGCTTGGGTTCAATCAAAAATTACCAAAGCAGCAGATTATATTGATGCTGCCGCTGATTATATTGATAGTGGAGAGCATAAGGTTCATGGATCTACGGATGAAGAGATGAGTTTTAAGGTAAAAACTTTTGGCGAGTTTATGTATGAGGCATTAGATAAGTCCAAGATGAAATGTAACTCCCCAAAGTCTAGTCCCGTAGGAGATTCTCTTACGGGTAAGTCTCACGTTGTAAAGGCTTGTGAAGGTGGGGAGGAAAAAATAATTCGTTTCGGTCAAAGAGGCGTGAAGGGTTCTCCAAAGAAAAAAGGAGAATCAAAATCATACGCCAATCGACGCAAAAGATTTAAATCAAGACACGCAAAGAATATTGCCAAAGGAAAGATGAGTGCGGCTTACTGGGCGGATCGTGTAAAATGGTGACATTATGAGTGATTTATCAGATCTTTTTAGATTAGTTGCCGAAGAAAAGAAAAAGAAAAAAGAAGAAATAGATTCTTTGATTGGAGATTCTTTTGATAGACTTTTTGTGGAGCAACTTAAACCTCATAAAACTCCAGAACAACTGGCAAAGAAACATAAGGTTTCTATTTCTCAAATTAAAAATCAACTCAAAAAAGGAACTAAAGTAGAAAAAGAACATACAAAGGATGTAGAACTGGCGACTACAATAGCATCTCAACATATTGATGAGTTGCCGGATTATTATGACAGATTATCTAAAGTAGAGAAGAAACCCATAAAGGAAGGATTACTTAATATTTCACCAGAAGAAAAAACACCGGACCCTTTATCACCACTTAATCAAAACTTTGCAACACTTGATGATTTACAAAAACATTATAAACTTTTTCTTTCTCGTATTCAGCAACAACTCTCTACATTAGGTGGAGGTGGTGAAACAAATCTCACCTATATGGATGTTCCCACAACATCCGTGACTACATCATCATATTTCATAAGACCACAGGACTACTACATCGGCGTAAATTATGCCGGTGCAGTTAGCATTACTTTACCAAGAGCAGACAGAGAAGGGAAAGTTTTTGTTGTCAAAGATGAACTGGGAGAAGCATCCAAAGGAACGAATAGATATATTACAATACTTCCATCTGGGTCTGATTTGATTGATGGTAGAGATAGAGCAATTCTTGCTTTTGATTTTGGTAGTTTAACATTCATATGGAAAAGTAATTCCTGGAGGGTAGTCTAATGTCTCATTTATATCAACCAAGTTTAGATCAACACGATGCATTTGGTCGTTTAAGAGTATCAAATCCACTCACACTTTTTGATAGTTCTCACAGATATAGGGACAATAACCTCTGGAGTAGTTTAGTTGTAGGAACTGGTTCTACAGTTGGATTTGTAACCGCACAGGGTTTGATTAATATTGGTATTGGAACTACTGCTGGTTGTTCTGTGATTAGAGAAACAACAAAAGTATTCGCATATCAACCAGGAAAGTCTTTGCTGGTATTGAATACATTTGTAATGAACCCCAAGAAAACAAATCTTCGTCAAAGAGTTGGATATTTTGGTGCTGATAATGGAATGTATTTTGAGGTTGATGGGGATACTGCATATTTTGTAGAGAAAAGTTTATCTCTTGGAACAACAACAAGAGTTGCGCAGGAAGACTGGAATATTGATAAATTAGACGGCACAGGTCCTTCTGGTGTTACATTAAATTCATCCAAAGCACAAATCTTATGGATGGATATTGAATGGTTGGGTGTTGGTTCCGTAAGAATAGGTTTTGTAATTGATGGAGCATTCATTCACTGCCATACATTTCATCACGCAAACATAGTTGAATCAACTTATATTACAACAGCATCACTTCCTTTGAGATATGAGATCGCTAATACTGGAATAACCACAAGTACAAGTAATCTCAAACAGATTTGTTCCTCGGTAATTTCAGAGGGTGGTTATAATCTTAATGGAATACAGCAGGCAGTAGGAATTGCGGTCACATCTCCAAGAACTTTAACAACCGAAGGAACATTTTATCCTGTAATATCTTTGCGTCTCAAAGCATCTCCAAATAATTTAGATGCGATTGTTATTCTCACAGCACTTTCGGCAATGCCAACTGATACAGGTAAGTTTAATTGGCAGATTAGGGCATCTGGCACTACTACTGGTGGTGCTTGGGTAAGTGCGGGTGATGATAGTTCGGTAAATTATAATATTACTGGAACTTCTCATACTGGTGGAAGAATACTTGCGAGTGGATTTTTTACTGCTTCAAATCAAGGATCAACTCAAATTGATATTTCCAAAGAAGCACTCTTTAAGTTTCAGTTGGAAAGAAATGGATTAACATCAACACCTTATGAAATTTCTCTTGTTGTTGCTTCTGATAGTAGTAATAATACTGTTGTTGCTTCTTTGGACTGGGAAGAGGTGAGTAGGTAATTATGGCAGATAATGTATATCTTGGCAATCCACTATTAAAAAAAGCGAATACTCAAATTGAGTTTACGGAAGCACAAGTTATTGAGTTTCTCAAGTGTAAGGAAGACCCCGTATATTTTGCCGAAAATTATATCAAAATCGTGAACGTAGATGAGGGTCTTGTCCCCTTTAATATGTATCCTTTTCAGAGAAAACTAATTGAAAATTTTCATAATCACAGATTTAATATTTGTAAAATGCCTCGGCAGGTAGGAAAGTCAGTTACAACAGTTTCTTATCTTTTACATTATATCGTCTTTAATGATAATGTAAATATTGGTATTCTTGCCAACAAGGCATCAACATCCAGAGAACTTCTTGGAAGATTACAACTATCTTATGAAAATCTTCCGAAATGGATGCAGCAGGGAATTGTATCTTGGAATAAGGGTTCATTAGAATTGGAAAACGGATCAAAAATTGTTGCGGCATCAACATCGGCATCCGCAGTTCGAGGAATGTCATTTAATATTATTTTCTTGGACGAATTTGCGTTCGTTCCAAATCATATTGCGGATGAGTTTTTCGCATCGGTTTATCCTACAATTTCATCCGGTAAATCCACTAAAGTTATTATAGTTTCTACCCCAAAAGGTATGAATCACTTCTATCGAATGTGGCACGATGCCGAGAGAAATAAAAACGATTTTATTCCCACAGAAGTTCACTGGTCTGAAGTTCCGGGAAGAGATGAGAAGTGGAAGGCACAGACGATTGCGAATACAAGTGAGGAGCAATTTAGAGCAGAGCACCTATGCGAGTTTTTGGGATCAATTGGAACACTTATCAATCCAAGTAAATTAAAAATACTTGTTTATGATGATCCAATAAAAAGAGGTGATAAAGGATTAGACATATACGAAGAACCGAAAGAAGATCACGATTATTTGATGACTGCGGATGTGGCAAGAGGAATTGGTAATGATTACTCCGCATTCGTTGTTTTTGACATTACAAATTTTCCATATAAGGTAGTCGCAAAATATAAAAATAATGAAATCAAACCTATGCTATTTCCAAGTATTATTGAGAAAGTAGCAAGAGGATATAATAATTCTTGGATTTTAATAGAAATTAATGATATTGGAGATCAGGTGGCAAACATATTACATTATGATCTGGAATATAATAATATTTTAATGTGTTCTATGAAAGGAAGAGCGGGTCAAGTTGTGGGATCCGGATTTAGTGGCAAAAGAACTCAAATGGGAGTGAGAATGACCGCTTCTGTTAAAAAATTAGGATGCTCTAACCTAAAACTTTTAATCGAAGATGATAAATTGATTGTTAATGATTATGATATTATTGCGGAATTAACTACTTTTATTCAAAAACATAATACATTTGAGGCAGAAGAAGGTTGTAATGATGATTTGGCGATTTGCCTTGTAATCTTTTCTTGGTTGGTGGCACAAGAATATTTTAAGGAGATGACGGAAAATGATGTTCGCAAAAGAATATATGAAGAGCAAAAAAATCAAATAGATCAGGATATGTCCCCCTTTGGATTTATTAATGATGGATTAGATGAGTATGATACGCCAATTACCATCGATAATGATACTGGGGACAGATGGATGATTGCCGGACCAGATAATAAGAATGAATCATTAGAATTGTGGAATCTTGATGAATATGGAGACCGCTCGTATATGTGGGATTATGGATAAGTTTATAGAAACGAAGGAAATTATAAATACTTTTAGATAGTTTTGGATAGACGGAGAATAAAGATGCCCTTAAATTTAGCATCTCCTGGAATTGTAGTAAGAGAAGTTGACTTAACCTCTGGTAGAGTTCAACCATCTTCCGGTAAAGTGGGAGGAATTGTAGCACCTTTTGCAAAGGGTCCTATCGATGTACCGACTTTAGTAGAAAGTGAAAACGATCTATTAAATATTTTTGGAGAACCATATCCAACAGATAAGCACTATGAGGGATGGATGGTCGCTTCATCTTATCTTGCGTATGGTGGATCATTAAGAGTTGTGAGAGCTGATGACACTAATACAAAAAATGCTTTTGTTGGGTCTGCAAGCAGCGTTAAAATTAAGAGTTTAGATAATTATGAAGATCTTGGATATGATGAAAATACCATTACTGGAGTTATAGTTGCGGCAAGAAATCCTGGTTCCTGGGCGAACGGAATCAAGGTTGGAATTATCGACGCTAAAGCAGATCAAATCTTAAGTGGAATTACAACCAGTGCCGGAGTTCCGGTTATTCAAGTTGGTTACGGAGTAACACAATCTCTTGCTGGTAAAGTTGATTCTTCTTCCGGAACTTCAATATCTCTAAATGATTCATACCTAAAGGGAATTATTACCGGAATTTCAACTACAACCGGTTCCAGAGATGTCTATGTTAAGATTTTAAGTCGGGTATCGGCAGCAGGAACCGAAACCATCGTTGATTATCAGCAAGATGGTACATATTGCTTCACAGAAACCGGTTCTCTCGGTGTTGTAAATAATGTCGGCACCGGAGTTGGATCTACGACTTATACCTCCGAAATTGACTGGTTTAGTCAACAATATGTTACTCTAACCAATTCCACCATTCAGTGGAACAATATTGCTCCGGCACCAGGAACATCATCCTATGCAGAACCAAGAGGATCTAGATTTGATGAGGTTCACGTTGTAATCATAGATGATTTAGGAAGCGTTACTGGTAATGCCGGAACAATTCTCGAAAGACATTTAGGTCTTTCCAAGGCAACCGATGCCGAGTTTTCTGCAGGAAGCACCGCTTATTGGAGAAAATATATCGCAGAAGGTTCTTCCATTATTTTTGCCGGAGGAGCACCAACTGGATTGACAACAACAGGTTTTGATGCGGGTCAGTTCGATTTAACAACTGATAATGGATGGGACCAAGATGCCGAAAATGTTATTTTTGGATCTGCCGGGTCTAATACCTATACTTTGGGTGGCGGACTGAATTATGATGGAGGAACAAATCTTTCTAATGCTGGTGCTCTTACATCAACTCTAGCAGAACTGGAGGATGGATATGATTTGTTTGAGAATACAGAAGACATTAAAGCAGACTTTCTTCTAATGGGTTCTGCCGGTTATGCCAAAGAGACCGCACAGGAACTTGCGAATAAACTTATTTCCGTTTGCGAAATAAGAAAGGATGCAGTTGCCTTTATAACTCCATATAGAGGAGCATTTCTTTCCGATAATCCAGTGGAAGGAGATATTACAATTAGAGCAGCAGAAGATATTACTAAAAATGTAATAAGTTTCTTTTCTCCTATAGCATCTTCTTCTTACGCAGTCTTTGATTCTACATATAAGTATATGTACGATAGGTTCGCAAATACTTATCGTTATATTCCTATGAACGGGGATATCGCAGGACTTTGTGCTCGTACCGACATTAATTTCTTCCCGTGGTATTCTCCTGCAGGAACATCAAGGGGTGCAATTTTAGGTGCAGTAAAACTTGCATATGCACCAACAAAATCTCAAAGAGATCGCCTTTACACAAATAGAATTAATCCAATTATCTTCTCACCCGGAGCTGGTATTATTCTATTCGGAGACAAGACCGGTCTAGGAAGAACATCGGCATTTGATAGAATTAACGTTCGCAGACTTTTCATCTATCTCGAAGATGCGATTTCTCGTGCCGCCAAGGATGTACTATTTGAGTTTAACGATGAAATTACAAGAACCAATTTTGTAAATACGATTGAACCCTTCTTGCGAGACGTTCAAGCAAATAGGGGCATTTATGATTATGTTGTGATTTGCGATGAGACAAACAACACTGCTGCTGTAATTGATGCAAATGAATTTAAAGCAGATATTTATATTAAACCAGCAAGATCGATTAACTTCATCGGTCTTACCTTTATTGCCACCAAAACTGGTGTTGATTTTGAAGAAGTAATCGGAAACTTTTAAGTAACAGAGGTTAATCAATTATGGCAACCAGAAATCAACTCAATCCGCCCCCATTAAGAAAGATTACTGACTTTAAGAGTAAGTTATCAGGTGGCGGCGCTAGAAGTAATCTTTTCGAAGTGGTTTTATCCTTTCCGGATATTGCACCAGCAGATGTTACTGTTCTCGACAAATCAAGATTTTTAGTCAAATCAGCGGCTCTTCCTGGATCCGCCATAACTCCTTTAGATGTGGCGTTTAGAGGAAGAACATTAAAAGTTGCCGGAGACAGAACTTTTGAGTCTTGGACGGTTACAATTATTAATGATACCGATTTTTCAATTCGTTCTGCATTTGAAAATTGGATGAATAAAATTAATCGTCTCTCTGATAATACTGGTGTTACTAATCCAGCACTTTATCACGCAGACGCATTCGTTTATCAACTAGATCGTGATGGTTCTACATTAAGAGCATATCATTTTTATGATATTTTTCCAACTAATATTAGTGCAATTCAACTCGCATATGAAACTGATGCTATTCAGGAATTTACTGTAGAAATGCAGATTCTCTGGTGGGAAGCGGTTAAAGGTAATTCTTCTTCCGCTGGTGGTGAAGACATCAACTAAATAATAGATAATAACAAGCAAGTTTATTTTATAAGATGGCAAAACTTTTTGGTTTTTCAATTGAGGATGATGACAAAAAATCAAAATCTATAGTATCTCCCGTTCCTCAAAATAATGAGGACGGGAGTGATTATTATATACAGAGCGGTTTTTACGGTCAATATGTAGATCTTGAGGGTGTATATAGAACAGAATCTGATTTAATAAGAAGATATCGTGAAATGGCAATTCACGCAGAATGTGATGGTGCTATTGAAGATGTTGTAAATGAAGCTCTTGTAAGCGATTTATATGATTCTCCGGTGGAAATTGAGTTATCTAACTTAAATGCGAGCGATAAACTTAAGAAAATAATCAGAGAAGAATTTAAATTTATCAAAGAAGTGATGGACTTTGATAAAAAATGTCACGAAATATTTAGAAATTGGTATATTGACGGTCGAGTATTTTATCTCAAAGTAATTGATGTAAAGAAACCCGAAGAGGGAATCAAGGAATTGAGATATATTGATCCCATGAAGATCAAGCACGTTCGTCAAGAAAAAAAACCAAACAACAAATCTGGTCCTAATATATCTAATTTTAATTCTCTTTCTGGAAATCAAGTTATATATCCAGAAATTGAAGAATATTTTATTTACAGTCCTTCATCAAATTATCCTGCAGGAGGACTAACTTCTTCTGCAAAAAATTCAATAAAAATCGCTAAAGATTCTATTACCTATTGTACTTCCGGATTAGTTGATAGAACTAAAGGAACTGTTCTTTCGTATCTTCATAAAGCAATCAAACCCCTTAATCAATTGAGAATGATTGAGGATTCTTTGGTAATCTACAGAATGTCAAGAGCGCCAGAAAGAAGAATCTTTTATATTGATGTAGGAAATCTCCCAAAGGTAAAAGCGGAGCAATATCTCAAAGAGGTTATGTCTCGTTATAGAAATAAACTTGTATATGATGCCTCTACCGGAGAGGTTAGAGATGATCGCAAATTTATGAGTATGATGGAAGATTTTTGGTTGCCTCGTAGAGAAGGAGGTAGAGGAACTGAAATTACAACTCTTCCTGGAGGTCAAAATCTAGGAGAACTATCTGATATTGAATATTTTCAGAAAAAACTTTACAGATCATTAGGAGTTCCAGAATCAAGAATTGCCGGTTCGGGAGATGGATTTAATCTTGGGAGATCATCAGAAATCTTAAGAGATGAACTTAAGTTCTCAAAATTTGTCAGTAGATTGAGAAAGCGTTTTGCTAATCTTTTTAATGATATGCTTCGCACTCAATTAATTCTTAAAAATATTGTTACTCCCGAAGATTGGAATAAAATGAACGATCATATTCAATATGATTTCTTATATGACAATCACTTCGCCGAACTAAAAGAAAGTGAGTTGCTCACAAACCGACTCTCCACACTCACGAGTATGGAGGCATATATTGGCAAATACTTCTCTACCGAATATGTTAGGAAAAAAATCCTTCGACAGACTGACGAGGAAATTATTGAGATTGACGCACAGATTGACGATGAGATTGAAAAGGGCATTCTACCCGATCCAAATGCTCCCGTAGATGAAGCAGGAAATCCAATACAAGAACCGGGAATGGAAGGTGGCGTTCCTCCAGAAGAAATACCCCCACAAGAAGTGCCCCCAGAAGAAGTTCCTCCACAAGAACCTAAAGGCGGCAAGATATAAATAAATATATATTTGTAAATTATTTTTATGGAAGAACTTGTCGATTTGATTGCAACTCAACAATCTGCATCTGAAATATCAGATAAAATTAAAGATATCCTATTCGCAAAAGCAGCTGAAAAAATTGATTATATTCGACCAGAAGTTGCAACATCATTATTTGGAGATGAGGATCATTCAGAGGAACAGGAGTAATGGCAATTAAAGTAGTACAAAAAGTAAAAAGAATTACCGCAAATGCATCTACACCTACCCTCAGCGATCCAATCGCTCTTAAAAGTGGGTATTTGAGAATTTCTACTGGAGTAACACCAGTTTATGTTGAAACCGGAATAGGAACTCCTGTTGCCACCGTAGATTCTTTTCATCTCGGTCCATATGGAAATGAGGTACTAAAGGAAAGAATTGCGAGACAAAGTATTGTTGGTATCACCACAGGAACCTCAACTATTGTGATATTTGATAATAACGCAGGAAATCCATTTTTAGCTGGAGATTATGCTTCAATTGAAAATGTAACTACAGCAGGAATCAATACGGAACATAAATTAGTCTCCAATGTATATGATAATTATTTGGTACTTAGTCACAATACATCATCTGTAACTGGAGTGATTACTGCAACAGGGGCATCAATTGCCAGAAGTGTAAAAGTGAGTGTTCTTTCCGCATCAGGTGATCAACCTGTAAGCATTACAGAAATCGTTCAGTTAGTCACAGAGTAAAATGAAACTCATCACAGAAGAAGTCCAACAAGTAAAGTTTATTACCGAAAAGGTAGGTAATGGCAAAGACCCAAGAACCTTTATTGAGGGGGTTTTCCTTCAGGGAGACATTTGTAACCGTAACGGTAGAATGTACCCCATGCAGACTCTTGCCCGTGAGGTAAAGAGATATAATGAAGCGTTCATATGTAAGGGTCGTGCTCTTGGAGAACTCGGTCACCCTGATGGTCCTACCGTTAATCTTGACCGCGTTTCGCACAAGATTGTTTCTCTGGAACAAAAAGGATGTAATTTTATCGGCAAGGCAATACTTCTTGGAACTCCTATGGGAAAAATTGCCGAGTCTCTCATCAAAGAAGGTGTTTGTCTTGGTGTTTCTTCTCGTGGTGTTGGATCACTCCAAATGACTAACGAAGGTCATAAAGTAGTAGGACCAGATTTTATGCTTGCGACAGCGGCTGATATTGTAGCGGATCCTTCTGCTCCTGATGCTTTCGTACAGGGTATATTTGAGGGGAAGGAATGGTGCTGGGATGGAGGTATTCTACGGGAAAAATTTGTTGAATCAACAAAACGTAGAATTAATACTTTAGTTGATGAAAAAACCCTTCAAGAACATAAAGTACAATTGTTCCAAGATTTTCTCGCAAATCTTTAAATTATAAATAAATATAGATTATAACACAACTAATCAAAAATGTCCGTTGGTAGAAATTTACAAGAAATGGAAAACGTAGTAACCAAAGGAGCATCACCTGCAGAACCAATGCATAAGTTGTCCACTGGTATTGCACCTGGACAAACCGGAAATTGGGAAGATCTAGGTGGTCCTACTCCAGAAAATTATCGTCCCGATGACGATTCCGCAAAAATCAAAGATCCTGCTGCTACTCTTGCCCAAGTAAGAGATGTGGTGAACGCAAAAGCGGCAAAGGCAGAAGCATCAGGAACTTCGGCAACTCCAGTAAAAACTCCGGGTCAAGGAGTTAAGGAGGAAATCGAAGAGGATGAAGATCTTGTCGATGAAGAAGAAGTCGATGAAGATGAAGAACTAGTTGCCGAAGAATCTTGCGACGAAGATGGAATGGAGGAAGGTCCAAAATCAAAGAAATATAAAAAGCCTGCTACTAAAGCAGTAGAAGAAGAGTATGAAACTGAAGAAGAGTATGATGTCGAAGAAGATGTAAATGCTCTTCTTGCTGGTGAGGATCTCTCCGAAGAGTTCCAAGAAAAAGCAAGAACCATCTTTGAGGCAGCGATCCGTTCGAAGGTTGCTGAAATCAAAGAAGAACTTCAGTCATCTTATGAAGAAACTCTTATTGAAGAAATCGAAACAATTAAGAGTGATTTGGTTGAGCGTGTCGATGCTTATCTTGAGTATGTATCCGATGAGTGGGTACAAGAAAATGCTCTCGCAGTCGAACACGGTCTTAAGACTGAAATGACCGAATCATTCCTTTCTGGAATGAAACAACTTTTTGAAGATCATTATGTAACAATCCCTGAAGATAGATATGATGTTATTGAGAGTATGGTAGATAACCTTGATGAAATGGAAGAAAAACTCAACGAGCAAATTCAAAAGAACGTTGCTCTAAATAGAAGATTGGCGGAATCAGTTGCTGATGTAATCTTTGCAGATATTTCTGAGGGTCTTGCACTTTCTCAGAAAGACAAACTCGCTTCTCTTGCTGAAAATGTTGAGTTTGATGGTGAACAAAACTATCGTGAGAAACTAGTAACCTTGAGAGAATCATATTTTCCTTCAAGATCTTCTAGTGCTCAAATAGATGACTCTGAGACTTTATCTGAAAGCACAGACATTCAAAACCAACAACCTATGGTTAGCGGAAGAATGGAATCATATCTTCAGACTCTAGGCAGAGTCGCCAAAAAGTGAATTATAAATTATAAATTTTCAAACTAACTTTTTTACAGAGGTAAAACAAATGCAAATGTTCAACGCAGAACAATTGCAGGAGAAGTGGGCACCAATCCTTGACTATCAAGGGCTCGATGAAATCAAAGATTCACATCGTAGATCGGTAACTGCTATCCTGCTAGAAAATCAAGAAAAAGAACTCCGTGAGTCACACGATTTTCTTTACGAATCACCAACCAACTTCGCAAATGCTGCTGGTACTTCTGGTGGTTTCGGTGGCAATTCTCTCGCTGCCGGTCCTACCGCAGGTTTCGACCCCGTTCTGATTTCTCTAATCAGACGCTCAATGCCTAACCTGATTGCTTATGATCTTTGTGGCGTTCAACCAATGAACGGTCCTACCGGACTTATCTTTGCGATGCGCTCACGTTATACCAATCAAAGTGGAACTGAAGCATTCTACAACGAAGCAGATACAAGATTCTCTGCTCAAAATGCTCAAGGAACTCTTCCATCTGGTAATGTTGGTTTCGGTACTACCGCCGCTCAAGGAACTCCACTCACGGGGAATAACCCAGGCATCCTGAATGATAGCCCAGCTGGAGCATATAATGTTTCAACTGCTATGAATACAGGCGATTCCGAAGCACTCGGAGACGCTGCTGGCAATATGTTCAATGAAATGGCTTTCTCGATTGAGAAAGTTACTGTAACCGCTAAGAGCCGCGCTCTAAAAGCAGAATACAGTCTTGAGCTCGCCCAAGACCTGAAGGCAATCCACGGATTGAATGCTGAAGCGGAACTCGCAAATCTTCTCTCCACAGAGATTCTTGCCGAAATTAACCGCGAAGTCATTCGTACCGTTTATAAGATTGCCAAGCCAGGTGCTCAGGCAAACGTTGCCACTTCTGGTACTTTTGACCTTGATGTTGACTCAAATGGTCGTTGGTCCGTTGAGAAGTTCAAGGGTCTTATTTTCCAGATTGAAAGAGATGCTAACGCCATCGCCCAGCAAACTCGTAGAGGAAAGGGCAATATGATCCTTTGCTCCGCTGACGTTGCTTCTGCGCTCGCAATGGCTGGTGTACTTGATTACACCCCCGCTCTTAATGCTAACCTAAACGTAGATGATACTGGCAATACCTTTGCTGGTGTTCTTCAAGGTAAGTATCGCGTATATATCGATCCTTATTCTGCTAACGTATCACCTAATCAGTTCTACGTTGTTGGTTACAAGGGTTCCAGTGCTTATGATGCTGGTCTCTTCTATTGTCCTTATGTTCCTCTCCAAATGGTTCGTGCCGTTGGTCAGGACACATTCCAACCAAAAATTGGATTTAAGACCCGCTACGGCATGGTCGCTAATCCTTTTGCTGATGGTCTAGCTCCAGGACTAGGTGCTCTTAA
>ERZ1673962.364-NODE-364-length-33223-cov-174.945248_pt1 | contig 33223 bp, 46 predicted proteins | sample MGYA00580188_ERZ1673962 | MGnify/ENA primary metagenome ERZ1673962 (study PRJEB41334, sample SAMN05608104) | rock metagenome | biome: terrestrial subsurface; feature: shale formation; material: shale | place: USA: Pennsylvania ... | reverse complement strand
AAGCCGATTCCCTTCTTCGGCCTTGAGCTGCCGGCGCTGATCGGCGCCAACAAGGCACTGGCCGACGAGTTTAAGGAGCTGCATGAAACGCTGGCAGTCGCCGGTTACTGGCTGATCGGTCTGCATGCGGCAGCGGCGCTGTTCCATCAGTACGTGCGCCGCGACGGTACCCTGCAACGGATGCTGCCGCGCCAGCGTCAGGCCTGAGGCGCTTCACTCGCTGCAGCGAAACCCTGTTGTAGAAATTCGGCACCCCCCAGCCAGAGCTACGGATGTCTTGCACAGGCCGTCATGCACCGACGCAACCCACATTGACTACGGCGGCGCAGATCGTACGGCGTCTGTTGTCGCCGTCATGGACGGGTCTCCGCGACGGAAGGGGCCCGGCGCCTGCTGCACTGTCGCTGCTTTCAGCGCATCAGGTTCGTCGCCCAGGCGAAACGGCTTCGGGGGGCCGTCGTCGATACGCCGCCTGGTCACGTGCGCTTCTGCCTGGGTTTCGACAGCCGTCCGTTCAGCCATACCCAGTAACGCCCCTGCAGCCAATAGCGCTGCCAGCACCCGATAGATCAGCGAAGCCAGGTCGAAACCCAGCAACGAACCTCCATCCAGCCACAAGGAGCCGAGCCGCCCCGCAATCAGCGCCAGCATGATGATCACCAGCATGACCAACGCCGTTCTGGCACGCTCCGCACCCCCCATCGCCCACAGCAGAAACAGGCCCAGACCCAGCTGCAAACCGCCGTAATAGACGCGCATATGACTGATCGATGCACTTTCCATCAGCAACATGCCGTTGAGATTGGCCATTTCGTATGGCCACAACCAATAGGCGAGGCTGAACCCGAACATGGCCATAGCCTGGGCGATTAGCACAAAACGGGCAAAGCGCATCGAAAACTCCCTGGATAGCGGTTCGCAGCACATGGTTCATCCGACCGATAAGGACCTGTTTTGGTTCGTCCGGACTCGGCCCTCGCCGGCTGTCAGCTGCGACATTCGCTCACAGACTGGCACTTGGGTCGCGCCCGACTTGGGGGTATCGTGTGCCCACTCTGTAGGAGGTATTCCCATGCGTCGCTTACTGCTTGTCACCACCCTGCTCGCCGGCTTTGCCCAGGCAGCCGAACCCATTGCCATCGATGTGCACCGCGATGCCAACTGCGGCTGCTGCAAGGACTGGATCAAGCATCTCGAAGACAACGGGTTCGCCGTCACCGACCACGTCGAAACCAACATGGCATCGGTCAAGGCCAGGCTTGGCGTGCCGCATCGACTTGGGTCCTGCCACACCGGTGTCATCGATGGCAAATTTGTCGAAGGCCACGTTCCGGCTGCGGACATTTTCAAGCTGCGCGAGCAGCCCGATCTGATCGGTGCGGCGGTTCCCGGCATGCCGATGGGTTCGCCCGGTATGGAAATGGGTGATCGCAAGGATGCCTACAAGGTGATTGGCTTGAGCAGGCAGGGCAAGGAATCGGTACTCAGCACCTACCCCGGCAACTGAGCCATATGTTCCGAGCGGGACCGAACCAGGCCCGCTCAGCTTAACGGTCTGACTATACGGGTTGGCCAGCAGGCAAAACACTTGTTATAACGTAACTCTTCTTTCCGGAGAGCTGCCATGAGTCGTCTTCTGCCTGCCTTGTCCCTTGCCCTGCTGCCCAGTTTCGTCGCTGCCGACGACCACGCCCACAGTCACTCGCACACAAGCCTCGGCGCCCATGAGCACGGCGTCGCCGAGCTGAACGTGGTGCTGGATGGCGCAATACTGGAGATCGAACTCCACAGCCCGGCAATGAATCTGCTGGGTTTCGAGCACCCTCCCACCAGTGAAGACGACCATCGCCGAATCGCCGCCGCACGACAGCAACTGGAGCAGGCCGACACGCTGTTCGGGCTGACAGCGGCGGCTGACTGCAGACTCGGTAGTAGCGATCTCGAAAGCCCGCTGTTCAACCAGCACGCGCACGACGAACATCACAGCGATATCCAGGCCCACTATCACTACACCTGCGACACACCCGACGCCCTGAGCCGACTGGACCTTGTCGGCCTGTTCCGGGCTTTTCCGGGAACCGAGAAAATCCAGCTGCGTTTCATCGGTCCGAACGGTCAGAACGGCGCCAACCTGCGACCGGGACAGACGGCATTCACCTTCTGAAACGAAGCCGTCTGTTTGCTGCAAAGCCAAGCCAGTACACTCCAGGCTCGCTCGTGATGACCTTTTCCCGATGACCACACTGCTCGAACTTGATGAAATCGGCTTCGCCTGGCCTGACCAGGCAGAGCTGCTGGACATCCCCGCCTTCGCGCTGGAACGCAACCAGAGCCTGTTCCTCAAAGGCCCTTCCGGTAGCGGCAAAACCACCCTGCTGGGGCTGATTGGCGGCGTGCATAAAGCCCAGCGCGGCAGCGTTCGGCTGCTGGGCCAGGAGCTGGGAACACTCTCGGCCGGCGCGCGGGACCGCTTCCGGGTCGATCACAGCGGCTATATTTTTCAGCAGTTCAATCTGCTGCCCTTTCTCTCGGTACGCGAGAACGTCAGCCTGCCCTGCCGTTTCTCCCGCTTGCGCAGCAAACGGGCATGCCAGCGGCACGGCAGCGTCTCGCATGCCGCCGCCCAGTTACTGGAGCACCTCGGGCTTGCCGCCAGCCTGCATGAGCGGCGCGCCGACACCCTGTCCATCGGCCAGCAACAGCGTGTTGCCGCGGCCCGCGCGCTGATTGGTCAGCCGGAACTGGTGATCGCCGACGAACCCACCTCGGCACTGGACGCCGACAGCCGCGAAGCCTTCCTGCAGCTGCTGTTCGCCGAATGCCGCGCGGCCGGATCGAGCCTGCTGTTCGTCAGCCATGACCAGAGCCTGGCGCCGCTGTTCGACCGCAGCCTGTCGCTGGCCGAACTCAACCGCGCGACCCGCGCAGCGGAGATTTAGGTCATGTACCTGTTGCGCCTGGCGCTGGCGAGCCTGAACAACCGCCGTTTCACTGCCGTACTCACGGTGTTCGCCATCGCACTGTCGGTGTGCCTGTTACTGGCCGTCGAGCGGGTGCGCAGCGAAACCCGCGCCAGCTTTGCCAGCACTATCAGCGGCACCGATCTGATCGTCGGCGCTCGCTCCGGCTCGGTGAACCTGCTGCTTTATTCGGTGTTCCGCATCGGCAACGCCACCAACAACATCCGCTGGGAAAGCTTCGAACATTTTGCCAATCACCCGCGCACAAGCTGGGCGATTCCCATTTCCCTGGGCGACTCCCATCGCGGCTACCGGGTGATGGGCACCAGCCAGGCCTATTTCGAGCACTATCGCTACGGGCGCAAACAGGCACTGCGTCTGGCCGAAGGCCGACCCTTTGGCGAAGATATTTTCGAGGTGGTGCTGGGCGCCGAAGTAGCCAAGGCACTGAATTACACACTGGATGATCAGCTGGTACTGGCCCACGGGGTCGCCACGGTCAGTCTGGTACGGCATGACGACAAACCTTTTCGCGTCACGGGCATCCTGCAACGCACCGGCACTCCGGTCGACCGCACATTGCATATCAGCCTGGCCGGCATGGAAGCGCTGCATATCGACTGGCAACACGGCATGCCGGCACGCGGCGCAGCGCGTATCGATGCCGAGCAGGCACGTCAGCTGGACTTGCAGCCGAAACAGATCACGGCCTTTCTGCTCGGCCTGGACAGCCGCATCGCCACCTTCACACTGCAACGCGAGATCAATCAGCATGCTGGCGAGCCACTGCTGGCGGTGCTGCCCGGGGTGGCCCTGCAGGAGCTCTGGAGCCTGATGGGGACGGCCGAAAAGGCGCTTTTCGTGGTCTCGCTGTTCGTCGTCTTCACCGGGCTGATCGGCATGCTCACCGCGATCCTCACCAGCCTCGCCGAACGACGCCGGGAAATGGCCATTTTGCGCTCGGTTGGCGCCCGTCCCTGGCATATTGCCGGGCTGCTGGTAGCCGAGGCCTTCTGCCTGGCGCTGGCTGGCGTGCTGTTCGGCCTGTTGCTTCTTTATCTGGCCATTGCGGTCGCCCAGTCGCCCATGCAAAGCCATTACGGACTCTACCTGCCGCTGGCCTGGCCCAGCACCTATGAATGGTCGTTGCTGGGCGGCATCCTGCTGGCCGGCCTGCTGATGGGTGCGGTACCCGCCTGGCGCGCATACCGTCAGTCCCTGGCCGACGGCCTGTCGATCCGCTCATGAGAAAAGCCATGCCGCACCTGTTGCTTGCCGCACTCTTGGCCCTTGTCGCGCCGCTTGCCTCAGCCGAGGTTCGCGAACTGCAGTGGTCGGACCTGATCCCGCAAGGCGCCCCGCCGCCACCGCCACCCGTTGCGCTGCATGACCTCTCGCAACTGGCTGATGCGCTGGCTGCCGAGAGCGGGCCGGTCGCGCCCCAGCAATCCCCGGCGGAACCGGTGGTCGAAGCGCTGGACGGCATCCGCGCCAGGCTGCCGGGTTATATCGTGCCACTGGAAATCAGCGAAGAAGGACGGGTAACGGAGTTCTTGCTGGTGCCCTACTTCGGCGCGTGCATTCATGTGCCACCACCACCGTCGAACCAGATCGTGCATGCCACCAGCGAACTGGGGGTGAAAATGGATGCGCTCTATCAGCCGTTCTGGATCGAGGGGCCGCTCAGGGTCGAGCACGCCAGCAGCGAACTGGCCGAAGCCGGCTACCGCATGGATGCCCAGAAAATCAGGGTCTACGAGCTGGAATAAGCGGTGTCGGCCCTATACGTAGAGGTGGACCATACCCACGAACATGGACGGCACTCCCGCACGGTTTCCTTCACGGGCATGGCCCGTTACCACGAAAGCGGATACGTGTAGCCCCGAGAAGGCCCGCTCAGTTGGCGCTGGCGATCTGCCGCTCGCGCTGGAAGCTCAACTCGCCCTCGGCCCACTCGCGCCAGGCGCGCACCTTGCTTCGTTCGGCGCCCGCACGTTCAGCCTGCTGCAAGGCATCCAGTCCGGCCTGCCAGTGGGCCTGTTCAAGCTCCAATTGCGCAACATTCAACCAGAACCTGGCGCCGCCAGACTGCTCGGCCAGCTCACGGTAGATACGCGCCGCAGGCGCTCGCTCGCGGGCCTGCCACCAGAGCATGCCGAGCCGCTCACGGCGTGTCGCGTTGTTCGCCAGGAGGCCCGCGTTCAGCATGCCCTGGAGCAGTTTCGCACCCTGCCAGGGCTGGTCCGCCGCACTGGCCAGCAGCACCAGATTGTCCAGCTCCGATTCGCTGAAGCGCAAACCCTTGGCATGCGCAGTGCGCAGGGTAGCCAGGGCCTTGTCTTCCGCGCCTGCCAGTTGCTGCAGCCCGGCAAGCTGACGCCAGCCCCTGGCCTCGTTGGGATGACGCACCAGCAGGCGCCGCTGCCAGCGCTCCGCTGCTTCATAGCGCTTCAGTTCGGCATTGACCGCCACCAGAAACTGCAGCCAGGTATCGGCGGCACTCGGATTGGTCTGCACGTACCGCTCGGCGAGCGGCAGCGCCTTGGCGTGCTGCCCCAGCCCCTGGTAAGCCTGCACCAACATCTGCAGGACTTCTTCACTGGCCTGGGCAGACGACGAGCCCAGCAGGCTGACGACCTTGGCATAGCGACCCTGCAACAGGTTCAGCCGGGCCAGGTTCAGACGCTCGCCTGCCACCAAGCCCTCGTCCAGCTTGCCGCTGGCGACAGCCTTCTCCAGCAATTCCAGCGCCTGCCTGTCGTTACCTTCTGCCCAGGCGAGGTAAGCCTGGCTACGCCATAGCAGCGCCTGCTCAAGACTGTCAGGCTTTGCCTCGGCCTGATCCAGGGCTTTGCGTGCTGTGCTGTAGTCGCCCTTTTCCTGGGCAGTCTGAGCACGCTCCAACGCTCTGAACACGGTCGGATCGATACTTTGCGCGGCCTGCGTGTTGGCCATGAACAACAGTGAAATCAACAGCAGGAAACGTGGCATGTCAGCGTTCTCCTTGCAGGCGGAAGTGCAGGGTCTTGACCGCTTCGCGGGAGACTGCGACACCATTTTCGGTACGCGGTGCAAAACGCCAGCGCGCAGCGGCACGGCGCGCTTCACGGTCGAATATGTTGCGTGGGGAGGCTTCAAGTACGCGGATGTTCTCCACCCGCCCTGCCGGATTGATGGTGAAGGCGAGTTTGATATGCCCCTCGATGCCCTGCTGACGCGCACGGTAGGGATATTCCGGGCGCACATCGTTGAGCGGCATCACTTCATGCTCAGGCCCGCCCGGCTGACTGGCGGCTGGTCCCGCGCTTGCCGGCGGCGCAGCGGCGGCGGGCGGTGCGGCGCCCGCCGTGAGGCCGGCGAGGCTCGGCGAAGGCGCTGCTGCAATGGAGAGGCCGGTATCGATACTCGGCAAATCCAGATCCAGTCTGGGCAGATTGGCATCCGGCGTTGCCATGCTCTGGGTCGGCGTCGGCTGCTGCGGCGTTTTCGGCTGCGGGGGCTGCGGCGCCTGCTGTCGGGAACGGGTTGCGCTCTGCTCGTCACGCCCATCCATGCGGACGAAATTGGCGATGGGTACCCGCTCGTCTTCGACCTGGCTGCGGGGCGGGCTGACCATGCTCAACATCAGCGCGAACAGCAGCAGCGCCACGATACAAGCGATGACAAAGGACAGCCCCAGGCGAGCCAGCGCCGGACGCATCAGCCCTCTCCCGTACTGGCCGCCAGCGCCACATCACGCACACCGGCCTGACGCGCCTGGTCCATGACCTGTACCACCAGCCCGGTACGCGCATCCTTGTCGGCCTGCACCACCACCGCACCATCCGGTTGATCGACCCGCATGCGCTCGACATGGGCGCGCACGCTGCGCACATCGATTGCCTGCTTGTCGATCCAGACCTGGCCATCGGCGGTGACCGCAATAAAGATGTTGCCCTTGTCCTGGGTGCTGGCCGTATCGGCTTGGGGACGCTGCACCTCGACACCCGACTCGCTGATGAAGGAGCTGGTGACGATGAAGAAGATCAGCATGATGAAGACCACATCGAGCATCGGCGTCAGATCGATGCCGGTGTCTTCTTCCTGTTGGTAATGATGGCGGCGCATACGCATCCGGTATTCCTCAATCGTGACGCAGCTGGTCGGCCAGCCGGTCGAGCGCCAGGCGGGCAATACGCTCAAGGCGCGCCTGACTGAACAGTCCTGTGATGGCCAGCACCATGCCGGCCATGGTCGGCAGAGTCGCCTGCCAGACGCCGGCGGCCATGCCGCGCGGGTTGCCGGTGCCACTGAGGGCCAGCACATCGAATACCGCGATCATGCCGCTGACAGTGCCTAGCAGGCCCAGCAGCGGATACAGCGCCACCATGGTCTTGCCCAGCCGCAAGGGGCCGGACAGCTGCTGCTGCGCCTGCGCCAGCCAGGAGCCTCGCACGGCGCGCTGCCAGTTGCCGGGCTCGTCACTCAGCTGGCTCCAGGCCTGCCGGCGCGATTCTACCCAGCGCGGGAATACGCGGCGGATAAACCAGATGCGCTCGAACACCAGCGTCCAGTAGAGCACGCAGAGCCCCGCCAGCGCCCACATCACCACGCCCCCTGAGGTCATGAAGTCGAGCAGTGCAAAAGCACTGTCGACCAGACGCAACCAGAGTGCGTGGGTATCAATCACGACGCGGCGCTCCGGACAGATGCAGGGCAATCAGCCCGGCACTCTGCTGCTCCAGCAGTTGCACCAGCGCCTTGCTGCGACTGGCCAGCAGGCTGTGCAGGAACAGCAACGGGATCGCCACCACCAACCCCAGCACGGTCGTCACCAGCGCCTGGGAAATCCCATCGGCCATCAACCGCGAATCTCCACCACCACCCTGGGTGATGGCCTGGAAGGTGACGATCATGCCGGTCACCGTACCCAGCAGGCCGAGTAGCGGTGCCACCGCGCTGAGCAGTTTAAGCAGCGGCAAGCCACGCTCCAGCGGGGGCGTTTCCTGCAGGATCGCCTCGTCGAGCTTGAGCTCAAGGGTTTCCAGATCAGACAGCTGCGGTTTCGGCCCAAGCACACCGATAATCCGCCCCAGCGGGTTGTCGGCGTGCGGATCGCTCAGGTCGCGCATCTGACGGCCAACGGCCCGCGACACCCCGGCCAGCCAGACCATGCGCCAGATCGCCAGGCACAGTCCGAGAAACCCAAGCGCCACGATCACCCAGCCAACCACTCCGCCCTGCTGCAGGCGAGCCCAGAAATCGGGCTGCAACTGCAATTGCGCCAGCAACGTTCCGCGACTGGGGTCCACTGGCAAACTGGCCAGTGCATCGCTGCTGCTCAGATAGTCATCAACCAGCCCCATGCCGGATGGCTGGCGCGGCAGTGCCAGCAGTTCACCGGCACTGGCGTCGTAGCGCAGAAAGGCATCGGGGCTGAACGCGGAGAAGCTCCCCACCCGCAGAACCGGCAGTACACTGCGCTGCCCATCCACCCCTACCACCGGCAGTTCGACACGCTCGACCCGGCCACTGGCTGCCAGGTCTTCAAGCAGAGTCATCCAGAAGCCATCAAGATCATCCGCCGAAGGCAGGGCCCGGCTTTCCGCCAGTGCCTTCAGACGCTGCATGCGCTCGGGGTACTGCATGTTGAGCAGGCTGTCCTGCCACTGCCCGCCAATATCCCCGGCGCTCTGGCGTACCACACCAAACAGCTCACCCAGATGCCCCACCCGCTGTGCCAGCAACTGCTCCTGTTCGGCCAGCTCGGCTTCCTGGCGATCAAACTCGGCCTTGAGCCATTCGGCTTCAGCCTTCTGCTCATTCAGCGCAGCCTGCGCACGAGCGAGCAGTTGCGCCTGCTCGCTGCGGTCACGGATGAAGGCCTGCTCACGCGCCTGCATGGCCTCGACTTCGGCGGCGCGCTCGCTGCGAATGCGTTGCAGCAGTTGATCGGGCGTCAGTGGTTCGGCCGCCTGGGCCAGGGTCGGCAACAGACCGGCGAAAATCATTACGAGCAGACGGCTCATTGCGTAGCCTCCCTGGCCAGGGTCTTCACGGGAAGCACTAGATAATCCGGCGCCTGCTGCTGACGAGCGATCGCAATAGCCTGGGTGATGGGCCGGCGCGCGCCGCCGTCAAGCACCTCCCAGCTGCCGCTTTGCGGGTTCCACCAACCACTCTCATGCGCATCGAGGGTCTGGTAATAGAGCATCACCCGCCCCAGACGCAGAAATTCGACGCTGCGTGTGCCGCCGTCTACAGGCAGCTCGCCGCGCCAGGCTTCCAGCGTGCGACCGTAGTCGCTCTCGATCTGGTAAGCCTCAAGGATGCGCCGGTATTTCTCCGCCAGGCTGACATCGGCACGGGATAACAGATCCTGCAACTGCACCAGGCGGTCAGCCCGCTCGTCCGGCAGGAACGGCAGGTCAGCGGTGATGAATTCACCCAGCACCTCGACCATCTGCACCATCTGCGGCGTCACCGCCTCCTGGGTACGCTCGATGCTGTCGAGCTGACGCTGAAAGCTTTCGAGCTCCTTGCGTTGCGCCGCTGTGAGTTCGACCAACTGCCTGTTGTAGGCCTTCAATGCCTCGGCCTGCTGCAGTGCATTGCGATAGTCGTTGAGCATCTGCCGCGTGGCGTCGTCGAGTTGCTCGATTCGCGCTTGCGAGGCCTTGGCTTCGGCGGCCAGACGCTGACTCTCCTCCAGCGCCGCATCCAGCGGGGCAGCATGCAGCTGCACACAGCACGGCAACAAGGCGACCGCCAGAAGGCGGGGTATAAGAGCTTGCATTGATTGGGGGTCCTTGCAGACGAAGGTCAAACTCGAAAGAGAAACATTATCATCTAGGTAAGCAAGCGAAGGCAACCCGGACAATAGGTAGCAGCCCCGGCAAAGCGGAACCTTTTATTGAGCTGGATCAAAAACGAGGCGCCGTCGCGCCCTACCATGGCGCCAACTCGCAACAGAACCATGTCTCGATGGAGTTCCATTATGCGCAAGACCCTGTTTACCGCTTCCGTGCTGGCCGTGGCTCTCGCCGCTCCCTTCGCCCAGGCCCATCAGGCTGGGGACATTATCGTTCGCGCTGGTGCGATCACTGTTGATCCGCGTGAAGATAGCGGCGCTATCAAAGTCGGCGGAACAGCAACTCCCGGCACAGCCACATTGGACAGCGACACCCAGCTGGGCCTGAACTTCGCCTATATGCTGACCGACAAGGTCGGTATCGAGCTGCTGGCAGCGACCCCATTCAGCCATGAAGTAGGCGTAAAAGGACTTGGTGGACTGGATGGCAAACTGGGTGATATCAAGCAACTGCCACCGACCCTGAGCGTTGTCTACTATCCTCTGGATAGCAAATCGGCCTTCAAACCTTATGTGGGCGCCGGCATCAACTACACCTGGTTCTTCGATGACAAACTGAGCAGCGAAGCTGAAGGCAATGGTTTCAGCGGGCTGGACATGAAGGATTCTTGGGGTCTCGCCTTCCAGATTGGCGCCGACTATATGCTGACCGATAGCCTGATGATCAACGCCCAGGTTCGCTATATCGATATTGATACCACCGGCACAACCTATCTGGCTGGAGATAAGGTCAAAGTCGACGTAGACGTCGATCCGATGGTCTACATGGTCGGCCTCGGCTACAAGTTCTGACGAACCCGGCAATCGCCAAATCGCAGACAAGACAAAGGCGCCCTCGGGCGCCTTTGTCTGTTTTGGGGGCTTTCACGACGCTGCTTTTGTAGGTCGGGTCACGCCTCACCGACCCGACAAGCGGACGTCCAGACACCGCGAAGGCGGGCGCCTTGTTCGTCGGATTACGCCTTCGGCTAATCCAACCTACATCTGTCTCGCCTGCTAACGCCCCAGCAATTTCGCCAGTCCACTGCGCATATCGGTCGCCGGCTCAGGCAAGCGGAAACGCTGCAGCAATCGCGCATTGTTCGCCCGCGAATGACGGATATCACCACTGCGCGCCGCCTGGTAGCTGACCGACGGCAGCTCGCCGAGCACATCACCAATCGCTGCCAACAGTTCATTCAACGATGTGGCGCGGTTAAGTCCGACGTTTATCGCGCCTTCTTGCGCTTCACTGCATTCCAGCGCCTGCACCAGCAGTTCGACCAGATCGCCGACGTAGAGAAAATCACGCGTCTGCTCGCCATCACCGAACACAGTGATGGGCAGGCCCTGCTGCGCCCGCTCGGTAAAGATGCTGATCACGCCGGAGTACGGTGAAGAAGGATCCTGACGCGGGCCGTAGATATTGAAGAAGCGGAACACCACCGGCTCCAGCCCGTGCTGGCGCCGGTAGAAGTCGAGATAGTATTCGCTGGCGAGCTTGTCCGCCGCGTAAGGAGTCAGCGGCGCCTTGGGCGTGTCTTCGACGATGGACTGGCCTTCGCCATTATTGCCATAGACCGCTGCGCTGGAGGCGAAGACCACCCGCCGCACACCGGACTCACGCATCGCTTCACACAGATTCAGCGTGCCAACCAGATTGCTCTGATGGGTGCCGACCGGATCATCTACAGAAGCCTGCACCGAGGCAACCGCCGCCAGATGCACCACCGCCGAACAGCCTTGCAAGGCGTTGCGCACCACCTGCGCATCAGCCACATCACCCTCGATCAGCTCAATCCGATCATCTACCGGCAAATTACTGCGCTTGCCGGTAGAAAGGTTGTCCAGAACCCGCACTGAATACCCACGGGCCAGCAGCGCATCAACCAGGTTGGAGCCGATGAAGCCGGCACCTCCGGTTACCAGAATCAGTGATTCAGCCATGGCGGTAATATCGCTCCAGCAGGCTCGGCAGCCCTGTACGCCAGGTGCGTGGCTTGACGCCGAAGGTATTGAAGATTTTCTTGCAGGACAACACGCCATGCTGCGGTTCATCTGCAGCATCATCACAGTCGGCATGCGCGATAGGGGTCAGGCTTTCGACCCTTAGCGGGCGATGCTGGCTGGCCTCGGCATGCAAGGCCTGACCCACCACCAGCGGCGTCGAAGCCTCTTGTCCACCATAGTGGTAGGTACCCCAGAGCGGCGCCTGACAATCGAGCTGCTTGATCACAGCCAGCATGACCCGCGCCGCATCATCCACAGGCGTGGGATTGCCACGTCGATCATCGGCGAGCGCCAACTGCTCGTCCTGTTCGAGACGCCTTAGAAAACGGCCCAGCAAGCCATGCGGACTGTCATCGAGCAACCAGCCGAAGCGCAGCAGAACATGCCTGGGACAAAGCGCCCGCACACTTTGCTCGATACGCCAAAGCGCACGACTGCGGGCATCCAGCGGAGCCACTTCGTCCTTCTCGCTGTAGGCCGTGGTGCGCGCACCATCGAAAACCCGGTAGCTGGACGGCTGGATCAGAACGAGCTGATGATGCTGGCAGAGTTCCGCCAGGCGCTCCACAGCCCGCTCCTGGCTGGCCAACACAGCCTCATCGACCTTGCCGCTCTGGAACCAGTCAAAATAGTAGGCAAGGTTGATCACGACATCTGGGCGGTTGTCGTCGAGCAACTGGGTCAGGCTGGGCGCATCCCAGCCCTGATCGGGCGGGCAAGGCGCGAGGAAACCAATGTCTTCCTCGGCGCCAAGGCGGATGAGCGCCTGGCCCAGGGCATTGCCGCCGCCCAACAGCATCAGGCGCATTCGCATGAAAGAAGCTCTAGAAAGGAATATCGTCGTCGAAACTGTCGTAGTCGGCTGCCGGCTGCTGGGCGGCCGGCTTCGGCTGAGACTGCTCTGGTCGCGCTGCCTGCTGTGGTTCACGCTGCGGGCGCGGCTGCGACTGGCGCGGCGCATCGTCGGAGCTGCCGCCACGCCCTCCAAGCAACTGCATGGTACCGCCCATGTCGACCACAATTTCCGTGGTATAGCGCTTGACGCCGTCCTTCTCCCACTCACGGGTCTGCAAACGCCCTTCGATATAGCATTGCGAGCCCTTGCGCAGGTACTCGCCGGCAATCTCGGCAACCTTGCCGAAGAGCACGACACGGTGCCACTCGGTGCGTTCCTGAAGCTGGCCGGTCTGCTTGTCCTTCCAGCTGTCGGTGGTTGCCAGCGTGATGTTGGTCACCGCATTGCCATTGGGCATGTAGCGGGTTTCCGGGTCGCCGCCGACATTGCCGATCAAGATGACTTTATTCACCCCTCTGGCCATGGGTAACTCCTTATCTGGAACGTGAATTGGGTTGGCTGAGCAAAACACTTCCTGTGATCAGGAAAAAGCCAATGACCGCGAATATTACCTCAGCCACCCGGACCGTCCAACCGACATGCACGCAAGTTTGCGACCCGAGTGGTTTTTGCCGTCTGTATCGCAATCCGAACAACAGACTGACTAGAGCACCAGCCGATCAAGTTCGGCCCTGTCGACTTTCTGCGTATCTACCTTGACGTAGGCGGCGCCTTCATCTGCCAGCACCACTGCATCCGATACGCCAGGCACTGCCAGCAACTGCGCCGCCAGATCTGGGTTGGCCCGAGCGGTATCCGACAGCGGCAGCCGCAGGCCGCTGACATAGGGCGGCTCACGCATGCTGCGCACGACCAGCAGCCACAACGCGGCAAGCGCCGCGCAAATGGCGAACACCAGATCAAGCCCACCCATCTGATAGAGCCAGCCACCGAGAATCCCGCCCAGGCCCGCTCCCAGGAACTGGCTGGTGGAATACACACCCATCGCCGTGCCCTTGCCACCAGCCGGAGCGACCTTGCTGATCAGCGACGGCAACGAAGCCTCCAGCAGATTGAAGGCGGTGAAGAAGATCACCATGCCAAACACCAGCGCCCACAGGCCATGACCGAACAGCCAGAAAAACAGTTCGCACAGCAGCAGCACGCCGACCGCGCCCAGCAACACACGGCGCATCTGGCGCTTCTTCTCGCCGTAGATGATGAAAGGGATCATCGCCAGGAAACCGACCAGCAGCGCGGTCAGGTATACCCACCAATGCTGCTCCCTGGGCAGCGCGGCCTCATCTACCAGCGCCAGCGGCAACGCGACAAAGCTGGCCATGAGGATGGCATGCAGGGCCAGGATGCTGAAATCCAGGCGCAACAGATCCGGATGACGCAGGGTCGCGCCCAGCGCCTGCTTCGCCAGGCCCGACTCACGATGTTGCAGATGCTGCTGAGCGCGCGGCAGGGTCGCGACGATCACGCCACCCAGCAGCGCCAGCGCCGCCGTTATCCAGAACAGACCGGCAAGCCCGAATGCCTGGGTCAGCAACGGCCCGATCACCATGGCCACCGCAAAGGACACACCGATGCTCATGCCGATCATGGCCATGGCTTTGGTCCGGTGCTGCTCACGGGTCAGATCGGAAAGCAGCGCCATTACCGCAGCCGAGATCGCCCCGGCGCCCTGGAGTACCCGACCGGCAATCACCCCCCAGATCGAGTCAGCCATGGCCGCAAGCCCGGCACCCAGCGCAAACAGCAATAGCCCGAAATAGATCACCGGCAGGCGCCCAATGCGGTCGGAGAGCATGCCAAAGGGAATTTGCAGCACCGCCTGGGTCAAACCATAAGCACCGATGGCAAGACCGATCAGCGCTGGCGTGGCGCCCTGCAGGTCCATGCCATAGGTCGCCAGTACCGGCAGCACCATGAACATGCCAAGCATGCGAAACGCGAAAACCATGGCCAGCCCGGAAGCTGCACGAGTTTCGCTGGCGTTCATGCGCTCGCTGTAGGGGTCCTGCATTTGTAGGGGTCTCGCTCGAATGAACCGGCGGCGATTCTAGCAGTCATCCTCTACCTGGCACAGGCGCGTAATTTTGCCGCGCCGCCGCCCGGGCCGTATAATTTCCGGTTTTCGCCCGCCACGCGAGGCTGCTTTGGACAAGATTCTGATTCGTGGAGCTCGTACCCACAACCTGAAGAACATCGACCTGACCCTGCCGCGCGACAAACTGATCGTGATTACCGGCCTGTCCGGCTCAGGCAAGTCCTCATTGGCCTTCGATACGCTCTACGCTGAAGGCCAGCGCCGCTATGTGGAATCGCTGTCGGCCTACGCCAGGCAGTTTCTGTCGATGATGGAAAAGCCCGACGTGGACACCATCGAAGGCCTGTCGCCGGCCATTTCCATCGAACAGAAATCCACCTCGCACAACCCGCGCTCCACTGTGGGCACCATCACCGAGATCTACGATTACCTGCGCCTGCTCTACGCCCGTGTCGGCACACCACGCTGCCCGGACCACGACGAGCCGCTGGAAGCGCAGACCGTCAGCCAGATGGTCGATCAGGTTCTGGCACTACCCGAAGGCAGCAAACTGATGCTGCTGGCCCCGGTAATTCGTGAGCGCAAGGGCGAGCATCTGGCCGTGTTCGATGAGCTGCGCGCCCAGGGTTTTGTCCGTGCACGCATCAACGGCAAGCTGTATGAGCTTGATGAGCTGCCGAAACTGGACAAGCAGAAAAAACATTCCATCGATGTCGTGGTGGATCGCTTCAAGGTGCGCAGCGACCTGCAGCAGCGCCTGGCCGAATCCTTCGAGACCGCGCTCAAGCTGGCCGATGGCATCGCTCTGGCCGCACCCATGGACGAGGATGACAACCGCGAGGAAATGATCTTCTCGGCACGCTTCGCCTGCCCGATCTGCGGTCACTCGATCAGCGAGCTTGAACCCAAGCTGTTCTCTTTCAATAACCCCGCTGGCGCCTGCCCAACGTGCGACGGGCTGGGCGCCAAGCAATTCTTCGATGCCAGGCGCCTGGTCAACGGCGAGCTGACGCTGGCGGAGGGCGCGATTCGAGGCTGGGACAGGCGCAACGTCTACTACTTCCAGATGCTCGGCTCGCTGGCCGCGCATTACGGTTTCAGCCTGGACGAGCCGTTTGACTCGCTCACCGAAGCGCACCAGCAATTCATCCTGCGCGGCAGCGGCAAGGATAACGTCGATTTCCGCTACCTGAATGACCGTGGCGACATCGTCAAACGCTCACACCCGTTTGAGGGAATTATCCCCAACCTCGAACGGCGCTACCGCGAAACCGAATCCAACAGTGTTCGCGAAGAGCTGGCCAAATACCTCAGCACCCAGCCCTGCCCTGAATGCCGCGGCACCCGCCTGCGTCGCGAAGCGCGTCACGTCTGGGTTGGCGACAAGACCCTGCCGGCGGTGACCAGACTGCCGATCGGTGATGCCGCCGAGTACTTCGCAACCCTGACGCTGACGGGTCGACGTGGCGAGATCGCCGACAAGATCCTCAAGGAGATCTGCCAGCGCCTGCAATTTCTGGTCAACGTCGGTCTCGATTACCTGACCCTGGATCGCAGTGCCGATACCCTTTCCGGTGGCGAAGCCCAGCGTATCCGCCTGGCCAGCCAGATCGGCGCCGGACTGGTCGGTGTCATGTACATCCTCGACGAACCTTCCATCGGCCTGCATCAGCGCGACAACGAGCGCCTGCTCGGCACCCTGCGCCACTTGCGCGATATCGGCAACACGGTGATCGTCGTCGAGCATGACGAAGATGCGATCCGCATGGCTGATTATGTAGTCGATATCGGCCCCGGCGCCGGCGTGCACGGCGGACGTATCGTTGCCGAAGGCACACCGGACGAGGTGATGGCGCATCCCGACTCACTGACCGGCAAGTACCTTTCCGGCCGTGTGCAGATCACCTATCCACCGCAGCGCACGCCACGCGATGCTAAGAAACTGCTCAAGCTCAAAGGCGCACGCGGCAACAACCTGCGCAACGTCGATCTGGAAATCCCGGTAGGCCTGCTGACCTGCATTACCGGCGTATCCGGTTCGGGCAAGTCGACCCTAATCAACAACACCCTTTTCCCCATCACGGCAACGGCGCTCAACGGCGCCACCACACTGGAGGTCGCGCCCCACGATTCCTTCGACGGACTGCAATACCTGGACAAGGTGGTCGATATCGACCAGAGCCCCATTGGCCGTACGCCACGCTCGAACCCGGCCACCTACACCGGCCTGTTCACGCCTATCCGCGAACTGTTTGCCGGTGTTCCGGAAGCGCGCTCACGCGGCTACGGACCTGGGCGCTTCTCTTTCAACGTCAAGGGCGGGCGCTGCGAAGCCTGCCAGGGCGATGGCGTGATCAAGGTGGAAATGCACTTCCTGCCGGATATCTACGTGCCCTGTGATGTATGCAAGGGCAAGCGCTACAACCGCGAGACCCTGGAAGTGAAGTACAAGGGCAAGAGCATCACCGAGGTGCTCGGCATGACCATCGAGGAGGCTCGCGAATTCTTCGATGCGGTACCGGCGGTAAAGCGAAAACTGCAGACGCTGATGGATGTGGGACTGTCGTATATCAAGCTGGGACAAAGTGCGACCACTCTTTCCGGCGGCGAAGCGCAGCGGGTGAAACTCTCGCGCGAGCTGTCCAAGCGCGACACTGGCAAGACCCTCTACATTCTTGACGAACCCACTACCGGCTTGCATTTCGCCGATATCCAGCAACTGCTGGACGTACTGCATCGACTACGCGACCACGGCAATACCGTGGTGATCATCGAGCACAACCTGGATGTAATCCGGACAGCGGACTGGCTGGTCGATCTGGGCCCGGAAGGCGGCTCCAGGGGTGGCCAGATCATCGCCACCGGGACACCGGAAGACGTGGCCGAAATGCCGCAGTCACATACCGGGCATTTTCTCAAACCGCTCCTGGAGCGAAACAAAACCTGAGCTGCATAGCAGCCGAAATGCAAAAAGCCCGCAGCATTGCTGCGGGCTTTTTCGTTCAGGACATGAATCAGGCCAGCGCTTCGTCCAACGGCAGATCCAAGGCCTTTGCAATCCCGGCACCATAAGCCGGATCGGCCAGGTAGCAATGTTTGATATGGCGCAGCTTGATATGGCGCGCCGCATCACCCATGGCCCGCGCCGTATTGCCGAACAGACGCTCCTGCTCATCGGCCTCCATCAGACGGAAGAGATCCCCCGGCTGAGTGAAGTAATCGGCATCGTCCACACGGAAATCATAGCGGTCAGCCGCACCACCCAGCGCCAACGGCGGCTCACTGAAATCAGGCTGCTCCTGCCACTCGCCGTAAGTATTGGGCTCGTAGTGCAGGCGTCCACCGTGGTTACCGTCCACACGCATCGCGCCATCACGGTGGAAGCTGTGCACCGGACAGCGAGGCGCGTTGACCGGAATCTGGTGATGGTTCACGCCCAGGCGATAGCGCTGAGCATCCCCGTAGGAGAACAGACGCCCCTGCAACATGCGGTCCGGTGAGAAGCTGATGCCCGGCACCACATTGGCCGGAGTGAAGGCAGCCTGCTCGACATCCTGGAAGTAGTTATCGGCGTTGCGGTTCAGCTCGTAGTAGCCCACTTCAATGAGCGGATAATCCTTTTTCGACCAGACTTTGGTCAGGTCGAACGGATGGAAGCGGTAAGACGCCGCCTCTACCTCGGGCATGACCTGGACATACATCGTCCAGCGCGGGAATTCGCCCCGCTCAATGGCCTCGAACAGGTCACGCTGAGAACTTTCCCGATCACCCGCGACAATGGCTGCCGCTTCAGCATCGGTAAGGTTCTTGATGCCCTGCTGCGTCTTGAAATGAAACTTGACCCAGTAACGCTGGTTATCTGCACTGATGAAGCTGTAGGTGTGGGAACCAAAGCCATGCATATGCCTGTAGGACGCCGGTATACCCCGGTCACCCATCACATAAGTCACTTGATGCAACGCTTCAGGCAAGCTGGTCCAGAAGTCCCAGTTGTTATTCGCACTGCGCATGTTGGTGCGCGGATCGCGCTTGACTGCGTGGTTGAGGTCAGGAAATTTCAGCGGATCCCGGAAAAAGAACACCGGCGTATTGTTGCCGACCATGTCCCAATTGCCCTGCTCGGTATAGAACTTTAGGGCGTAACCGCGGATATCACGCTCTGCATCGGCGGCACCACGCTCACCCGCTACAGTCGAAAAGCGCGCAAACATCGGCGTCTTCTTGCCGACATCAGAGAAAATCGCAGCCTTGGTGTAGCGCGTGATGTCATGAGTCACCACAAACTCGCCGAAAGCACCTGAGCCCTTGGCATGCATACGGCGCTCGGGGATCACTTCACGATCAAAATGTGCAAGCTTTTCGAGAAACCAAACGTCTTGCAGCAACATTGGTCCACGGACACCAGCCGTCAAGGAATTCTGGTTTTCAGCTACCGGCGCACCGGCTACGGTAGTCAATCTTGGCTTATCGGTCATAACTGTATCTCCTTGATGCATCTGAAACCTGAGCGGCGCCTGAGAGGAGCTGCTGCTTGGCCATCATCATAGGTAGCACGCAGCATCGTGGCTAATGATGAAGGTCAACGCTTGCGATAGAGCAAATCTTTCACGCATAAAAAAACCGAGCCAAGGCTCGGTTTTTTTGAACAGCAGAGGACTTACTCCGCAGCTTCCACTTCACCGGTAACCGGACGGTCAACCAGCTCGACGTAAGCCATGGGCGCATTGTCACCAGCACGGAAACCGCACTTGAGAATACGCAGGTAACCGCCCTGACGGGTGGCGTAACGCGGACCCAGGTCGTTGAACAGCTTGCCGACGATAGCCTTCGAACGGGTACGGTCGAAAGCCAAACGACGATTGGCGACGCTGTCTTCCTTGGCCAGGGTGATCAGCGGCTCGGCAACGCGACGCAGTTCCTTGGCCTTGGGCAGGGTGGTCTTGATCAGTTCGTGCTCGAACAGCGACACCGCCATGTTCTGAAACATGGCCTTGCGGTGTGCGCTGGTGCGGCTCAGATGACGGCCACTTTTACGATGACGCATGATTGAAATTCCTTACCAAACGATGAGTTCGGTGACTAGGGGCGATCAGGCCGTAGCCTTATCGTCCTTCTTGAGACTTGCCGGCGGCCAGTTATCGAGGCGCATACCGAGGGACAGACCACGAGAAGCCAGAACGTCTTTGATTTCGGTCAGAGACTTCTTGCCCAGGTTCGGCGTTTTCAACAGCTCTACTTCGGTGCGCTGAATAAGATCACCGATGTAGTAGATATTTTCTGCCTTGAGGCAGTTCGCCGAACGCACGGTCAGTTCCAGGTCATCAACCGGACGCAGCAGGATCGGATCGATCTCGTCTTCCTGCTCGACCACAACCGGTTCGTTATCGCCCTTGAGGTCGACAAACGCGGCCAGCTGCTGTTGCAGGATAGTCGCAGCACGACGGATCGCCTCTTCGGGATCCAGGGTGCCGTTGGTTTCCAGATCGATGATCAGCTTGTCCAGGTTGGTACGCTGCTCAACACGGGCGTTTTCGACCACATAAGCCACGCGACGAACCGGGCTGAAGGTGGCGTCAAGCTGAAGACGGCCAATACTGCGGCTTTCATCTTCGTCGCTCTGACGCGCATCAGCAGGCTCGTAGCCACGGCCGCGAGCGACCTTGAGCTTCATGTTGATCGAACCATTGGCCGCCAGATTGGCGATCAGGTGATCGCCATTGACGATTTCGACATCGTGATCCAGCTGGATATCGGCAGCGGTAACAGCGCCCGCGCCCTTCTTCACCAGGCTCAAGGTCACTTCATCACGGCCGTGCAGCTTGATGGCGATACCTTTGAGGTTGAGCAGGATTTCGATGACATCTTCCTGCACGCCCTCGATGGCGCTGTACTCGTGGAGCACACCGTCGATCTCCGCCTCGACCACAGCGCAGCCGGGCATGGAGGACAACAGAATACGACGCAGCGCGTTGCCAAGGGTGTGGCCAAAACCACGCTCGAGGGGCTCGAGAGTGATCTTGGCACGGGTCGGACTGACCACCTGCACATCGATATGGCGGGGGGTCAGGAACTCATTTACCGAACTCTGCATGGATACACCTATTTTCTAGCCCTTACTTGGAGTAGAGCTCGACAATCAGGCTTTCATTGATGTCGGCGGACAGATCACTGCGAGCCGGAACACTCTTGAAAACACCGGTTTTCTTGTCGGTATCTACTTCGACCCACTCAACACGACCGCGCTGTGCGCACAGTTCCAGGGCTTGGGCGATACGCAACTGGTTACGGCACTTCTCACGTACTTCTACCACGTCACCCGCTTTGACCTGATAGGAAGGAACGTTCACAGTCTTGCCGTTGACGCTGATTGCCTTGTGGGAGACCAGCTGACGCGATTCGGCACGCGTGGAGCCGAAGCCCATGCGGTACACGACGTTGTCCAGGCGGCACTCGAGCAGCTGCAGCAGGTTCTCGCCGGTAGCGCCCTTGCGGCTGGCTGCTTCCTTGTAGTAACCGCTGAACTGACGCTCAAGCACACCGTAGATACGACGAACTTTCTGCTTCTCGCGCAGCTGAGTACCGTAGTCGGAAAGGCGACCACGACGTTGACCATGAACACCCGGTGGGGTTTCGATGTTGCACTTCGATTCGAGCGCGCGTACACCACTCTTCAGAAAGAGATCGGTGCCTTCACGACGAGACAGTTTGCACTTGGGACCAATATAACGAGCCATTCTTCACTGTCTCCTGATTACACGCGGCGCTTCTTCGGCGGACGGCACCCGTTATGCGGGATTGGCGTCACGTCGGTGATGCTGGCGATTTTATAACCACAGCCGTTCAGAGCACGAACAGCAGATTCACGACCCGGACCTGGGCCCTTGACGTTGACGTCGAGGTTCTTCAGGCCATATTCCAGTGCCGCCTGACCAGCACGCTCGGCCGCTACCTGAGCAGCGAACGGGGTGCTTTTACGCGAACCACGGAAACCGGAACCACCGGAAGTAGCCCAGGACAACGCATTGCCCTGACGGTCGGTGATAGTGATGATGGTGTTGTTGAAAGACGCATGGATGTGGGCGATGCCATCAACCACTGTCTTTTTGATTTTCTTACGAGGACGAGCAGCAGGTTTTGCCATTACTTAAATTCCTACGCGATTACTTGCGGATCGGCTTGCGCGGGCCCTTGCGGGTGCGAGCGTTGGTCTTGGTACGCTGACCGCGAACCGGCAGACCACGACGATGACGCAGGCCGCGGTAGCAGCCCAGGTCCATCAAGCGCTTGATCTTCATGTTGACTTCGCGACGCAGATCACCTTCAACGATGAACTTGGCCACTTCGCCGCGCAGCAGTTCGACCTGCTCGTCGGAGAGATCCTTGATTTTCGCTGCCGGATTTACGCCGGTAGCTGCACAGATGGTCTGCGCACGAGTGCGACCAACACCATAGATGTAGGTCAGCGAGATAACAGTGTGCTTGTTATCCGGAATGTTTACGCCTGCAATACGGGCCATTCAGTGAAACTCCAATTGACAGCTACCCAACGCCCCGGAAGCCAAGAAAAGGGCGCGAGATACTAACGCTGTAATAACAAATAATCAACCCGGCAGCGCACTAGCTGCCGGGCTCTAGCTTTAGCTCACAATCAGCCTTGGCGCTGTTTGTGACGTGGTTCTGCACTGCAGATGACACGAACGACGCCTTCGCGACGGACGATCTTGCAGTTGCGGCACAGCTTTTTGACCGATGCACGAACTTTCATGACCAACTCCTCGAACCTTACGAACCAATCAGCGGAGCATTCCGCTGCCATAGCCCTTCAGGTTGGCTTTTTTCATCAGGGAATCATACTGGTGAGACATGAGGTGTGACTGCACTTGCGACATGAAGTCCATCACCACTACCACCACGATCAGCAACGAAGTCCCGCCAAGGTAGAACGGCACGTTTGCAGCCACCACAAGGAACTGGGGCAGCAGGCAGACAGCCGTCATGTACAGGGCACCGAACATGGTCAAGCGAGTCAGTACGCCATCGATATAGCGCGCGGACTGCTCACCAGGCCGGATTCCCGGGATAAACGCACCGGACTTCTTCAGGTTTTCAGCAACGTCTTTCGGATTGAACATCAATGCCGTGTAGAAGAAGCAGAAGAAGATGATGCCGGCGCTGAACAACAGGATATTCAAAGGCTGACCGGGAGCGATCGACTGGGAGATATCTGCCAGCCAGCTCATGCTCTCGGACTGTCCAAACCACTGCCCTAGCGAAGCCGGGAACAGCAGAATACTGCTGGCGAAAATCGCAGGGATGACGCCGGCCATATTGACCTTCAACGGCAGGTGGCTCGTCTGCGCAGCGAACACCTTGCGGCCCTGCTGACGCTTGGCATAGTGAACGGCAATCCGCCGCTGACCACGCTCGATGAATACCACAAAGCCGATGATGGCAACGGCAACCAGACCCACTGCAAGCAAGGCAATGATATTGATATCACCCTGCCGCGCAGACTCGAAAGACTGCCCCAGCGCACCCGGCAAACCAGCAACGATGCCCGCGAAGATCAACATCGAAATGCCGTTACCGACACCCCGCTCGGTGATCTGCTCGCCCAACCACATCATGAACATTGCACCGGCCACAAAGGTGGTGATGGCCACGAAATAGAAGCCGAAATCGTTGCTGAACGCCACACCCTGACCCGCCAGGCCGACCGACATGCCGATCGCCTGAACGATAGCCAGCACCAGCGTTCCATAACGCGTGTACTGACTGATCTTGCGTCGCCCAGCCTCACCTTCCTTCTTCAACTGCTCCAGCTGCGGGCTAACAGCGGTCATGAGCTGCATGATGATCGATGCCGAAATGTACGGCATGATCCCCAGCGCAAAAATGCTCATTCGCTCCAGCGCGCCGCCGGAAAACATGTTGAACAGGCTAAGGATGGTCCCTTCGTTCTGACGGAACAGCTCGGCCAGCCTATCGGGGTTGATCCCCGGCACCGGGATGTGTGCGCCAATCCGATAGACGATAATCGCCATCAGCAGAAAACGCAGACGTGCCCAGAGCTCGGACAGCCCACCATTACTCAGCGCGGAGAGAGCACCTTGCTTAGCCATTTATTCCTCGAACTTGCCGCCAGCTGCTTCGATAGCCGCACGCGCACCCTTGGTGGCGGCGATGCCCTTGAGAGTCACCGCACGACCAACCTCACCGGACAGCATGACTTTTACACGCAGTACGTTGTGATTGATGATGTTGGCGTCTTTGAGGCTCTGCAGAGTTACAACGTCGCCTTCAACCTTGGCCAGCTCGGACGTACGCACTTCTGCGCGATCCATGGCTTTCAGAGAGACGAAGCCGAACTTAGGCAGACGGCGATGCAGAGGCTGCTGGCCGCCTTCGAACCCGGGAGCAATCTTGCCGCCGGAGCGGGAAGTCTGACCCTTGTGACCACGGCCACCGGTCTTGCCGAGGCCGCTACCAATACCACGGCCCGGACGCAGCTTTTCGCGACGGGCGCCTGGCGCAGAACGCAGATCGTTCAGTTGCATGGCTTAGCCCTCCACACGGAGCATGTAATAAGCCTTGTTGATCATGCCGCGATTCTCAGGAGTGTCCTGAACCTCAACGGTATGACCAATGCGACGCAGGCCAAGGCCCTTGACGCACAGCTTGTGATTGGGGATACGGCCGCTGACGCTTTTGATCAGCGTAACCTTGACGGTTGCGTTAGCCATGATCAGGAAATCTCCTCAACGCTCTTGCCGCGCTTCGCAGCGATCGACTCAGGCGACTGCATGGACTTCAGACCCTTGAACGTAGCGTGAACCACGTTGACAGGGTTGGTCGACCCATAGCACTTGGCCAGAACGTTCTGCACACCAGCGACCTCGAGGATGGCGCGCATTGCACCACCAGCGATGACACCAGTACCTTCAGATGCCGGCTGCATGTACACCTTCGAAGCGCCGTGAGCGGCCTTCATGGCGTATTGCAAGGTAGTACCGTTCAGATCAACCTGGATCATGTTGCGGCGAGCCGCTTCCATGGCCTTCTGAATGGCAGCAGGTACTTCACGGGACTTGCCGCGACCGAAACCTACACGACCCTTGCCATCACCCACCACGGTCAACGCGGTGAAGGTGAAGATACGACCACCTTTAACAGTTTTGGCGACGCGGTTAACTTGAACCAGCTTCTCAATGTAGCCTTCGTCGCGCTTTTGCTCGTTATATGCCATAACTTAGAACTCCAGCCCGCCTTCACGAGCAGCATCAGCCAGTGCCTTCACACGACCGTGGTACTTGAAGCCAGAACGGTCGAACGCCACCTGGGTGACACCTGCGGCCTTAGCACGCTCAGCGACCAGCTGACCAACTTTCTTGGCAGCGTCGACGTTGCCGGTGGCACCGCCGCGCAGTTCTTTGTCGAGTGTCGAGGCGCTGGCCAGGACCTTGTCGCCACCGGCCGCGAGGACCTGGGCGTAGATGTGCTGGGAAGAGCGATACACACAAAGGCGTACGACTTCCAGCTCGCGCATCTTCAGGCGTGCCTTGCGAGCGCGACGCAGACGAGTAACTTTCTTTAGGCTCATTTGCTATGCCCTACTTCTTCTTAGCTTCTTTACGACGAACCACTTCGTCCGAGTAACGCACGCCTTTGCCCTTGTAAGGTTCAGGACGACGGTAATCACGGATTTCAGCAGCCACCTGCCCGACCAGTTGCTTATCGATACCCTTGATCAGGATATCGGTCTGGCTGGGGGTCTCAGCGGTAACGCCTTGCGGCAGTTCATATTCCACCGGATGCGAGAAGCCGAGAGCCAGGGACAGCACTTGACCTTTGGCTTGCGCCTTGTAACCGACACCAACCAGCTGGAGCTTGCGCTCAAAGCCTTGGCTGACACCAACTACCATGTTGTTCACCAGCGCACGAGTGGTACCAGCCATTGCGCGAGTCTGCTGATCACCATTGCGACCGGCAAAACGCAGCTCACCCGCTTCCTGGATGACCTCAACTGACGAATGAATGTTCAGCTCCAGAGCGCCCTTGGCACCCTTCACCGAAAGCTGTTGACCGGTCATCTTGATTTCGACGCCAGCAGGCAGCTTGACGGGGTTTTTAGCAACGCGAGACATGCTTATTCCCCCTTAGAACACAGTGCAGAGCACTTCGCCGCCAACGCCAGCGGCGCGAGCAGCACGATCAGTCATCACACCCTTGTTGGTGGACACGATCGAAACGCCCAGACCGCCACGAACTTTCGGCAACTGGTCGACGGATTTGTACTGGCGAAGGCCAGGACGACTAACACGCTTGAGCTCTTCGATGACCGGACGGCCCTCGAAGTACTTGAGCTCGATGGACAACTGCGGCTTTGCATCGCCACTGACGTTGTATCCGGCAATATAGCCTTCACCCTGAAGAACGTTGGCTACTGCCACCTTCAGCGTGGAAGACGGCATGCTCACGACGGACTTTTCGGCCATCTGGGCATTACGGATACGAGTTAGCATGTCCGCTAACGGGTCCTGCATACTCATGGGCTCTTGGCTCCTAATACGAAAAAATAAGCCCGCGAGGGCTCGTGTCGCCTTCTAGACAAGTACGCAAAAATGCGTGGCTCGGGCGAGTCGGACATTCTAGAGACAGATATGAAACGAATCAAGCCCCAGAGGGGCTTGATTCGATAACATCCAGTCCGGCCATTAGCCGGACCTTCGTTTTTACCAGCTGGCCTTGACCAGACCCGGCACATCACCACGCATGGCAGCCTGGCGCAGCATGTTGCGCGCAAGACCGAACTTGCGATACACACCATGCGGACGACCAGTCAGACGGCAGCGGTTACGCAGGCGCGAGGCGCTGGCGTCACGTGGCTGCTTCTGCAGGGAAACCTGGGCTTCCCAACGAGCTTCCGGCGTGGAGTTCGGGTTGGCGATGACAGCCTTCAGCGCCGCACGCTTTGCAGCGTACTTGGCAACCGTCTGCTGACGCTTCAGCTCGCGGTTCTTCATGCTTTGCTTAGCCATGTACCTACTCCAATCAGTTACGGAACGGGAAGTTGAAGGCGCGCAGCAGTGCACGACCTTCCTCATCCGTCCGGGCGGTAGTGGTCAGGGTGATGTCCAGACCACGCAGCGCATCGATCTTGTCGTAATCGATTTCCGGGAAGATGATCTGCTCTTTCACGCCCATGCTGTAGTTGCCACGACCATCGAAGGACTTGGCATTCAGGCCGCGGAAGTCGCGAACCCGAGGCAGGGAGATCGAAAGCAGACGATCCAGGAATTCGTACATGCGATTGCCACGCAGCGTGACTTTGACGCCGATCGGCCAACCTTCGCGGACCTTGAAGCCAGCGATGGAGTTCCGGGCGTGAGTCACAACAACCTTCTGACCGGTGATCTTCTCCAGGTCAGCAACAGCATGATCGATGATCTTCTTGTCACCGATAGCTTCGCCGAGACCCATGTTTAGAGTGATCTTGGTAATGCGCGGAACTTCCATCACGTTGCCGAGCTGAAGTTCTTCCTTCAGCTTGGGCGCGATTTGCTTCCGATAAACTTCTTTTAGTCGTGCCATGGTTATCTACCTAGCAGTCTCAAGCTTCAACCGGCTTCTGGGTCGACTTGAAGACACGAATTTTCTTGCCGTCTTCGACGGTGAACCCAACGCGGTCTGCCTTGTTGGTTTCACTATTGAAGATAGCGACGTTAGAGACGTGCAGAGGCGCCTCTTTCTCGACGATACCGCCCTGAACGCCAGACATCGGGTTCGGCTTGGTATGGCGCTTGACCAGGTTGATACCACCAACGACCAGACGGTCGCCAGCGAGAACCCGAAGCACCTTACCGCGCTTGCCCTTGTCCTTGCCGGCGATGACGATGATCTCGTCGTTGCGACGAATCTTTTGCATGCGGCTACTCCTTAGAGCACTTCAGGCGCGAGCGAGACGATTTTCATGAACTTCTCGTTACGAAGCTCACGCGTCACCGGCCCGAAAATACGAGTACCGATAGGCTCCTGCTTGTTGTTCAGCAGAACAGCAGCATTGCCATCGAAGCGGATAATGGAACCGTCCGGACGACGAACACCGTGACGAGTGCGGACCACAACAGCGGTCATCACCTGGCCTTTCTTGACCTTGCCACGCGGAATCGCTTCCTTGACGGTAACCTTGATGATGTCGCCGATGCCGGCATAACGGCGGTGCGAACCGCCGAGAACCTTGATACACATGACGCGACGAGCGCCACTGTTATCCGCCACATCGAGCATTGATTGAGTCTGAATCATATAATTTCTCCGACCCCTAGCCCTTAGACTTCGACGGCGCGTTCAACGACATCAACCAGCATCCAGGACTTGGTCTTTGCCAGCGGACGAGTCTCGCGGATGGTGACCTTGTCGCCGATACGGCACTGGTTGGTTTCGTCGTGGGCGTGCAGTTTGGTCGAACGCTTCACGTATTTACCGTAGATCGGGTGCTTGACGCGACGCTCGATCAGAACGGTGATGGTCTTGTCCATCTTGTCGCTGACGACGCGGCCGGTCAGCGTGCGGACGGTTTTCTGAGCTTCAGCCATGATCACTTACCTGCCTGCTGGTTGAGCACAGTCTTGACACGAGCGATGTCGCGCTTGACTTGCGAGAGCAGGTGAGACTGCCCCAACTGGCCAGTCGCTTTCTGCATACGCAGATTGAACTGGTCGCGCAGCAGCTCGAGCAGTTGCTCGTTCAGCTGCTGAGCGGATTTTTCACGAAGTTCATTCGCTTTCATCACATCACCGTCCGCTTAACAAAGGAGGTGGCGAGCGGCAGCTTTGCAGCAGCCAGGGCGAAAGCCTCACGCGCCAGCTCTTCGGAAACACCCTCAATCTCGTAGAGCACCTTGCCCGGTTGAATCTGGGCTACCCAGTACTCGACGTTACCCTTACCTTTACCCATCCGGACTTCCAGAGGCTTCTTGGTGACAGGCTTGTCGGGGAATACGCGGATCCAGATCTTACCGCCACGCTTTACGTGACGGGTCAGCGCACGACGTGCGGACTCGATCTGGCGGGCCGTCAAACGGCCACGGGAAACAGACTTCAGGGCGAACTCGCCGAAGCTGACCTTGCTACCGCGCTGAGCCAGACCACGGTTGTGACCGGTCATCTGCTTGCGGAATTTTGTACGCTTGGGTTGCAACATTTGGCGTACTCCTTACTTGGTAGCTTTTTTACGAGGCGCAGGCGCTTGCGGCTTGAGCTCTTCATGGCGACCACCAATCACTTCGCCTTTGAAGATCCAGACCTTGACGCCGATCACACCGTAGGTGGTGTGTGCTTCGTAGGTGTTGTAGTCGATATCGGCGCGCAGCGTGTGCAGCGGCACACGACCTTCGCGATACCATTCGGTACGGGCGATTTCAGCCCCACCCAGACGTCCACTCACCTGGATCTTGATGCCTTTGGCACCAATGCGGATGGCGTTCTGTACGGCGCGCTTCATGGCGCGACGGAACATCACGCGACGCTCCAGCTGCTGAGCTACGCTCTGTGCAACCAGCATTGCGTCGAGCTCCGGCTTGCGGATCTCTTCGATATTGATGTGCACCGGCACACCCATTTGCTTGGTCAGGTCCTGACGCAGCTTCTCAACATCCTCACCCTTCTTGCCGATCACAATGCCGGGACGAGCGGTGTGGATGGTGATGCGTGCGGTTTGAGCCGGGCGATGGATATCGATACGGCTTACGGACGCGCTTTTTAATTTGTCTTGGAGGTACTCACGCACGTTCAGATCTGCAAGCAGATAATCGGCGTACGTACGACCGTCTGCGTACCAGACGGAGGTGTGCTCCTTGACGATTCCCAGGCGAATGCCAGTGGGATGTACTTTCTGACCCATCTGATCGACTCCGTTACTTGTCCGCAACCTTGACAGTGATATGGCAAGACCGCTTGACGATGCGATCAGCGCGGCCTTTGGCACGCGGCATGATGCGCTTAAGCGAACGCCCCTCGTTGACGAAGACAGTGGAAACCTTGAGGTCATCCACGTCAGCGCCTTCGTTGTGCTCGGCGTTGGCCACGGCCGACTCCAGCACTTTTTTCATGATCTCGGCGGCTTTCTTGTTACTGAAAGCCAGCAGGTTGAGCGCTTCGCCCACCCCTTTCCCGCGGATCTGGTCGGCGACCAGGCGGGCTTTCTGGGCGGAGATGCGAGCGCCCGACAACTTAGCGGCTACTTCCATCTTTCCTTACCCCTTAGCGCTTGCCTTTCTTGTCCGCTACGTGCCCGCGATAAGTGCGGGTACCAGCGAACTCGCCGAGTTTGTGACCGACCATGTCTTCGCTCACGAGAACGGGAACATGTTGACGACCGTTATGCACAGCGATGGTCAGACCGACCATTTGCGGCAGGATCATGGAACGACGCGACCAGGTTTTAACTGGCTTGCGATCATTCTTTTCCATCGCCACTTCGACCTTCTTCAATAGGTGAAGATCGATAAAAGGACCTTTTTTCAGAGAACGCGGCACTGTCGTATCCCTCTAGTTACTTGCGACGACGGACGATCATGTTATCGGTGCGCTTGTTGGAGCGAGTCTTCGCGCCCTTGGTCGGGAAGCCCCATGGCGACACCGGATGACGACCACCGGAGGTACGACCCTCACCACCACCATGGGGGTGATCAACCGGGTTCATAGCCACACCGCGAACGGTCGGACGGACACCGCGCCAGCGCTTGGCACCTGCTTTACCCAGCGAACGCAGGCTGTGCTCGGAGTTCGAGACTTCGCCCAGGGTCGCACGGCATTCAGCCAGCACCTTGCGTGTTTCGCCGGAGCGAAGACGCAGCGTTACATAAGCACCTTCACGCGCAACCAGCTGAGCCGAAGCACCAGCGGAACGAGCGATCTGGGCACCCTTGCCCGGCTTAAGCTCAACACCATGAATGGTGGAACCCAGCGGGATGTTGCGCAGCGGCAGGCTGTTGCCAGCCCTGATCGGCGCATTGACACCCGACAGCAGCTGATCGCCAGCACTGACACCCTTGGGAGCGATGATGTAACGACGCTCGCCATCGGCATACTTCAGCAGCGCAATGTGCGCAGTACGGTTCGGGTCGTATTCGATACGCTCGACGATGGCAGGAATGCCATCCTTGTTGCGACGAAAATCGACCAGACGGTAATGCTGCTTGTGGCCACCGCCAATGTGGCGAGTGGTGATGCGACCGTTGTTGTTACGGCCACCGGTTTTCGACTTCTTCTCGAGCAGCGGAGCATAAGGAGCGCCTTTGTGCAGCTCCTGACCCACCACCTTGACCACAAAGCGGCGGCCCGCGGAAGTCGGTTTGCATTTAACAATTGCCATGATGCACCCCTTCCTTACTCAGCACTGCCGGAGAAATCGAGATCCTGGCCCGGCTGAAGTGCGATGTACGCCTTCTTCCAGTCGTTGCGCTTGCCCAGACCGCGAGCGGTACGCTTGGTCTTGCCCTGAACATTCAGGGTGTTGACGGCGGCGACCTTCACGTCGAACAGGCTCTCAACAGCCTTCTTGATTTCCAGCTTGGTTGCGTCGGTCGCAACCTTGAAAACGAATTGCTTCTTGCTGTCAGCCAGCACGGTAGCCTTCTCAGAGACGTGCGGACCAAGCAGGACTTTGAATACGCGTTCCTGGTTCATCCCAGCAGCTCCTCGAATTTCTTCACAGCCGACACGGTGATCAACACCTTGTCATAGGCGATCAGGCTGACGGGATCGGACCCCTGAACATCACGTACATCGACGTGCGGCAGGTTGCGAGCAGCCAGATAAAGGTTCTGATCGACCGCATCGGAAACGATCAGCACGTCATTCAGGCCCATACCGGTCAGCTTGTTGGCAAGCAGCTTGGTCTTGGGGCTGTCGACGATGAAGTCTTCAACGATGACCAGACGCTCGGAGCGAACCAGCTCAGCAAGAATGGAACGCATCGCAGCGCGATACATCTTCTTGTTCAGCTTCTGCTCGTGATTCTGCGGACGAGCGGCAAACGTCACACCACCGCCACGCCAGATCGGACCACGAGTGGTACCGGCACGCGCGCGACCAGTGCCCTTCTGGCGCCAGGGGCGCTTGCCGCCACCGGAGACATCGGACCGAGTCTTCTGCTGCTTGCTGCCCTGACGGCCGCCTGCCATGTAGGCGACGACTGCCTGATGCACCAGCGTCTCGTTGTATTCAGCGCCAAAGGTACGCTCGGAGACTTCTATGGCTTGTGCGCCATTAACATTCAATTGCATGTGAACTCCCCCTTACCCGCGAGCCTTGGCGGCCGGACGCACGATCACGTCACCACCGGTGGCGCCGGGCACTGCGCCCTTGACCAACAGCAGATTACGTTCGGCATCGACACGCACGATTTCCAGAGACTGCACGGTTACGCGCTCGGCGCCCATGTGCCCGGACATCTTCTTGCCCTTGAAAACACGACCCGGAGTCTGGCACTGGCCAATCGAACCTGGTACGCGGTGGGATACGGAGTTACCGTGGGTATTGTCCTGACCACGGAAGTTCCAGCGCTTGATGGTACCGGCAAAGCCTTTACCCTTGGACTGACCGGTGACATCCACCATCTGTCCAGCCTGGAAAATCTCGGCATTGATCTGGTCACCGGCCTGGAACTCCTCGCCCTCAAGGCGGAATTCCCAGACGCCACGACCGGCAGCCACATTCGCCTTGGCGAAATGACCGGCCTGAGCCTTGGTGACACGGGACGCGCGACGCTCGCCGACAGTGATCTGTACAGCGCGATAGCCATCGCTCTCTTCATTCTTAAACTGGGTGACACGATTCGGCTCGATCTCAATGACCGTGACCGGAATAGAGACACCATCCTCGGTGAAAACGCGGGTCATACCGCATTTGCGACCGACTACACCAATAGTCATTTTGAAACCTCTTGAGTGTACGGGGCTTTCACCCGCTATGGCCGCCCATTTCAGAGCGTTACACGACTAAAACTCTCAGGTTTTAGCCGAGGCTGATCTGCACTTCCACACCAGCCGCAAGATCGAGCTTCATCAGCGCATCGACGGTTTTGTCGGTCGGCTGAACAATGTCCAGCACACGCTTGTGGGTTCGAATTTCATACTGATCGCGCGCGTCTTTATTGACGTGCGGGGAGACCAGCACAGTGAACCGCTCTTTGCGGGTTGGCAGCGGAATCGGACCACGCACCTGAGCACCAGTACGTTTCGCGGTTTCCACGATTTCCTGGGTTGATTGATCGATCAGGCGATGGTCAAAAGCCTTCAACCGAATACGGATTTGTTGGTTTTGCATTTTGACCTCAGACTCCAATTAGCCATCCCTACCAAACGCAATACGCCCGGTAAAAGGAGGCGCAATTGTACGGATGCGTCTAGGGGGTGTCAATAAATGATCAGCAATAGAAAAAGGCCCCCGAAGGAGCCTCTTTCCTCATCGAATGGTTATTCGATGATCTTGGCAACCACGCCGGCACCAACGGTACGGCCACCTTCGCGA
>ERZ1673962.362-NODE-362-length-33304-cov-5.124455_pt1 | contig 33304 bp, 31 predicted proteins | sample MGYA00580188_ERZ1673962 | MGnify/ENA primary metagenome ERZ1673962 (study PRJEB41334, sample SAMN05608104) | rock metagenome | biome: terrestrial subsurface; feature: shale formation; material: shale | place: USA: Pennsylvania ... | reverse complement strand
CACTTTTGGAGATAGGGTTATGGATTCCAACGGGTTGAAAATCTTCCTGGCCATCGCCGAAGAAGGCAGCGTCTCCAAGGCGGCCGAGCGGCTGCATTGCGTGCAATCGAACGTCACCACACGTCTTCGCAAGCTCGAGAAAGAACTGGGGACGGATCTCTTTTATCGGACACGCAAGGGAATGGAACTTTCCCCATCCGGCGAGCTGCTGTTGCCTTACGCGCGCTCCGTGGCGCATCTTCTGCAAGAGGCGCAGGCGGCACTGGTGCCCTGCGCCGCGCCACGGGGGCCGCTGCGCATTGGTTCCATGGACTCGGCAGCCGTGGTGCACCTGCCGGCGATGTTGGCGAGCTACCACCGCATTCATCCGGATGTCGACCTGCAGTTGTCTACCGGAGCGAGCGGTGAAATGGTCGAGCGGGTGCTCAATTACGCCATTGATGGTGCGTTTGTCGGCGGACCGGTCGATCATCCGGATCTCCTCGGAGAAGAAGTGTTGTGCGAGCAATTGGTGCTGGTATCAGGTAGCGCCCAGGATCCCGCGCATGATCCATCGCCCCTGTCGATACTGGTTTACCGCAGCGGTTGTTCCTGCCGCTGCAAGCTCGAAGACTGGCTGGGCAATATCGGGCGCACGCCGGCCAGGGTGGTCGAGATGGGGGTGCTCGATGCCATTCTCGGCTGTGTCGGGGCCGGCATGGGGATCACCATGTTGCCCCGCAGTTTCGTGATGCGGGAACCGTTTCGCTCCCTGGTGCATGTGCATGCCGTGCCGCCGCCCTTCGATCGTCTGCCGATCCAGTTTGTCCGCCGTCGCGATGTCCGGCCATCCCCGGCCATGCAGTCTTTTCTCAGCCTGGTGAATGAGAAATGGACTTGCTGATGACAAGCCGACCTTCGCTCTATCTGTCAAATTCGCGTCGATATCTGTATGAATGGGTATGGAACCCCATATTTATACGGCCAATTCCTGAAAACGACACCATGCCGTCTGCCGACAGTTTACCCCTCATCGAAGCGCCATAGGCCGCATTTTTCGGCCCATCTTCGAGCCTGGCGCAGTTCCGTGGCGGTGGGGCGGCGGTCGAGAGGAGGGTAGCGGTCCGCTTTGTAGCACGGGTGATACTGATCCATAAGGTTGAGGTAGGTGTCGCGGGATCTCTGTTCGGCCAGAAAGGCGGTGATCCGATCGGTTCCCGCCAGATTGTCCGGCAGGACGAGGTGCCGTATGAGCAGTCCGCGTCGGGCGATGCCTTGCGCGTCGATAACGAGATCGCCGACCTGGCGGTGCATCGCCGCAACCGCAGCCCGATTGACTTCGGCATAATCCGGCACCCCGGTCAGCCGTACGGCGATGGCGGAGTCGGCGAATTTCATGTCGGGCATGTAGATGTCGACGATACCGTCGAGCAGCGCCAGGGTTTCCGGACAATCGTAGCCGCCGGTGTTATAGACCAGCGGCAGGCGCAGACCGCGGTGCGCCGCCAGGCGCACGGCGGCCAGGATCGGCGCTACCACGTGAGTGGGGGAGACCAGATTGATGTTGTGACAGCCTTGCTGCTGCAGACTCAGCATCATGGCGGCCAGAGTGGCAGAGGAAACGGGGCGGCCGAGTTCCCGGCCTTGGCTGATATCCCAGTTCTGACAGAACACGCAGGCCAGGTTGCAGTAGCCGAAAAAGATGGTGCCGGAACCGTGGCGGCCTACCAGCGGCCGCTCCTCGCCGAAGTGGGGTCCGTAGCTTGCCACCACAGCTCTCGAGCCACTGCGGCAGAAGGTTTTGCGACTGTCGCGCAGGCGGTCGACCCGGCAGCGACGCGGACACAGGTCGCAACGTCGCATGCGGTGAAAGGCCCGCCGCAGTCGCTCGTCAAAGCGTCCGCTGCGGATCAGGTTCAGGTAGGATGGAACAAACGTACCGGGCATGATGGCGGAGAGTTGTCAATCGACATGAACGAAAGGGTAGAGATCGGACAGTTCGCGGGTGATGAAGCCGATGCCGCAACGATTGCCTACCGTCTCGATGGCCAGTACCGCATCCGGCGCATCAAAATCGATTTGTCCGGTATGCCCGAGGTCGACCAGTTCATCGAGGATGAAGTTGTCCAGGGCCTGTTCGACATCGGGGGAGACGATTTCCCCTTTCAGGCCGCGCCGCTCGAGGCGCACATGGAAGCGGTGTTCGCACATTTGCGGAAGATAGGGACGAATAGCCTTGCAGGCTTTGGGCAGAAAACTGTCCAGATCGAAGGTAAAGACCTTATCCAACGGCACGATGCGGCTCACATCCTGAAATGCGATAACTTCCCTCTCGCGTTTTTGACGGACCGTTTCGAGGAACTGCTGCATGTCGGGTACCCGCCCCAGGGCGACCCCGTGGAATTCGGTTTTGTGGAACTCTCCATACGGAGCGAGCTCCTCCAGCATCTGGCGGTAGCGACCGTCCTGGGCCATGGTGACGAGTACGTTGAATTCCCACATATTTTGCCCCCTTTGCTGTTATTTGAGTTTAGCCAAGGAGAGCCGAATGACAAGCCTGTGAAAATCATCTCGCGCCCGTTCGCTTCGCTCACTCAAGCCCGGCAGAGCACAAAGAGACCCCGAAAATCACAGAGGTTGAACTCAGAGCGTTTTTTCCCCGTGTTCTCCGTGCAACGAGCGGGTGGTGGGGGAATGCGCGAAGCTCCGCACGCAAAAGGTTATAAGCATACTATTCAGCGGACCAAAAAGCTGGAATGCTTCATATGTGTTTATCCGTGTGCATCTGTGGCTAAAAGGTTTTGCTACAATTCAAGAAGATTGATAGGGGGCATTTATGTCAGAGGTTTCCAACGACCGCGAATATCGCCGCCGGGCGCTGGCCAAGATCCATATCGCCAAAAAAGAACTCGGTCTGAGCGATGCGGACTATCGCGATGTGGTGCGCTCGGCCGTTCCCGGCAAGGAATCGGCAGCAGATCTGACAGACGACGAGTTGCGAATGTTGCTCGATCGCCTTGCCGAACTTGGCTGGCGGCCGCGCCTGCCGCGGGTCGTGGAGCGGCCGATGCCGCCCATGGTCTGGAAGGCGCGCGAATTGTGGTTGCATCTGCACCGACAGGAAAAGGTGCACAATCCGAGCTGGGCCGCCCTGGGGCGATTTGCCAAGCGCATGACCGGTGTCGGTGACCTGCGGCGGTTGAGCGTGAAGCAGGCGACGGTGGTCATCGAGGCTCTGAAGCAATGGCTGGAAAGGGTGGAGTGAAGGGAAGTTCGTTCAAGATACCGCAGAGTACGCAGAGAATGCGTTCGATTTTTCACGGCACTTCTCCGCGCGCTCTGCGATCCCGGCGGAAGCTCTATTTCAGTTCCTTACCGATGCTGAAAGCCTGTCCCAGGTATTCACCGACGCCGTGGTAGTTGCGCAGCACCGGCGTAAAGATCAGCGGCCGCACCTTTTCGATATGGGGACAGCCTTCGTCGGAGAGGACGGATTCGTCCGCTTTGACGTCGACGACTTCGCCGATGAACAACGTATGCCCGCCGACTTTCACCGCCTGCTGCAGCTTGCATTCGAGAACCAAAGGCAGTTCGTCGGCAAAGGGGGCATCGACCAGTTCGCTCTTGACGGGGGTGAGTCCGGTGGCAGCGAACTTGTCGGTATCGCGCCCGGAGGCGATGCCGCAGAAGTCCGCCTGGCGCGCGAAAGCCTCGGTGGCGACGTTGACGGTAAAGGCCTTGCGCTCCAGTATGCTGTCATGGCTATGGGTGGCCGGACGCAGGGCGACGGATACGCAGGGCGGCTTGGAACAGCAGACGCCGCCCCAGGCCACCGTGGCCAGATTGGGTTGGCCGGCTTCGTCGTAGGTGCCGATCAGCCAGACGGGTGCCGGTTGGGCAAGAGTCTTGGCTCCGAGAGACTTTTTCATGGTTACCTCGCTTGTATTTCGAAAGAAAAAAATCATTTGCCGCAGAGTGCACAGCGTTCGCAGAGGAAAATCGATGAATCCGGAACGCACTTCCGGGATCGTGCAGGTGCTCAGGCCTGTCCCGAAGGGGCTGGCGGTTTTTGACCTTAATACGCCTGCTCTGCGGTCTCCGTGGTAAAAACGCTTTCTTTTCTCAGGGGACCAGCTTGTCGAGGGGCACGCCGCCGACTCCGATGTTTTCCCTGGGGTTTTCATCGATGACCACGATGAATTTCTGGGCCGGGATGCCGGTAACTTCGGCCGCGGTTTCGGTCAGTTTGGCGATCAACTGCTCTTTGACCTCTTCGTTCCGGGGCGAAATGGTGAGGGTGATGATGGGCATAGTGTCCTCCTGAGGGATAGGCTTCGAATCTCAGGTGAGATTATTGCGGCCTGGCGACGATGTCAAGGGGCGTTCGGGAATCCGGCTCAGCGCCGGCGGGCGATGAGCGCAGCGCGCAACGGGGCCTGGTAACCTTCGACGGTTTTTCCGGAATCCCCGGGATCGAGAAAATCGGGCAGCGATTCGGTATTGATCCAGGAGGTGGGATGTTGTTCCTCGATGGTGGTCCAGGTGCGGTCGACGCAGCGGACATCCGTGAATCCGGCCTTGGCCAGCCAGGCTTCCAGACACGGCACCGTCGGCAAAAAGAAGACGTTGCGCATCTTGGCGTAGCGATCACGGGGGCACAGCGCCAGATCCTCGTTGCCGTCGAGCACCAGGGTTTCCAGGACCAGTTCGCCGCCGGGGCGCAGCAGTGCTGCCAGCTGTTTCAGGGCGTCGTGCGGTGAGCGCTGGTGGTAAAGGACCCCCATGTGGAAGATGGTGTCGAAATAATCGTCCATCGGCGGCAGTTCTTCAAGTTTGACCGGCAGGCAATGAACCCGCGGCAGTTTCAGCCAACGTTGCAAAAGAGCATATTGGCAGAACAGCGGCGGGTAGGGTTCCAGGCCGAGAGCCAGGTGCGGTTCGGCAGCGGCCATCCGCATCAGGTAGTAGCCGCAACTGCTGCCGACATCAAGAATCCGCCGGCCTTTCAGAGGCGCCAGATGGGGGGCGATGCGCTCCCATTTCAGATCCGAGCGCCATTCCGTATCGACGTCGATGCCGAAAATACTGAAGGGGCCCTTGCGCCAGGGCCGGAAGGCCATCAGGGTCTCGAAAAGGAGCTGTCGTTGCGCTTTGGATAGCTCTTCCGCACGGCCTATCGTAATGCGTCCGTTTTCGATATCCCAGCCGGTCGGCCGAACTTCAGGGAGTTGCGCCATGAGCGCATTCCGCTTGCGGGCGTTGCCGTCGACATGGATCAGCTGGTGGCCTTTGTCGGCAATCAGTTCCGCAAGTGGCCCCTGCCAGGAGCCGGGGCCGATGGCTCGGACGGCAGCGGTCAGCAACTCCATCATGGGACGTCCTTAAGGGCGATGAACGAGGCGAAGTTGAACCATTTCAGCCAGATATCGACAGCCTTGAAGCCGACGTCCCTCAGTCGCCCGGTATGGGTTTCAACGGTATCGGGAATCAGGACGTTTTCCAGCGCTTCGCGTTTCTGGCTGATTTCCATTTGCGAATAACCGTTTTCAGCCTTGAACCGGTAATAAAAATCCTGCTGCAGCTCGTTGAGCCCGGCATGGATGTGCACGGTTTTTTCGGTAAGCAGCAGTACGCCACCGGGAACGAGGGCTCCGTAAATGCGTTCCAGTACCGTCTGCCGATCCGACGGGGGAAGGAACTGCAGGGTGAGGTTCAGAATGATTACCGAAGCGTCGGCCATTTCCAGGTCGCGGATGTCGGCGCATTTAAGGGTGATATGCGCATTGCCGTTCAAAGACTGAAAGCGCTCCCGGCAGACCTTGAGCATCGGTTCGGACGTGTCTGCACCGATCAGTTGGAAAGGCCGGGAGGAATGCATGGCGGAGCAGATGGCCAGTCCCATGTTTCCGGTAGAACAACCGAGATCGTATATGCGCGTACCGGGCTGGTGATAGTGTACGGCCAACTGGGCCTGTCGGCGAATCAACTCTCGGTAGCAAGGCACCGAGCGGATGAGCATGTCGTCGAACACCTGGACCACCGATTCGTTGAATTCGAAAGGCGGCACCGGTTTTTGGGGACGGGAGAATAAAGAATCCTTGGTCATGGCAACCCTTTTCGATCTTGATGTGGCCCCTTCGGAAAGAACGCTGGCGATTATAGCAGAGATAATCCGGCCCCGCAGTTAAATTTGATGTTTTCGCAAAAACCAACACATGGGATGGCTAAGCCAAAAGCGCCAAATGCAAGACCAAGACGCGCGATGGTCGAGCCATGAGGCGTACTTAGATACGTCGAAGCATCGAGGCCATCGCAGCAACGCAGCCGTTGGCGAGTTTTTGCGACGCCATCAAATTTGATCGGTTGCGGATCCTGAAGGGAGGCTTACAATGATGGAAGGGACGATTCTCAATGCGGGCACAAAGGAGGGTTGCGATGCGAAAAGGGTTTTTAAAGACGGTTATGGTAGCGGCTGTGTTGGCCTTGGTGGCAACGCCGGTGTGGGCCGGGCGCGGCGGTGGACAAGGCGGCGGGGGCGGTAGGGATCTTTCCCCGTCCAACAAGCAAGCGGAACCGGAGTCTGTTCGCGGTCTCGAACGGGCTTCGGAACGTCGTGCCGAGCAGGCGCAGGAGCATGCTCGCAGCAGCGAATATGCCGGTTCCCACGACAAGGACATGGGTAAGGAAAAGATGAAAAACAAGGCCAAAGGTCGGGATGAGAATGGCGCCTATATGCAGGACCGTGATCGCGACCGCGAACGGATGCGCGACATGGCCGAGCCGAAGGATAAGATGAAAGAGAAGGAAAAAGCCAAAGGCGGACCGGATGACATGACGGGCGACCGGGGCCGGGACCGGGATCGCATGACAGATGGAAATGCGGGAAATGGTATAAGAGACAAGGCGTCTTCCGGACAGGCTTCCGATGCGTCGAGTCAGGGTAAAAAACGCTGGTGGTGGCCTTTTGGGGAATAGTCATCAGCTGGAATCGGCATCTTAAAGCAAAAGCCGGTCTGCCATCGGGGCAGACCGGCTTTTGTCGTATCAAGGACCGGATCCTGTGGGGTGCAGCGCTGTCAGCGGTGCAGATTGGTGCCGCAGCGCGGACAAGTCAGAGCGCTGGTGGTGGGGACCTTGTGACCGCAGGTAGGGCAGTTGAACCAGAACCTGCAATAACGACATTGCTGTTCGTTCAAGCCCTGTTTTTTACCGCACTTGGGGCACTGCCGGTACATTTTGCGCTGTTTTACGTAATCGGAGAACAGCAGCCCGCAGCGGGGACATTCCTCCGTCCCGGGGCTGATGACGGCACCGCAGGATGGCAGCGGGCAGATAAAAACGGTCTTGCAGGCGCTGCACCAGTATTTACCTTTTTTCTCTTCCTTACAGACTGGACATTTTTCCATAACAATCTCTCGAAAAAGGCGAAAGATAACCAGCTCAAATAAATATCGGGTGGTCCGCTAAAGCGGATCACCCGATGAGATCACGCTTTGTTCTATAATGTCAGTCTACCTTGAAAAAGGCGACTTTTCCAGCTTTACAGACGCTGCACGGTTCCTGCGGTTCCGCCTCCAGGGTGTTGCCGCAGACCTTGCAAACCCAGTAGTCGCAGGTGGCATTTTTGCCGAGGTTGTCCATGGCTTTTTGGTACAGTTCGGCGTGAACCTTTTCGACCTCGTTGGCATAGCTGAGGGTCCGTTCGGCGGCTTTGAACCCCTTGGCCTTGGCCTCCTCGATCATGGGCGGATACATTTCCTTGAACTCGTGGGTTTCGCCGCCGACCGCCTCCTTGAGGTTGTCGAGGGTCGATTTCACACCGCTCAGAGCGCGCAGATGGGCATGGGCATGTACCGTTTCCGCTGCGGCGGCAGCGCGAAACAATTTGGCTACCTGGGGATGCCCTTCCTTGTCGGCCTGCTCTGCGAAAGCCAGGTATTTTCGGTTGGCCTGGGATTCGCCGGCAAAAGCTTCCATAAGGTCCTGTTCGGTTTTGGTGCCTTGCAGATCGGACATGTCAGTGAGCCTCCTCTGGTATGTTGGGGAGTTGAATATCAGACAATTATTTTCACATTCTTATAAATTATACCGGGCCTGTCAACCTCGTCGTGATACAGACAGCGGGAAAGCCTACTTGTTCTGACAGGCTTTTTCCACATCCTCGGCCTTGCCGATCAAAACCAGCAGGTCGCTGTCCTTGATGATGTGGGTCGGTGACGGCAGAGTGTTGAAATCCCCGGTGAGCATGTCGCGGATACCGATAACGGTGACATGGAATTTGCGGCGCAGATCGAGGTCGATAAGGTTTTTGCCGATGAAATGGTTGGGCGGTGCCACTTCGGTGATGGAATAGTCCTCGGCGATGGGGATGAATTCGAGGATATTGGAAGAACTCAGCCCCTTGGCTGTTTTGATCGCCATGTCCTTTTCCGGGAAAATGATGTCCGTCGCACCGACTTTTTCCAAAATGCGGCCGTGATCTTCGTCGATGGCTTTGACCAGGATCCGCGGAACGTTCATTTCCTTCAGGTGCAGGGTGATGAGGGTCGAAAGATGCGAACGTTCGCCGGTGGAGATAACGACCGCATCCATTTCGCCGACGCCCTGCCCCTTGAGAAACTCCTTGTTCGAAGCATCGCCGAAGATGGCATAGGAAGAGGAGTTTTTGATGCGTTGTACCTTTTCCTGGTTAAGGTCGATGGCAATGACTTCATGACCTTCCTCGTAGAGGGTCTTTGCAACGTGAAATCCGAAATTTCCCAAACCGATGACGCAAAATCGTTTCATGACGAGATTCTCCAAAGCAATTGAAGGGTGTTCAGCCGATCATGATGTTTTCTTCGGCGTAGTGCACGGCTCCTTCACGGGAACGGCGTATCATGGTGAAGGCCACGGTGAGCAGGCCGACGCGGCCGATGAACATCAGCAGAACGACGATCAACTTGCCGGCCGGCACCAGTTTGGCCGTGGCGCCGAGAGATAGTCCGACGGTGGCGAAAGCCGAAACGGCTTCAAAAGTATACTCCAGAAACACTCCACGGCTGGCCATGGCCGGCATGCCCTGCAATTGGACCGCCAGCAGGGAGAATACCGCCAGGGCCACGAACAGCAGGGCGGTCATGACCAGGGTGAGGGTCTTGGTTACGGCCGCGTCCGGCAGGGTGCGGCGGAATACGTTGGTGTGCGGGTTGCCTTTCAGGCGACTGTGCATGATGGCCACGAACAGGGCGAGGCTGGTGGTCTTGATCCCTCCTCCGCAGGAACCGGGCGACGCTCCGACAAACATCAGGAACATCATCAAAAACAGCGTCGGCACTTCAAGCAGGTTGAGGTCGATGGAATTGAAGCCTGCGGTGCGGGCCGTCACCGACTGGAAAAGGGCGACCCAGATGCTTTCGGAGGTCTTCATGGAAGCCAGCGCCGAAGGTGCTTCGAGAACCCCGATGAGGAGCGCGCCGCCGATGATCAAAACGGCGGTGGTCATGAAGACCAGACGCGAATGCAGCGACAGTCGCCGGCGTCGGCGCGTGTGCTGTTTTTTGCTGAGATCGAAGACTTCCTTGATCACCAGAAATCCAATACCGCCAAGGATGATCAGGGTCATGAGGGTGATATTGACCAGCGGGTTGGCCCGATATCCGACCATGCTGTCGGCATACAGGGAGAAGCCGGCATTGCAGAAAGCCGAGACGCTGTGAAACACGGCGCTGTAGAGCCCTTTGCTCCAACCCATCTGTGGTACGAATGCGGTTGCCAGCAAAGCGGCGCCGACGGCTTCGATCGCCAGGGTGAAGCGGAAGATGCTGCGCACCAGGTCCTGCAGGGACTCGACCGGGGTATGCAGCAGCGTTTCCTGGATCACCCAGCGGTCGCGAATGCCGACACCCATACCGAGATAAAAGAACAGGTAGACGGAAAAGGTGGTAATCCCCAAGCCGCCGATCTGGATCAGCAGCAGCACCACCAACTGGCCGAAAAGGGTCAGCTTGGTGCCGGTGTCGACCACGATGAGTCCGGTAACGCATTGCGCCGAGGTGGCGGTGAACAGTGCATCGACAAACGAAAGCGGTTCGCCGTGGGCGGCCAGAGGCAGACTCAGTAACGCGGCGCCGAGCAGAATGGCAAATCCGTAGTACAGGATAAGGATCCATCCCGGGTCCAGGTTCTTGAGTTGAAGAGGTTTTGGTTTCATGAACAACCGTCCTTGCGAGGCGATGCAGATATCCGGGTCCGGCATCGCTTTCGGTTAGCAGGGTTCGATTACAGATCGAGATAAGGACGCAGGTAGCGTCCGGTATGGGAACGGGAACAGCGCGCCACGTCCTCGGGCGTTCCGCTGACGATGATCTCGCCGCCGCGACTGCCGCCTTCAGGTCCCAGGTCGATGATGTGGTCGGCGGTTTTTATGACATCGAGGTTGTGCTCGATAATGACCACCGTATTGCCGGCTTCAACCAGTCGATGCAATACCTCCAGCAGGTTGTGGATATCGGCGAAATGCAGGCCGGTGGTCGGTTCGTCGAGAATGTAGATGGTCCGCCCGGTGCTGCGCTTGCCGAGTTCCTTGGCCAGTTTGACGCGCTGCGCCTCGCCGCCTGAGAGGGTTGTGGCGCTTTGGCCCAGTTTTATATATCCGAGCCCGACATCGCGCAGCATTTCCAGTTTGTTGCGGATGCGGGGAATGTTTTCCAGAAAAGCCAGGGCCTGGTTTACCGTCATGTCCAGGACTTCGGCGATGTTTTTGCTTTTGTAATGTACTTCGAGGGTTTCGCGGTTGTAGCGTGCGCCCTTGCAGACCTCGCATTGCACATAGACATCGGGAAGAAAGTGCATCTCGATCTTGAGGATGCCCTCGCCCTGGCAGGCTTCGCATCGCCCGCCCTTGACGTTGAAAGAAAAACGTCCGGGTTTGTAGCCGCGCAGTTTGGCCTCCGGCAGCTGAGAAAACAGGTCCCGGATATCGGTGAAAACGCCGCTGTAGGTGGCCGGATTGGAGCGCGGCGTACGCCCGATGGGAGACTGATCGATATCGATGACCTTGTCCAGGAACTCGAGGCCGCGGATATCGTCGACCTTGCCGGCTTTGTCCCGTGAACGGTAAAGGCGCTGGGAAAGAGCCTTATAAAGGGTATCGATGATCAGGGTGGATTTCCCCGACCCCGATACCCCGGTGACGCAGGTCATGATTCCCAGAGGGATGGCGACGTCGATGCCCTTGAGGTTGTTTTCCCGTGCGCCGACGATTTCCAGGCGGCGGTCGCTGCTGCGGCGGTCTGTCGGCAGAGGAATGGTCAGTTTGCCGGACAGGTATCGGCCGGTGAGGGAGGCCGGAACATCGAGTATTTCCCGAGGGGGGCCCTGGGCGACGATTTCACCGCCATGGGCGCCGGCGCCCGGCCCCATGTCGATGACATGGTCGGCTTCGAGGATGGTTTCCTCGTCGTGTTCCACGACCAGGACCGTATTGCCCAGATCGCGCAGGCGCTTGAGCGTGTCGAGCAGACGGCGGTTATCCCGTTGATGCAGGCCGATCGACGGTTCGTCGAGGATGTACAGCACCCCGACCAGGGAAGACCCGACCTGGGTGGCGAGGCGGATCCGCTGGCCTTCGCCGCCCGAAAGGGTTCCCGAGGCTCGGTCCAGACTCAGATAGTCCAGACCCACGTAAGTCAGAAACGACAGGCGTTCGCGGATTTCCTTGAGGACTCGACGACCGATCGCGAATTCCTTCTCCGAAAGTCTCAGGGTCTGGAAAAACTGTTCCGCATCATGAATGGACAAGGCGCAAATCTCCTGGATATTGCTGCCGCCGACCCGTACGAACAGGGATTCCGGACGCAGGCGAGCCCCCTGGCAGGTCGGACAGGGCATGACGTTCATGAAGCGTTCGAGATTTTCCCGTACGCGGTCCGAGTCGGTTTCGTGGTAACGTCTTTCCAGGTTGGGGATGATGCCCTCGAAAGGTTTTTCATAATAGTGGCGGCGTTCTCCCTGGTCGTAGAAGAATCGCACCTTTTCCTTGCCCGAACCGTACAACAGAATGCTGCGGATGCGCTCCGGCAGGAGAGCGAAAGGGGTTTTGATGTCGAACTCGTAATGGTCGGCCAGGGCTTCCAGCAACTGGTGATAATAGAATCCGGTGCGGGTCTCCCAAGGCACCACCGCCCCTTCGCGTAGTGACAGTTCAGGATTCGGAACCACTTCTTCAGGATCGAAGTACATGCGGGTGCCGAGCCCCGAGCAGTCTGGACAAGCTCCATAGGGATTGTTGAAGGAAAACATGCGCGGGGTGATTTCCGGATAAGAGATGCCGCAGTCCGCGCAGGCATGTCGTTCGGAGAAGAGACGGCTTTCCCCGTCGACTTCTTCGACCCGCACGATACCGTCGGCCAGACGCAGAGCCGTTTCCAGAGAGTCGGCCAGGCGGCTTTCGATGCCGGGACGGATCACCAGGCGGTCGACCACCACCTCCAGGGTGTGTTTCTTGTTTTTATCCAGAGCAATATCCTCGGCCAGCTCCCGCATTTCGCCGTCAATGCGGATGCGCACGAAACCGTCGGCTTGCAGTTGACGCAGTTCCTTTCGGTATTCACCTTTGCGGCCGCGCACGATCGGGGCCATCAACAGCAGCCGGGTTTTTTCCGGCAGGGTCATGATGCGGTCGACCATCTGTTGCACCGTCCAGGAAGAGATCTCCTTGCCGCAGCCGTGGCAGTGAATGCGACCGACACGTGCGAAAAGCAGACGCAGATAATCGTAGATTTCGGTGACGGTACCGACGGTGGAACGGGGATTTTTGGAGGTGGTTTTCTGCTCGATGGAGATGGCCGGCGATAAGCCCTCGATGCTTTCAACATCGGGTTTGGACATCTGCTCCAGAAACTGCCGGGCGTAAGCCGACAGGCTCTCCACGTAACGCCGCTGGCCTTCGGCATAAAGGGTGTCGAAGGCCAGCGTGCTTTTGCCGGAGCCGGATACTCCGGTAATCACCACCAGTTGATCGCGGGGAATGGTGACGTCGATGCCCTTTAGGTTATGCTCGCGGGCGCCTTTGATGACAATTTTATCGGCCATGGTGCGTTAAAACCTTGAGACCAGCGACAGGCTGAAACCCGTGACTGGTAATTGGTGATTAGTGATTGGTAAAATTCTTTAAATTCGCAACTTTCTTACCATAATTACTTCTGCACGCCGGGATTTGAAGACTTGATCAACGCCGGGACCAGTCACCAATCACTCATTGCTGATCCCGGATTTTCCCGCCATTTCCGCGGCCATGTTTACCGCGGCGATCAGGCTGCGGCAGCTCGCCCGCCCGGTGCCGGCCAGATCGTAGGCGGTGCCGTGGTCGACAGAAGTGCGGATGATGGGCAACCCCAGGGTGGTGTTGACGCCGTCTTCGAAATGCAGCAGTTTCAGGGGAATCAGGCCCTGGTCATGGTACATGCAGATGACGGCGTCGTAGTCGCCCCGGGCAGCGAAATGGAACAGCGTGTCGGCGCTGTGCGGTCCGGTGGCGTCGATGCCCAGAGCGCGGGCCGCCTCGATGGCGGGGGTGATGATACGGTTTTCCTCGTCGCCGAAACGGCCACCCTCGCCGGCGTGGGGATTGAGGGCCAGGACCGCCAGACGAGGTTGCCGGCAGCCGAAAAAGCGGCGGAATGCGCCATCGGTTATGCGGATGGTGGCCAGGATTTCCTCGACGTTCAGAGCTTCGGGGACTTCCTTCAAAGCCAGATGGGTGGTTGCCAGGCAGACTTTGAGCCGCGTGCCTGCGAGCATCATCACCACTTTTTCGACACCACAGCGCCGTGCCAGCAGTTCGGTATGACCGGGGGCCTCGCAGCCTGCGGCGAAGATCGCCTGCTTGTTGATGGGACCGGTTACCATGGCCGCCGCCTGGCCCTTCAGGCACATATCGCATGCCCAGTCGATATAGGCCACCATGGCCCGCCCGCAGGCGGTATCGGGTTGGCCCCAAATCAGCTGTTCGGCCGGTAGCTGCGACAGGGCACGTATCGCCAGCTTGCGGCTGCGGGCCCGTAGTTGATGCGTGGCGAGTTCGCCGGCAGATTCGATGACGGTAGAGTTCGCGTCGAACAGTCGGGTCGCTCTTTGCAGCACGGCGGCATCTCCCGCTACCAACAGCGGGCGTCCGATGCTTTCGAAGGCACCGTCAAGCCAGGCCTTGGTTATGATTTCGGGGCCGACCCCGGTAGGGTCGCCCATGGTAAGAATCAAAGGGGTGTGCATGGCGAATCTCCGTTTTCAGGATGACCCGTTAGTATAACGCTCCGGGTCCGGCTCCTACAACCGCAAAATTCCCCCGGTTATCGCAAAAAACCCCGCCTCGAAAGGCGGGGTTCATGGAATCGGCAAACCGGTCGATTCTCACAGGCGTTTCTCGATGTCGGCTTCCTTGCGCAGGTTTTCGGTCCATTCTGCAAAAGCTTCGGCGCGTTTGTCCTCAAGCATTTTTTTGTGGATCTGTTCCTTGACGGATTCAAAGGTCTGGGTTTCGCCGGGGTTGCGCTCCTCCAATCGCAGAATATGAAAGCCCTCGGGGGTTTCGATGACGTCCGAAACCTGGCCTGCTGCGAGCCCCTCGACAGCACGATTGAAGCTTTCGGACAGGCTTCCCTCGGTGATTTTTCCCATGTCGCCGCCATCGACCCCGGCAGTGGTAGCGTACTGCATGAGGACTTCAAGGAAATCCTTGCCTTGACGCAATTGGTTTAGAGCGTCTGCGGCCATACCGCGCATGGCGGCGATATCGGAAGCTGTATGGCCCGGCGCCAACCGAAAGGTGATGCGGCTCAGACGAATGAAGGGCTCGTTGCGGAAGTCTTCAAGGTGGGCGCGGTAATAGTCGCGCATTTCCGTATTGGTAATTTCGACTTTGCTCTGAATTTCCCGGCCGACGAGTTTGAAATTAAGCAGTTGCTGACGCAGCTGTTCCCGGTATTCCTCGAAACTCATGCCCTGGGCGGCCAGGGCTTCCTTGAGTTGCTCCCGAGTGATGTTGTTTTGTGCCTGAACATCGTTGATTGCCTGTTCGAGGTCTTCGTCGGACACCTTCAGGCCGAGTTTTTCGATACGTTGTCGGAGCAGCGTGTCTTCGATCAGCTTGTCCAGTATCTTCTGGCGCATCGCGTCGCGTTGCGCAGTGGGGATGCCGGTCTCCCGCGCTTCGGCAGACAGCATTTTGTCGATTTCCCGGTCAAGCTGGGCCGTGGTGATGATATCCTGATTGACGATGGCGGCAATGCGGCTGATGGTTTCGGCCGAAAGGGGGCCGGCCGCCAGGATCAGCACGGCGATGGACAGAACAAGACGTTTCATGGATGCCGTTCCTCGCATGGGGTGAAGTAAGTTCGTCTTCATCCGTGGCTACCGGACGAAAACAGGATTAAAACAATGTCCAGTCAACCTCGATGGAGGCCTCCTGTCGCAGGTTCTGCAGCCAGTTCTGGTAAACTTTTTCTTCTTTCTGCCGGCGCAAAATGGCGATGATTTCCTCGCGGACCGTTTTCAGGTCGGGCTTCAGGGCCGGAAGATGTTCTTCCACCAGAAAGATATGGTATCCGTATTCGCTCTTGATCAGCTCGCTGATGCGGCCTGCCGGCAGGTCGAATACCGCCAGATCGAAAGCCTCGGGCATTTCGCCTCTGGCAAAGATCCCGAGTTCTCCGCCCTGTTCGGCATCCGGTGAAATGGAAAAACGGCGTGCGGCTTCCTGAAAAGGCATGCCTTGTCGTAATCGTTCCAGTATCCGGCGACCTTCGGATTCGTCGTTAACGGTGATCTGGCGGGCTCTGACCCTTTCGGGGCGGATGAAACTCTGACGGTGGGCCGCAAAATAGGCCTCGATGTCCGCCTCGCTTACAGTGGCCTTGTCCCGCACCACGCGGTCGAACACTTTTTCCACCAGCAACTCTTCGTTGAGCATGCGCTGCCAGTCTTCGGTGGTGAGACCTTTGTCGACCAGCATGCGGTCGAATTCGCCGGGCGGATAGGATTCCCGGTGACTGTCCATGGCCTGCTGAACGGTTTGCAGGGAGACGTTCAAATGCAATTTTGCCGCTTCGGCCAGCAACAGCTCATGGTCGATGCGTTGAGCCAGGTACGAGCGGCGCAGGGCCTGTTCCTCCTCTTTCGGCAGGGTGCGGTCCCCGGGCAGTATCTGCTCGAAATCCCGTTGAAACCGCTCCAGGGATACGGTACGCCCATCTACGCGCAAGAGGATCTGGGACGGGAGCCGGTCCTGGTTTCCGCAGGCCGGAAGAAACATGATAAGAAAAAGGATGAAGACGAACCCGCGACGGGGCATCAGGACAGACTCCTTGGGACCGGAAACGGGCGACCTGTCTCGCCAAGTGGGTAAACGTAACATAGCTAAAGAAGGCCTTGCAACGCTTTTTTAGCTTCGCCCAGAGCCTCTTCGCCGGGCTGTCGACCGAGCCGGATGCCGAGTCGGAAATCGGGTGAAAAACTGTACTTTTGGGCATCCTGTTCCAGCAGGGCGATGATTTTTTCCGGAGCCACCGGCGTATCCTGGGCAAAGGCGAAGGTCAAAGTGTGTCCATCGTAATCGGCGGCGGCGATGCGCAGCCGTTTCATCAGCACCCTCAGTTTCATGACCTCCATCAACAACAGGGTCGGATCGGGCAACTCCCCGAAACGATCACGCAGTTCATCGGCAAGTTCGTAGAGGTTCTGTTCATCTTCCGCTGATGCAAGCTGCTTATAGAAAATCAGCCGCTGGTTGGGATCGGGCAGGTACTTTTCCGGCAGGAACGCCGACAGACCGAGCCGGATCTCCGGATCGATGCGGTCCTCCCGCTCCTGGCCCTTGAGTTCGGCGATGGTATCCTCCAGCAGTTCGGCATACATTTCGAAACCGATGGCTGCGATCTGACCCGATTGCTTGGGGCCGAGCAGGTCGCCGGCACCGCGCAGTTCCAGGTCGTGGCTGGCGATGCGGAAGCCGGCGCCGAGTTCCGTCAGTTCGGCCAGGACCCGCAGGCGCTCGCGGGCTTCATGGGTCAGGGTGGCTTCGCCGGGGATCAGCAGATAGGCGTAGGCTCGCAGGTGGGAGCGTCCGACCCTTCCGCGCAACTGGTAAAGCTGGGCCAGGCCGAAGCAGTCGGCGCGATTGACGATGATGGTGTTGGCGCGCGGTATGTCGAGACCGTTTTCGATGATGGTGCTGCAGACCAGCACGTTGCTTTTGCCTTCCACGAAATCCATCATCACCGTTTCGAGAGACTTTTCGCTCATTTGACCGTGTCCGACGGCGATTTTCGCTTCGGGGACCAGGCTTTGCAGGAACTCGGCCATGGCGCCGATATTCTGTACCCGGTTGTGAACGAAGAATACCTGTCCGCCGCGGCGCAGTTCGTTAAGGACGGCCTGGCGGATCAGGTCGTCGTCGAAGCGGCTGACATAGGTGCGGATGACCTGGCGGTCGACCGGAGGCGTGTCGATCACCGAGAGATCGCGCAGGCCCAGCAGGCTCATATGCAGGGTGCGCGGGATGGGGGTGGCGGTCAGGGTCAGCATGTCGACTTCGGCCCGCAGTTTTTTCAACCGTTCCTTGTGCGTCACTCCGAAGCGCTGTTCCTCGTCGACGATGAGCAGGCCCAGGTCTTTGAACCGGACATCGCGCTGCAGCAGCCGATGTGTGCCGATGAGGATGTCGATTTTGCCTTCGGCAGCCTGTCGCAGAATCCGTTTCTGTTCGGCGGGACTATTCAGGCGTGAAAGGCTTGCCGCGGTGACCGGCGCGTCTTTCAGGCGTTCGGCGAAGGTTTGTCCATGTTGGCGGGCCAGGATGGTGGTCGGTACCAGCACCGCCACCTGTTTGCCGTCTAGTACCGCCTTGTAGGCCGCCCGAATCGCCACTTCAGTCTTGCCGTAGCCGACGTCGCCGCAGATCACGCGGTCCATGGGCTGGGGAGTCTGCATGTCGGACAGCACTTCGTTGATGGCGGCAAGCTGGTCGGGGGTTTCCTCGTAGGGAAAAGCCGCCTCGAACTCGCGGAACATGGCATCCGGGGGCGAGTATCGAAACCCTTCGTGCATTTCACGGCGTGCGTAGATCTGCAGCAGCTCGCGGGCCAGTTCTTCGACCGCGGCGCGGGCTTTGAGCTTGGCTTTTTCCCAGGCGCCGCCGCCCATGCGGTCGAGGCGCGGCATGGCGCCTTCGGCTCCAACATATTTCTGGACTTTTTCGATGCGCTCAACCGGCAGATAGAGACGATCTTTACCGGCATATTCCAGATGCAGGAAATCACCCTCGCTTTCCTGCAGATGCAGGTGCAACAGCCCCTGAAAACGGCCGATACCGTGGTCGGCATGCACCACCAGGTCCCCTTCGCGCAGCTCCGCCAGGGAGGAGAGGCGCGCTTTGGCCCGGGCTTCTGCAGCTCCGCTCCGGCGGCGGGTCCGGCGGCCGAAGATCTCTTCCTCGGTTATGATCGCCAGGCGCTCGTCCGGCAGTCGGAAACCGCCGGAGAGCTCTCCCAGAGTGATCATCGGAGAGCCGGGTTTCAGCGAGGAAGGGGCGATGTCTTTGCGCAGCGGCAGGTCCAGTCCCCGCCCGGCCAACAGGGCCTGCAGGCGTTCGGCCTGCCCTTGATGATGGCATACCAGCAGCAGGCGCCAACCTTCTTGCTGCCACTCATGCAGCCGTCCGGCCAGGTGTGCGGCCAGACCGCCGTCTTGCTGTTGCGCGGTGCGCAGCTCGGTATTGCTTTCGGTGCGCAGAACCAGGCGCGCCGGCTGGTCGTCAAGATGATAGAGCCGCAAGGGGGTGACGTCGAGTTGCGGCAGGCCGGCGATGCGGCGGGCGAGTTCTTCTCCGGAAAGGTAGAGAGCTTCCCCCGGCAGGTACAGTTCGCCCCGTTCAGCCATGCGGGCCTCGCCTTCGCTGATTTCATCGCTGAGACGATCGATTTCCCGGGTAATGGACGGAGGATCGATGCGCACCAGGCGGCAGGAGGCAGCATAATCGAAAACACTGTCCAGGCCGTCGTAGCACAGCGGCATCAAGAAGCTGTGGCCCGGTCCGAGCAATCCTTCGCGGGCTTCTTCGAGAATGGCTTCGCGCTGTGGCCGAGCGATGCCGAGGGCATCCGAGCGCTGTTTGAGGAGGCGTGCAAAGGTTTCGAGGTGACTGCCGACCAGCACCATTTCCCGCGCCGGCAGCAGCTCCAGCGAAGAGATGTCCCGTTCTTCGGATCGCTGGGTAACGGGATCGAAGGGACGCATGCGTTCGATCTGATCGCCGAAAAATTCGATGCGTACCGGCTCGTTCCGGGTCGGCGGGTAAAGGTCCAGAATATCGCCGCGTGCGGAGAATGTGCCGGGGTCTTCAACCAGCGGTACGCTGTGATAGCCGAGTTCGGCAAGTCGGGCCAGCAATTCTTTCCGGGGATGAAGGTCGTTTTCCCGCAGGCAACTGCGAAGTCCGGCCAAAACAGGCCGGGGCATGACGCGCTGCATGACGGAACGGGCGGTCATGACCAGCGCCCGGGCTCGACCGTCGCTCAGCGCCGCAAGGGCCGCCAGGCGGGTGGCTTCGATTTCGGGGTGGGGTTGCAGGGCCTCGTAGGGGCGCATTTCCCAATGGGGCAGATAAAAAACCCGGCCGGGTTGTCCGAGATAAAACTCCAGGTCGGCCGTAATGCGCAGCGCCTGCTCCTGGTCGACAGTCAGAATCAACAGCGGGTCGGGACGTTCCGTAAGCAGGCGTGCCAGCAGAAATGCGCAGCTGCTGCCGGCCGTACCCGGCAGTTCCGCATGCTTCAGGTTGTCCAGGGTTGCGGAGAATTCTTCAAGAGCGGGATGCAGCTCGGTATGGGGGTCAGGTAGTGTCATGCCTCAAAAAAGAGCGGGGGCGCTGTGCGAGCGCGCCCCCGTCCCATTGTTAGATGAAGTTTCCGGTGTCCTCAATCGCGCGGCACGGCCAGCATGCGCTCAAGAGCCTTGCGGGCTCCGTCGGCGACTTCCTTCGGAACCGTCACTTGGGGGCTCAGGGTTTGCAGGCAGTGCAGAATTTCTTCGAGGGTAATGTATTTCATGGTTTTGCAGAACAACAGCGAGTTCGGCATGATGAATTCCTTATCGGGGTTTTCCTTACGCAGCCGATAGAGGATACCTTGCTCCGTGCCGATGATGAATTTTTTAGCCGGGCTTTTGCGGACGTAATCGATAATGCCGCTGGTGGAGGCGATATAGTCGGCCATGGCCAGGATCTGGGGACGGCATTCGGGATGCGCCAGGAACAGGGCGTCCGGATGGGCTTCCTTGGCCGCCATGACGTCCTCTTCAGGCAACTGGTCGTGGAACGGACAGAAGCCTTCCCAGAAATAGCATTTCTTATCGGTGTTGGCGGCGATGTAGCGTCCGAGATTGCGGTCCGGCACCAGGATCACCTCATCGGCTTCCAGAGAGTTGACCACCTTTACGGCGTTGGCACTGGTGCAGCAGATGTCGCTTTCCGCCTTGACCGCTGCGCTGGAATTGACATAGGTCACCACCGGACGTCCGGGCAGGCGGGCTTTCATTTCTCGCAATTTGTCGACTTCAACCATGTCGGCCATGGGGCAGCCGGCATCGGTTCTCGGCAGCAGCACGGTTTTGTCGGGAGCCAGAATGGCCGCGCTCTCCGCCATGAAATGCACGCCGCACAACACGATCACCTGGCGTTCGGTCTGCGCCGCCTCGATGGCCATGGCCAGGGAATCCCCCGCGACGTCTGCAATATCCTGAATTTCGTCGCGCTGGTAAAAATGCGCCATGATCAAGGCATTGCGTTCTTTGGCCAGACGGCGGATTTCCTCCTTGAGTTGTTGCGAATTCATTTATGGGCCTTTCCGGAAGTGGGGTAAACGGTGTTATAATGTGGCGCATGATAGTGTAAAACCCCTTGTTTGTCAAACCTTTACCGCCTTGTCTCACTTGACAGCCGGCCTGTTTGCGGCTATTGTCAGGTTGCGCCGAAAAATCGGATACTTTCGAGCCTGACAACCACTCAAAAGAGGTACATTATCATGTTTAACATAGGTCCCACAGAACTGTTGCTGATCCTGGGTCTGGCCCTGATCATCCTCGGCCCGCGTCGTCTGCCCGAGTTGGCCCGTGCTCTCGGCAAGGGGCTGGCCGAATTCAAGCGCGCCACCCGCGATTTTCACGACGATCAGGACGAGGCGTTTTCCCAAAAACAAACCGAACGTATCGACTCCGCGGCATTGAACGACGAAAATTCGCAGGACCCGCCCGGACCGCGGCCCCCTTCCGCTCATGGCTGAGCAGTCGCTGATCGACCATCTTGACGAATTGAGGCATCGTCTGATTGTGGCGGGGTGCGCCTGGTTGATCGGTACGCTGGCCTGTTACGCGTTTTCGCAGGAGCTGTTCCAGGCGATCTCCGATCCCCTGCGCCAGGTTTTGCCGGAGGGCAGTTCCCTGGTTTTCATTCAGGCTACCGAGCCCTTCTTCACTTATATCAAACTTTCGGCCATGGCCGGACTGCTGTTGAGTCTTCCGGTGATCTTCTGGCAGATCTGGGCTTTTGTCGCCCCGGGACTCTATGCCAATGAAAAGAGGCTGGCCGTACCTTTCGTCCTGGCCAGCTGTGCCTGTTTCGGTGTCGGAACCTGGTTCGGCTTCGGGTATGTTTTTCCGCTGGTGTTTCGTTTTCTCGTCAGTTACGGGACCGAGGTCGGGAACATCAGTGCCATGCTGTCCATGGGGGCCTACCTTTCCCTTTCCTGCCGGCTGTTGCTCGCCTTCGGGCTGATTTTCGAACTGCCCATCATCGTATTTTTTCTCGCTCGCCTGGGTCTTGTCGATCATCGCTGGCTCGCTCGTCGTCGTCGCATGGCCCTGTTGCTGGCATTCGTCGTCGGCGCCATCCTGACGCCGCCCGACATCGTCTCCCAGTTGGCGATTGCCGGCCCCTTTGCGATATTGTACGAGATCAGCATTTTCGTTGCGCGTTTTGGCGGAAAACGGAGGCGCGTTGCCGCTTCCGAACAAAAGGGCGGGTGATGAACAGAGCTTTCAAGTTCATCATGGTCGCGGTGGTTCTGCTGGGAGTGTTTCTTTCGCTGCTGGTTGGCTGGCGTTTCCGGGTGGTCGAAAAGCGGGAACTTATGAGCGAGTTCCGTCGGGTGATCGATGCCAAGGCCGTAGCTTTTGAGCGCGAGATCAGCCTGAATCTGGAGGTTCTGTTTGCGTTCAAAAGCCTGTTTTCCGCTTCCCGCAAGGTAGAAAAAAGCGAGTTCCGCACCGCTGCCTTCGAGGCCATGCAACGGCATAAAGGCATTCGCGCCCTCGCCTGGGTTCCTCAGGTTAACGGGGAAGAGCGTCGGACTTTCGAATCCGAGCGCTTTGCCGACAATCCCGCGTTCCGGTTTCATGAGGTTTCAAAAAGCGGGTGGCGGATAGCGGCGGTTCGTCGGGAGAAATATTATCCCATTTACTTTCTGGAGCCTGAAGAGTCTTTCCGGCAGATGGTAGGTTTTGACCTTGGCACCGACCCGGCGTTTGGCTCGCTGTTGGATGATGCCAGGGACAACAACTCTCTTCAGGTAGGTGGTTTTTCCGGTCGGAGCGGTTTCAACAACACCGACCAGACGACATTTTTCGGCTTGTTGCCGGTCTATGCGGGCAGGCCGGATACGGTAGCATCGCGGCGCAAAAACCTGCGTGGATTTATTCTCGGAGTGTTCGACTTTACGGCACTTTTCGAGGCCGCAGGATGGAAAGGTTTTCAGAACCTGGCCGCGGTATGCCTGATCGATGGCGGCAGGTTCGGCGCAAAAGGTGAACTGTATATACATCGAGCGAAGAAAGATGTGTCATTACCTGCCAGTATCGCCTATGAGCGGGATGTGCAAGTGGCGGGCAAACCTGCCTGGAAACTGCAGGCGACGCCGATCAGCGATTATTTCAGTCGCTATCGAAGCATGACGCCCTGGCTGTATGTATCGGCCATTTCCTTCATAGCTTTAATGATCCTTTCGTATTTGTGGCTGATGGCGAAACATGCGGCTTCCGTCGAGACCCTGGTCTCCCAGAGAACCCGTGAACTCGATGAAGCCAATCGAAAACTCGCCAGTTTGTCGCTGACTGACGGCCTGACCGGCATTGCCAATCGCCGCTTTTTCGACGATCACCTCGCCCAGGAATGGAAGCGCGCCCAGCGTGAAAAACAGCCGCTGAGTCTGATCATGGTCGATATCGATCATTTCAAAGCCTACAACGATTATTACGGGCATCAGGCCGGGGACGATTGCCTGCGACAGGTGGCCCGGCTGCTCCAGACCGTTGTGGCGCGTCCCGGCGACCTGGTCGCCCGCTACGGCGGCGAGGAATTCGCGCTGATATTGCCGCAAACCCAAAACGGCGCCAAAAACCTGGGGGAATGCTGCAGGGCGACCGTGGCCGGAAGCAAAATTCCACATCATGCCTCGCCGGTCAGGCCCGTGGTAACGGTCAGCGTCGGCGTGGCGACCGTGACGCCCGCTGTCGGTGAAGAACCTTCCCGGCTTGTTAAAACAGCCGACCAGGCTCTTTATCGGGCCAAACTCCTCGGGCGAAACCATGTTGTGATGGAATCAGTCCACAATCAGTGCGACGGCTCCTCCAAACCGGCAACTTCCCCACCACATTGATTAACGGCGCGATTGGCGTTATAGTGCTGTCATGTCTTCAGCTCTTGATATAACTCATCTGCATAAAAAATTTGACGGAACTCCGGCGGTGCGCGATCTTTCCTTGTCGGTGCATCGGGGGGAAATTTTCGGCTTGCTCGGACCCAACGGTGCCGGCAAAAGCACCACAATCAACATGATAAGCGGCGTGTGTCGCATCGATAAAGGACAGGTGCGCGTTTTCGGCCATGATAATCGTATCGAAAAGCACATTACCCGTCGTCTTGTAGGCGTCATGCATCAGGAAATCGTTACCGATAACTTTTTCACCATCGACCGGGCGCTGAGAATTCATTCCGGTTATTACGGTGTGCCTCGGGACGATGTCTGGCGCGAATTGCTCATCGAGCGACTGGGGCTGGGCCCCCACCTGCACAAATCGATGAATAAGTTGTCCGGCGGACTCAAACGACGCTTTATGGTAGCCAAGGCTATGATCCACAAGCCGCGTCTGCTGATACTGGACGAACCGACGGCGGGGGTCGATGTCGAATTGCGGCGCAACCTGTGGGATTTTGTGCGGGAGATCAATAGCGAGGGCGTAACCGTGCTGTTGACCACCCACTATCTTGAGGAAGCCGAACAGATGTGCGGCCGCATCGCCATCATGAATCACGGGGAACTCATCGCTCTGGAAGAGACGGAACAGTTGCTGGCACGTATTGAGGGCCGGCATCTGCAGGTCAGCCTTGAGCAACCTCTGACACAGGTGCCTGAAGACTTGTACGATCTTCATCCGGTTTTGCGGGAATCGGGTCGGGTGCTGCACCTGGTACTCGAAGGCGGACAGAAGGCGGGAGCGGTGCTGCGTCGTATCGGGGATCTCGGCATCGAAGTGAGAGATGTCGAGACTTCGCGTCCGGGGTTGGAGGAGGTTTTTTTGCACCTCACCGGGATGAGGCCCGAAAACGGGCAGGCAGGTGCCCGATGATGGAACGCTTTCGGCAACCTGAACGGTTTGTGAAATGGCTGCCTTTCGCCACCCTGCTGCAGAAAGAGGTGCGACGGTTTTTGCGCGTGTCTTTCCAGACTTTGCTGGCGCCCATTGTAACCGCTTCCCTGTATCTTTTCGTATTCGGCGCCACTTTGGGGGAGCGCATTTCGGTGCTGGAGGGCTTCAGCTATGCCCAGTTCGTCATTCCCGGCCTGATTCTGATGGGGGTTATCAGCAACAGTTTCGCCAATACCTCCTCGTCTCTATTCATCTCCCGTTACCTTGGAAATATCGTCGATCTTCTGGTAACGCCCATCAGTGCTCCGCAATTCATTTTTGCCTATACCCTGGCCGCCATGCTGCGCGGGCTGCTGGTCGGAGGCGCGGTGCTGGTGATTTCCACTTTTTTTGCCGGACTGCCGTGGCAGCATCCGCTTGCGGCCCTGGCCATGGCCGCCCTGGCCAGTTTTCTTTTTTCCCAGTTCGGCCTGGTTGCAGCCATCCATGCCAATACCTTCGATGCCTTATCGATGTTTAACAACTTTCTCATTTTGCCGTTGATTTATCTCGGCGGAGTTTTCTACCCTGTCTCCATCCTGCCGCCGTTTTGGGAGAACCTGTCCCGATTCAACCCCATGTTGTACCTTATCGACGGCTTCCGGCAAGCCATTCTCGGCGTTGGCGACGTTCCCCTGTCCCTGGCTTTTTCGGTTACTCTGGCCATGTCGTTCGCCTTGTTCTGCTGGGCCGCTTTACTTATCGGGCGCGGTTACAAGCTGCGGTTGTAGATGGTAGCATGCGGAGCTTTCTACAGGAAAACGTCTGGTTTTCAACCGGAAACGATCCTTTTTCCAAGCTCTGCGGCAATAGGTCCTGAAATGAAGCGCCCGCCATTTTGTAAGGAGGAGATGTGAACGCACTGCCGATACATACGGATTCTTACGGAGCTTATGCCTATACGGTCTATCGCGAAGAAGATGACGGCCGGTATTTCCTGATGATCAACGGTGAGGTCTATCGGGAGGACGGTGAAGTTTTCAAAGCGGGTTTTGCACAGGTATGTGCCAAGCTGGAAGAGGTCAAGATTCGGAAAGGGGCGGGCGGCGATAATGTTTGATTTGCCAGCAACATGACCTGATACCAGAGTGTTGTATACAGAATAAGAAGCCGTCGGTTTTGAAACCGTCGGCTTTTTTGCTGCCATAAATCGAAAACTACACTTTACTTATTGTAGATTATAAATTAGACTGCACACAGGTTAGAGTGAACATATCATTCCTTCTCGTATTGAGACCTGCCAAGCGGGGAGCTTTCCGGAGGATTTTATGAACAGGTCGTCGCTGTTTTTCACCTTGCTTTTGTTAGCCATGGTGTTGTTCGTTGGTTATACGGTAAGTTGTTGTCTGGACCAGGTCGTTGCGGCAACCACCCTGGGGGGCGGCTGGTAGCATAAAGGTTTCTCTCCTATCTTCTCCGTTTTCTATTTTCCCTCCCGCACCGCCAGTTCCAGCTTTTCCAGTTCCAACATGCGGTCGCGCAAATCTGCGGCTTTTTCAAATTCCAGGTCGGCTGCCGCTGCCAGCATCTCCTGCTTGATCTTTTCGATCTCGGCTTTCACATCGTGAGGTGAGTGATAATCTCCCAGTTTCTCTGCAACCTGCGGCAATTCCACATAATCTTTTTCGGCAATGTCTTCAAGGATGGAACGTAAAGACTTCTTTACCGTCTGAGGAGTAATGCCGTGTTCGTCATTGTAAGCCAGCTGTGCGGCACGGCGCCGCTCGGTTTCATCGATACAGGCACGCATGGATCGGGTTATCTGATCGGCGTACATGATAACCCGCCCCGCGGTATTGCGCGCAGCGCGCCCGCAGGTCTGGATCAGGGAGCGCTCGGAGCGTAGAAAGCCTTCCTTGTCGGCATCGAGGATAGCGACGAGGGATACTTCGGGAATGTCCAGACCTTCGCGTAGCAGATTGATGCCGATCAGCACGTCGAACAGCCCCTGGCGCAGGTCACGCAGGATCTGCATGCGTTCCACGGTATCGATATCGGAGTGCAGGTAGCGCACCTTGATGCCGAGCTCACCGAGATAACCGGTGAGTTCCTCCGCCATGCGTTTGGTAAGGGTGGTAACGAGGACTCTTTCGTCTTGCTTGACGGTGAGGCGGATCTCATGGATGAGGTCGTCGACCTGCTCTTTGGCCGGCCGGACGTCAATGGGCGGATCGACCAGTCCGGTGGGACGGATGATCTGCTCCACCACGACCCCTTCGGATTTGCGCAGTTCATAATCGGCGGGGGTGGCGGAGACGTACACCGTCTGGATGCCCTTGGCTTCGAACTCTTCGAAGGTCAGGGGACGATTGTCGAGAGCGGAAGGCATCCTGAACCCATAACGGACCAGGGTTTCCTTGCGAGAGCGGTCGCCCCGATACATGGCGCCGATTTGCGAAACGGTGACATGGGACTCGTCGATGAACAGCAGAGCGTTGTCGGGGAAATAATCGAACAGGGTAGCCGGAGGTTCTCCGGCACGGCGGCCGTCGAGGAATCGCGAGTAGTTTTCGATGCCCTGGCAATAGCCCATCTCCTCGATCATCTCGATATCGAACAGAGTGCGTTGTTCGATGCGCTGGGCCTCGAGCAGCATGTTGTTGTCGCGGAACCAGGTGATACGCTCGCGCAATTCGTCCTGAATTTCGCGAATGGCCCGGTCCAGCGTCGGCCGGGTCGCGACGTAATGGCTGGCGGGGAATACCGCGGTGCGCTCCAGTCGGTCGATCACTTTGCCCCGCAGTGGATCGATTTCACAAATGGCGTCGATTTCGTCGCCGAAAAATTCGATGCGCAAAGCCCGCTTTTCCTCATAGGCCGGGAAGATTTCCACGGTGTCGCCGCGTACCCGGAAGGTGCCGCGATGAAAGTCGATATCGTTCCGGTCGTACTGAATTTCGACCAGACGCTTGAGCAAGGCGTTGCGATCGAATTGCATACCCTCTTCGAGGCGGATCAACATGCCGTAATAGGCTTCCGGCGATCCGAGACCGTAGATGCAGGATACGGAAGAGACGATCAGTACATCGTTGCGACTCAAAAGGCTGCGCGTGGCACTGTGACGTAGTTTATCGATTTCCTCGTTGATGGAGGAATCCTTTTCGATAAATGTATCTGTGGTAGGGACGTAGGCTTCAGGCTGGTAATAGTCGTAATAGGAGACGAAATACTCCACGGCGTTGTCGGGAAACAGCTCCTTGAATTCACCATACAACTGGGCGGCCAGGGTCTTGTTATGGGCAAGCACCAGGGTGGGGCGCTGCACCCGGTCCACGACGTTGGCCATGGTAAAGGTTTTTCCTGAACCGGTTACGCCGAGCAGTACCTGGTGTTTATCGCCGCGCAGGATGCCGGAGCTCAACTCTTCGATAGCCTGCGGCTGGTCGCCGCGCGGCTGGTAGTCGGATCTTAAATTGAATTTGGCCATAATTTTAAAGTTTAAACCGTTAGGCAAAAAAAGGGAACCTGGCTTGTCGAGAGCAGTCGGGGCCTCGGCCGGGCTACATAAAAAGGGTCACCCCCCTTATGGGATGACCCTTTAACCCTGTTTCAATTACGGCAAAGCGTTTTTTACCGCACTTTCCAGGTCGTGCCCTGTGGTCCGTCAAGAAGCTGGATGCCTTTGGCGGCAAGTTTGTCGCGGATTTCATCGGCACGGGCAAAATCCTTGTTTTTGCGTGCTTCCTGGCGATGGCGAATGAATTCTTCCATATCGGCCTCGGTGTAACCGCTATGGGCCAGCAGGGCAAGATTCAACTGTTTGAGCCAGGCGGCAGGCTCGGATGCGAACAGGCCCAGCACATCGCCGAGCTTCAGCAGCGCATCGCGCAGTTCTCGTACCTCGGCGACCTTCTCGCGGTTTTTACGGAAGCCTTTTTCCGTGATGAGGCGGTTGATGGTGCGTACGGCATCGAACAGCTGGCCGATGGCGGCGGCCGTATTGAAGTCATCGTCCATCGCTTCGCGGAAAGCTGCTTCCAGGGCGCTGCCGGCGTCCGACTCGGCATCGCTTTGCTTGCAGGCGGCAAGCACCTCATCGGCGGCCTGCAGAGCTTCGTAGAAGCGGCTGAGCCCCAACCGCGCCTCCTGCAGGTTCTGGTCCGAGAAGTCGATAGGCGAGCGATAATGCGCCGTCAGGATGAAAAAGCGCAGCACCTCCGGGTCGTAGCTGTTGAGAATGTCCCGGATGGTGAAGAAGTTGCCGAGGGACTTGCTCATCTTTTCCTGGTTGACGTTCACGAAACCGTTGTGCAGCCAGTACTTGACGAACGGTTTGCCTGTGGCGCCTTCGCTCTGGGCGATTTCGTTTTCGTGATGAGGAAAGACCAGGTCTTTGCCGCCCCCGTGTATATCGAAAGATTCGCCGAGATATTGCATGGCCATGGCAGAGCATTCGATGTGCCAACCGGGACGCCCCGGTCCCCAGGGACTGTCCCAGGAGGGTTCTCCCGGCTTGGCGGCTTTCCAGAGGGCGAAATCCATGGGATTGCGCTTATGTTCGCCGGGAGCGATACGTGCACCGGAGCGCATTTCATCCATGTTGCGCTTGCTGAGTTTGAGGTAAGACGGGAATTCCCCTACGGAAAAATAGACGTCGCCGGCGGCTTCGTACGCGATGCCGCGCTCGACAAGTCGCTTGACCAGGTCGATGATGTGCTCGATATGGTGCGTAGCCTTGGGTTGAATGGTCGGTTCGGCAAGGCCCAGGCGTTTCATGTCCTCGTCGAAGGCTTGGATGAATTCTTTGGCCAGTGCGTCCGAGGAGATGCCGCGTTCGTTGGCGCGCTTGATGATCTTGTCATCGACATCGGTGTAGTTGCGTACATAGGTGACGTCGTAGCCGATGAACTGCAGATAGCGGAAAATAACGTCGAACACCACATTGGCTCTGGCGTGGCCGATATGGCAGTAGTCGTAGACGGTAACTCCGCAGACATACATTCCTACCTTGCCGGGGTGCAGCGGTTCGAACGTTTCCTTGCGGCCGGTCATGGTATTGTAAACACGCAGACTCATGGTAACGGATTCTCCTTGGTTGGTCGGGCGGATGGTCTCCTGCTACTTGGCACCGGCTTTCGCCCAGGAATCCCGAAGGGTTACAGTTCGGTTGAAGACAAGGTTGTCGGGCTCGCTGTCGTAGCGGTCGGCGCAGAAATAGCCGAGCCGTTCAAACTGGTAACGGCTTTCGGGTGCGGCCGCGCCCAGCGACGGTTCCACCAGGCAGTCCTTTACGGTTCGCAGCGAGTCGGGGTTGAGGTGGGTCTTGAAATCGACCTCCTTGTCGCCGTCGGGCGTCGGCACATCGAACAGGCGATCGTAAAGACGGACCTCGGCTTTGCGGGCGTGCGCCTCGGAGACCCAGTGCAGGGTGCCTTTGACCTTGCGACCGTCGGGGGCCGAGCCCCCGCGGGAGGCGGGATCGTAACTGCAGCGCAATTCGACGATTTTGCCACTGGCGGGATCACGGACCACTTCTTCGCAGCGGACCAGATAAGCGTATTTGAGCCGCACTTCGCGCCCCGGCGCAAGGCGGAAGAACTTTTTCGGAGGATCTTCCATGAAATCTTCGCGTTCGATATAAACGACCTTGGAAAACGGTACCTTGCGAGTACCCATCTCCGGTACGTTGGGATGGTTAGGCGCTTCGAATTCTTCGCTTTGTCCCTCGGGATAGTTCTCGATGACCAGCCGCAGAGGATTGACGACCGCCATGGCCCGTTGGGTGGAACGGTCCAGGTCCTCGCGGACGCAATATTCGAGAAAACCCATGTCGACGCAGCTGTCCTTCTTGGATACGCCGATGCGCTCGCAGAAGTTGCGGATCGCCGGCGGCGTGAAACCGCGCCGACGCAGCCCGGCAAGGGTTGGCATGCGCGGATCGTCCCAACCTCGTACGTAATTGCCGGTGACCAGTTCCAACAATTTGCGCTTGCTCATCACCGTGTAGTTTATGTTGAGCCGGGCGAATTCGATCTGCTGCGGGTGGTGTATGCCGAGTTGCTCGATGAACCAGTCGTACAGCGGACGATGGTCCTCGAACTCCAGAGTGCAGATGGAATGAGTGACTCCCTCCAGCGAGTCGGACTGTCCATGGGTGAAGTCGTACATGGGGTAGATGCACCAGGCATTGCCCGTGGGGTGGTGCTCGGCGTGCAGAATGCGGTACATGACCGGGTCGCGCAGGTTGAGATTGGGCGACGCCATATCGATTTTAGCGCGCAGAACCTTGCTGCCGTCCGGGAAGTCGCCGTTTTTCATGGCCTGGAACAGGACCAGGTTTTCCTCGACGGTACGATCGCGGTAGGGACTGTTCTTGCCGGGTTCGGTAAGTGTCCCCCGATAAGCGCGGATCTGTTCGGCCGTCAAATCGTCGACATAGGCCTTGCCGGCTTCGATAAGCTGCACCGCCCAGCGATAAAGCTGCTCGAAGTAATTCGAGGCATAGTATTCGTGTTCTCCCCAGTCGAAACCGAGCCAACGCACGGTTTCCTTGATGGAGTCGATATATTCCTGCTCTTCCTTGGCGGGGTTCGTGTCGTCGAAACGCAGATGGCAGCGGCTGCCGCCGGGCGCATCGGCATAGTCGCGGGCAAGCCCGAAGTTAAGGCAGATGCTCTTGGCATGGCCGATATGCAGATAGCCGTTGGGTTCCGGAGGAAACCGGGTTACGACGCAGCCATTGTTTTTGTCCTGGCTCAGGTCGGCATCTATGATGGCGCGGATAAAATTGGTCGGTGCGGTCGGTTCCGCAGATTCCATCGAATCCTTATGCGACATGGAAAACCTCTTGGCGGTTTATTGAAATAGCTGTAGTGATTATAAAAAGCGACCTTTCGGAGAAAGGTCGCAAATTTACCGGTAAAATGCAACAGCGAATTGACTGGATGAAAGCCTGTTGTCTCGGGTTAGAGTTGAAGTTCCTCGCTGGTGGCGGCTTTGTTCAGGAGAACGACGGCGTGCGATGAGATGCCTTCACAGCGGCCTTCAAATCCGAGGTGCTCGGTGGTCGTCGCCTTGACATTGATGCGCGATACGTCGGCGGCGCAAGCCGCGGCGATATTTTCGCGCATGCGTGGGATAAAGGGCGCAAGCTTGGGACGCTGAGCGATGATAGTGGCATCGATGTTGCCGAGCACATACCCTTTGCCTTGAGCCAGGGCCATCACCTCATGCAGCAGCTTAAGGCTTGAGATACCTTTGTAAGCCGGGTCGGTATCGGGGAAATGTTTGCCGATGTCACCTTCGCCGAGGGCTCCCAGAATCGCGTCACAGATCGCGTGCAGGAGGACGTCGGCATCGGAATGTCCCAGCAGGCCAAGCTGATGAGGGATATCCACTCCGCCGAGAATGAATTTTCGTTCCGCCACCAGTTGGTGGACATCGTAGCCGTGACCGATTCGCATCATGCAGAACATTCTCCTGAAATATTGAGGAAGGCCCGGGCCAATACCAGGTCCTCGGGCGTGGTAATCTTGATATTCCGGTAGTTTCCTTCGATCACCGCTACGGGATTGCCAAGCCATTCGATCAGGGAAGCATCGTCTGTCCCCCTGTAGTTTTCCTGCACGGCCTTGACGTGAGCATCCCGGATCTGGCCGAAACGGAAACATTGAGGCGTCTGAGCCTGCCAGAGCAGATGTCTGTCGGGGGTCGTATCGATCATGCCGTCGCTGACCAGTTTGATGGTATCCTTGACGGGGACGCCAACAATGGCCGCACCGTGCCGTCGAGCGGCGTCGATGGCAGGATCTATGAGTTCCGGCGACAGCAGCGGTCGGGCGCCGTCATGGATCAGTACGATATCCTGTTCGCCGGCCTTACAGGCCATCAGGCCGTTACGGACGGAATCCTGGCGCTCCGCACCTCCCGCCACCAGCGGTCGGATTTTGGTGAAGCCGAACGGTTCGATGACCTCCCGTCGGCAAAGCGGTATTTCGGTTTCGGGGCAGATGACGAAAATATGATCGATATTGGGATGACGATCGAAAAGAGCGATGGTATGGCTTAACACCGGCCGATCGCCAAGGGGTAGATACTGCTTGTTGACGGACGCACCCATGCGTCGTCCCATGCCGGCGGCCGGAATCAGAACGTAGTTGCTCATGTCAGGGGGTCGGCAGAATTTCGGGGCGCCTGCCGCTACGCCAACAGGCCGGCCTGAACGCCGGGATGACGAAAACTGGGAGGGCTTGAAGAGTTCGCGGCAGCCGAAATGTAGTCGGTTTCGACCGCCTCGCCGCGAGTGAAGTGGTTAGTGCGCAAAAAAGCTTTCGACACGGTCCACGACCTGCTGCTCGTCTTTACCATCCGCCAGGGCGATTTCCTTGACAACCAGTTTGCGGGCCAGTTCCAGGACTTTTTTTTCCCCGTAGGAGAGTTCTTTCTCTTCACGGATCATGTAAAGTTCCCTTAAAACTTCAGCCACCTCAAAGACATCGCCGGAACGGATTTTTTCATTGTAGTCGCGCTGACGCCGACTCCACGATGCAAGGTTTCCCTGATTATGGGTTTTGTCCTTGAGGATGTCGTACACCGTCCGGACGCGGTCTTTGTCGATAAGGGTTCGCATCCCGACACTGTCGACATTGTTGACCGGTATCATGATGGTCAT
>ERZ1673962.361-NODE-361-length-33365-cov-3.454338_pt1 | contig 33365 bp, 33 predicted proteins | sample MGYA00580188_ERZ1673962 | MGnify/ENA primary metagenome ERZ1673962 (study PRJEB41334, sample SAMN05608104) | rock metagenome | biome: terrestrial subsurface; feature: shale formation; material: shale | place: USA: Pennsylvania ... | reverse complement strand
CAGTTCGATCATGACGAGCGCCGGCGAGGTCAAGACCGCCAAGTTCCAGATCGGCGGCCGGTGCCGCGTGTTCGATGAAAACGATCAGCCGGTCGAACCCGGCAGCGGCAAGCCGGGCATCATCGCCCTGGGTGGGCCGATTCCCGTTGGCTATTACAAGGATCCGGAAAAGACCGCCAAGACCTTCAAGACCATCGCCGGGGCCCGCTATTCCATTCCCGGCGACTGGTGCGTTGTGGAAAAAGACGGCAGCCTGACATTGCTGGGACGCGGCAGCGTCTGCATCAACACGGCGGGCGAGAAGGTCTACCCGGAGGAGATCGAGGAAATTCTGAAGACGCATCCCGCCGTCGAGGATGCGCTTGTCGTCGGTGTGCCCGACCAGAAATGGGGTCAGGCGGTCACCGGCATCGTCATGCTGGCGAGCGGCGCGAAGTTCGACGAAGAGGATTTGCGCAAGCACGTCCGCTCGCATCTCGCTGGCTACAAAACGCCCAAGCGCATTCTGGTTGGCGCCGTGCCTCTTCGCGCGTCGAACGGCAAGGCCGACTACAAGAGCGTTACCGATTTCGCAAAGCGCGAGCTTGGGGTTGCCTAGACGACAACTTGAGTGACTGCGCCGGAGACGGCGCGGCATCTGCAACGGGAGGACTGCATGGGACGGGTAGACGGGAAAATCGCCTTTGTGACGGGCGGCGCCAACGGCATGGGGCGTTCCCACGCCTTGCTGCTTGCGCGCGAGGGCGCAACGCTGATCGTGACCGACATGGACGAGAAGGGCGGCAACGCCGGTCGAGGAGATTAACGATCACGGTGGGCAGGCGCGATTTTTCAAACACGATGTGTCGAGCGTCTCGGATTGGGAACGGATTTCACAGGAGGCGATGTCCACTTTCGGACGCGTCGACATCCTTGTGAACAATGCCGGTATTCTCGTTTTTTCTGCTGTCCAAGACACCTCGAATGAAGACTTCGCACGTGTTCTCGACGTCAATGTAAAAAGCGTATTCTATGGTACGAAGTATATATTACCCGCGATGAAGGCGGCTGGCGGTGGTTCGATCGTCAATATTTCCTCGATCTACGGACTGATCGGCGCGCCTGCCACGGCGGCGTATCAGGCATCGAAGGGTGCCGTTCGCCTGCTGACAAAATCGACGGCTGTGGATTATGCGCCTTTCAAGATTCGTGTGAATTCCGTACACCCCGGAATCATTCGCACAAATATGACCAAGGATCTTCTCGGCGATGCGGATGTCGCCAAACAGGTCTTGAGCGCCACGCTTATTGGTCGGCCGGCCGAACCCGTCGAGGTTTCCTATGCGGTCCTGTTTTTGGCATCCGATGAGTCCTCTTATATGACCGGCTCCGAGGTTGTCGTTGACGGAGGCTACACGACCATATGATGCGTTGCGATGCGACGGACTCCTGATTCGTTGAAGGTCGAAGGAGGGTTGTCGCTGGGGTGGAAAAACAATCGCGTGCCGGTCTTGTGGCCGGCCAAACGGCGAGGAAGGAAGCGCTATGAGTACATCCGCTGTGAGCAACTCATTCAACCGCATTCGCCACGATCTCGATTCGTGTCTTGTCGAGGACCCATCGAGCGGTCGCTTCATGCTCGACCGCGCCATATTCACTGATCCTGAATTGTTCGATCTCGAGATGAAGCACATCTTTGAGCGCAGTTGGGTGTTTCTCGCCCATGAAAGCCAGCTCGTCAACGAAAGCGCCTTTCTGACCCTGACAATCGGTCGTCAACCCGTGCTTCTGATCCGGAACCGGCCGGGTGATTTGAAATGCTTTGAAAATGCGTGCACGCATCGCGGTGCGCGGCAGGGAGGCGTTGGCGCCGTGGCTTGACGAAACGAGCGCCCTTGCATCCGGCGGTACAATAGCGGCTGGCGTCATGGCGCCAATCAACTACGGTTCCCTCAAACTTGCCCGCAAGGTGCCGGGCATCGCCAGTCCGGCCCACCGGCGAAAGCTATCTTGTTCTACTGATCGGACCGTTCCGCGTCCCGCATCAGACCGACCATATTCCGCTTCGGCGCGTTTGCGAAATCATCAGCCCCGATCTCGTGGCGCTTGCCTTGCGGCAGATAGTGGGCGCCGTGCGGAACTGGGGGGATCGCCCGTCCGCAGATTGTTGTCGCAGGTCTCAACCCTCACGCGATGGGAAATGAAGATTGCGAAGCCATCGCGCCCGGCGTCGCGCGGGCGTGGGCAGAAGGCATCGATGTTGAAGGGCCAGTAAGTCCTGACGCCGTGTTCCGGCAATGCGTCGAAGGTCGATACGACATCGTTCTCGCTATACATCACGATCAGGGACACCTCGCGGTCAAGACATGGGGCTTTTCCGGCAATTGCGCCATCATCCTCGGGCCGTCCTACCTGCATGTGACGGTCGCGCATGGGGCGGCCTATGACATTGCGGGCAAGGGCATCGCCGATCCGGTGATGATGCTGAGCGCCATGCGCACGGCGGCCTCTCTTGCTGCGGGCCGGGGATTTCCCGAGGAACGCTGACGGGCCGGACGCCGGGTTTTATGTTCGGGCGGCGTCAGACCGGCCAGCCACCATTCGCAATGGCGTATATTCGATCACCGTTTCGTTCCGTTGAGTCACGATCCGGTTGTGGGTGCGCACCAGACCGTGACCCTTGGATGTCGGTCGCGCCTGAAGCACTTCGCATTCCACATGAATCGTGTCGCCGACAAATGTCGGTCCGTTGGCGTTAAAATCCATGTGAAGAAAGGCGAGGCCCGTCTCCTGCATCATCGACTGAACGAGCAAACCTTCCGCCATGCAATAGACCAGCGCCTCGGACACCACACGACCGTTCATAGGGCCGTGGGCCTTGAGATATTCGACATCGGTGAAGAGAACTTCCACCATACCTGTCGTATTGATGAAATTGATCAGGTCGGTTTCGGTGATCATCCGGCCGATGGTGCGGAACTCCTCGCCGGCGGTGAGGTCGTTCCAGCACATGCCAAGTCCTATTTTTCGCATGCCCTCTCCTTGCAGGTAGCGGCGGCGACACGGCCCCGCCCGCGATATCCTGTGACTGATGCCCGGAAATGCGTTCCGGTGTTTTGCATCAGCCTGGAATTCTGACCGGCATGCTCGAGTAACCCTTGATCAGATTTGAAAAAACCCGTGTCGGTTCGCCGACCACTTCGATCGGCTTGTCGGGCCAGCGTTTCAGGATTTCCTCCCAGACGACGCGGAGCTGCATTTCCGCCAGCCGGTTGCCGACGCAGCGATGGATGCCGAAGCCGAAGGACAGGTGCTGGCGTGGGTGCTTGCGGTCAATGATGAAGCTGTTGGCGTTTTCGATTGCCTCCTCGTCCCGGTTTCCCGAGACGTACCACATGACGACTTTGTCGCCTTTCTTGATCTGCTTGCCGCCAAGCTCCGTATCCTGAAGCGCGGTGCGGCGCATATGCGACAAGGGTGTCTGCCAACGAATGATTTCGGGGACCATGGATTCGACGAGCGCCGGGTTGTCCCGCAGCTTCTTGTATTGAACCGGGTTCTCGTTCAGGGCCAGAAGGCCGCCGGTGATCGAGTTGCGGGTCGTGTCGTTGCCGCCGACGATCAGGAGAAGAATGTTTCCCAGATACTCCATCGGCCCCATGTTTTTCGTCGCTTCGCCTTGGGCCAGCATGGTGATGAGATCGTTGCCCGGCTCGGTTGCGTTGACGCGCTGATTCCACAACTCGGTGAAGTAGGCGGCGCAATCGCGCAATTCATTCCTGCGGGCCTTCTCGGCCTCCTCGTCGCCGAAGGCGGTGCCTGCGGTGGCGACATCAGACCAGCGGGTGAGCTTCCGGCGTTCTTCCCAAGGGAAATCGAAAAGGGTAGCGAGCATTTGCGTCGTCAACTCGATCGACACGCGGTCCACCCAGTCAAAGGTTTCATTGATGGGCAGGGAATCGAGAATTTTGCCGGCGCGCTCGCGGATCGTGCTTTCGAGTTTCGCCAGATTGCCGGGTGCGACGATCGGGCTCACAACCTTGCGCTGCGCGTCGTGCTTCGGCGGGTCCATCATGATGAACATGGGCAGGAAGAAACCTTCTTCCTGATTGCGGAGGGCGACGCCGCCCAGGGTCGCTTCAGACGAATAGATGCCGTGGTTGGTGTCGACATGCATGATGTCTTTGTATTTTGTCACCGACCAGAACGAGCCGTATTCGCTTTCCTTGCAGTAATGGACCGGATCTTCGCGGCGCAACCGCTCGAAATACGGCCAGATCGCATTCGCCCTGAAGAGCTCCGGATTGCTGACATCGATCTTCTCAAGCGGGATCGCGTAGGCGTCCGCAATCGGCTTGTCTCGATCGGCACCCAGGGATTCACTCATGACGGCGTCTCCATTGCGTTTCCAGAAGCCTGCGAATGCGTGACATAGGGGGTGCCGGTTAGCCGACTCTCTCCCATTAAATCATTATAAGCATATTCCCGTGGATTGTCAGGTTGCATTTCCGCATCGTCTGGGAAGAAATTCTGAAGCGTCGGCCCGACAAGCCGATCGAAGTGGTCGGCGAACCAAAGCGGGTCTTTTCTAACTTCATCAGGGGCTATAAGGAATTGTCGGTAAGAATCCCGGGCTGAACATGGATGAGGCGGGTGGAAAACGTCCACCCGCCACATAAGATCGAAGGAGGTCGAAGGCAGCGCGGCGCGTGGCCGCCGTCATTTTTTCCGAATGAGGCGACCCGTTCGCGCGCGTCGTAGCAGGCACCGGGGCTATGCGCGAGTTCGTAGGCCAGTCCCGCCTGGGCGGTCATGCCATCGGTCGCGCCCAGCAGACTTTTGTTGACCTGATTGCTGTAGGTTGAATTGACGGCGATACGCTGAGCAAGGTCATTTGTCGCCTGTTCCAGTTCGGCATCGTCGACACACATGTCGACCAGCCCCATGCGCTCGGCCACCTCCGCCGTGAAAATATCGGAGGTAAACATCATCTGCTTGGCCTTCGACAGCCCGACGCGACGTGGCAGTCTTTGCGTCATGCCCCAGAGCGGGCTCAGTCCCCACTTGCTATGCGTGTCGCCGAACTTGGCGGAGCGCGCAGCGATGATGATGTCTGCCGCGAGCGCAAGTTCCAGTCCGCCAGTATAGCAATGCCCACGGATGCAGGCGACGACCGGTTGCGGCAGTTCGGCCAGCGCCTGAATGATCTTCGCCTGGAAATGCGGTTCCGGCTGGCGCTCGCCTTTCTGGATGTCCTTCAGGTCGTGGCCGGCTGAAAAAGCCTTGCCCGCGCCCGTGATGATGACGCATGCCACCTCGTGAACCTGTCCACGAAGCGCATCTACATGCATGCGCAATTCTTCGAACAGCGGGACATTGAGCGCGTTCAAAGTTTCCGGACGGTTGAGCGTTAGCGTACAAACACGTCCGCTGTCCTTGCGAAGAATCAGATTCGACATCGGCTTTCTCCCTTCTTCTTCTCGATCTTTATTTGTTTGGGTTGTCTTCATCTGTCGAAGACGTACACGCGTGAATGAATCCACCCGTGGAGCTACGATGTGCTCGCGGCAGGCGCCATTCGCGTCAGAAAATCCAGAACGGCGCTTGTAAATATGTCGTTCTTGTCGCCCGCTACCATATGGCCCGCATTTGCGACATCGATAAACTCGGAATGAGGAACAATTTCGGCGAATTGTCGCGCCGCTTCGACCGTCACGAGGTCGCTGTCGCGGCCCCGGACAAGGAGCGTCGGTATTTTCAGGGAACGTGCCGCCATCTGGAGGCGTTCGGGTTCGCGGCTGCCTTGCGGCTTTTGCGTGCCGGTGATGAAACGTGGATCCCAATGCCAGTAGTAGCGGCCGTTTTCCCTGAGGCGAAGGTTCTTTGCCAGTCCGCTCAGGTTTTTGGGGCGAGGCCGACCGGGCATGTAGCGCGAGATCGTATCGGCTGCTTCCTCAAGCGAGGCGAAGCCTTCTTCCAGATTTGACGCCATGAATCCGAGGATTTTCTGAACCCCCTCCATGTTCATCTGAGGGGTGATGTCGACGAGGACCAGCGCCGCAAACCCGCGCCGTCCGGCCTTTGCGTATTCTCCCTGCGCGATCATGCCCGCGATGCCGCCCAGAGATGCGCCGACCAGGACCGGAGGCACGGAGAAGCCGTCCGCGATGTCGAGGAGATCCTCCGCAAAACGCTCCATCCTGTAGTCTCCGTCCGGAGACCAGTCGCTTTCGCCGTGCCCGCGCAAATCGACGGAGAGGGCGTAATACCCGTTTTCCCCCAACCTTTTACCGCAGGCTTGCCAAGCGTGGCGCGTCTGCCCGCCGCCATGGGCGAGCATGACCGGCCGCGCCTGGTCGGGACCGAATGCGTCAGCGGCAATTTTGAGATTTTGGGCAAGGGTGAACAAGGTCCGGTTTGCTGACATCAAACGCTTTTTCCAATGCTTTTCGTGTGTGTATTAAAGGCCAAAATCCATTATGATGAATTTCTGAGATGTTGCAAACACCGACGACGGTGTTGTAGTCGGCTTCTCCCGACCGTTCCCTGATCAGGGGGAGATTGGTCTTGAAAATGAAAAATGCGGGTATCTGAAATGAAAGCAATCTTGTCCGGTTCACGAGTCAGCCGATTTCCGAAAGGGTCCGGCAAGCGTGCCCTCACAGTTGCGAGGCAAATTGTCGACGACATTGAGCAGCAAGGTGCCGAGGTCGGAGATCGCTTGCCACCGGAACAGGAGATGCTCTTACGGTATGGCGTGGCCCGCGCGACTTTGCGGGAGGCGCTCAGGTTTCTGGAACTGCAGGGCATCATTTTTCTGCGGCCCGGCCCCGGCGGCGGGCCGGTTGTTCAGGAGCCTCGACCGAAAGATTTTGCCAGTACAATGGCGTTGCTGCTGCAGTTTCTCGGCACCACATTCCGTTCGCTGATTGAAGTGAGGCAAGCGGTCGGCCCGACCATGGCGGCGCTTGCGGCGGAGCGTGCGTCCGATGAGGATATCGACAAGCTGAACACGTCATTGGCCACTTTGAAGACGCTGTCCGTATCTTGCGACTCCTATGCGGAGGAGAACAGGCGTTTCCACGATGTGCTTGCATGGGCGTCGGGCAATCCCTTGATCGGATTCTTGATCAGTTCGCTTCACAACATTACGAATGCGTCGGAAGTTGGCATAACTTATACAGAGGGTGAGCGTGACTATCAGATCAAGGCGTACGGACGACTTCTCAAGGCGATTGAAGATCGCAATCCAGACCTCGCTTTCACCGAAATGTCCCGGTTCATAAGCCGATCCGACAAGTATCTGGAAGCTCGTCATCCCGACATTATGTCCAAAATCGTGCGTTGGCAGGATGCGGACGACCTGAGTGTGTCGCGGGTTCCCCGACGGAAACGCTAGGCGAGTGTTCGCGATTTCGATGTCGTTTTTGCGACACTTGCGCCGCTCCTCTGGCGTCGCTAATTTATGATCATAAATAACGCGGCCAACGAAGTCGCCCCATGGGAGGTTATCTATGACTCTGCATAGTCGAGTATGTGATATTCTGGGTATTAAATACCCGATCTTGCTGGCCGGTATGGGCGGCGCGAGCGTTCCACGGCTTGCGGCGGCAGTATCGAATGCGGGCGGTCTTGGTGTGCTTGGTGCGGCTGCTTGTTCTCCCGATCAGTTGCGCGAATGGATTCGCGAAACGCGATCATTGACAGACAAGCCATTTGGTGTGGACACCCTGCTACCAGCCTCCGTGCGTAGGGAAGCCTACAAAGGCAAGGCCGATCCGTCTCCGATGGATCTGCTGCCTGAGTACCAAAAATTCGCGCAAGATTTTCTAAAGAAAGAAAAGATACCGCCGTTGAAATCGAGACAGCGGGAATCCGAGGAAGCTCACCGGTCGTCCAAATCGAACGCGCCTCTTTTTTCGAAAGAATTCTTCGAAGCGCAAATGGAAGTCATTGTTGAGGAGCGGGTTCCTGTCTATGCGGCGGGTCTTGGCAATCCAGGTCCTTGGCTTGATCGGCTCCACGCCAACGGCACCAAGGTGATGGCAGTTGTCGGCGCGGTAAAGCATGCACTGCAGGTGGTCAATTCCGGCATCGATCTGATCGTCGCGCAAGGCCATGACGGAGGCGGGCACAATTCACCTGTCGGAACGATGGCGCTCATCCCGCAGGTTGTCGATGCGGTTGCGGGCCGCATTCCCGTGCTCGGCGCGGGCGGCATTTCCGACGGGCGCGGGATCGCGGCTGCAATGATGCTCGGCGCCGAAGGTGCCTGGATCGGTACGGCGTTTCTCGCGACCGACGAGGCGGGCATCGAGGACTTCCAGAAGGAAGCGATTGTCGAGTCGGGTGACGGTGACACACTTGTTTCTCGAACGGTCACCGGAAAGCCGGCCCGGATCATTCGCAACAAGTGGTCCGAGGCTTTTGCCGAGGCGGGGCTGGAGCCGTTGCCCATGCCGTTCCAGCCTATGGTAGCGATGCCGGTTCTGGCGGCGGCGGCGGCGGTAAAGCGGAAAGACATCGCTCCCGGTTTCGCAGGGCAGGGCATGGGCCTCATTCACAAGGTAAAGCCGGCTGCAGAAGTCATGGCCGATCTCGTGAAAGATGCCCAGAGCTCGTTGAGCAGCGCAAACGCCTATCTGTAAGCCTCGGCTGCGCGCCCTGGGGATCATTTATTGAAGGTTCGGAGAAAACGAAATGACAATTGTTGCAAAACTGCCGGAGTTCAACCGGGAGATCGCAGAGGGCTTCATAAACGCCAGCAATTCAATGAAAGGGTTGCCCGAATTTCTGGGAGTCCGCATCACGCATATCGAGCCGGGCAAGCTCACTGCCGAGATGGAAGTTTCCGACCGGCTGTTGACGCCGATCGGAAACATGCATGGTGGGGTGCTGGCTGCGATGTGCGACCATGTTCTCGGCTGCGTTTGCTATCCGCATATGCGGAAAGGGCAGTGGGCGGCCACGACGGAGTTTAAGCTCAATCTGCTGGCGCCGGTATCTTCGGGTAAGGTGACAGCGGTGGCCGAACTGATTGCGATGACAAAATCGACTGCGGTGGTCCGTATTGACGTGACGAACGAGGGCCGAGCCTGTTGTGCGGCCCAGGGCACCGTTCTCATTCGTGATCCAAGGCCCGCTTAGGCATCGCACCCCTCTACCGGCGTTGCGAGAAAGATTGCTTGCGACAGAATATGGTTTAGATAACGACACTGACCGCTTCGCGGCGGGGGATATGAAGGGATGTGGTTTCCATGAGTTCGGTACAATCCAGCCAGACGCAAAAACAAAAAGATGATGATGCCGAAGTATTGGATGCCCTCATTGTCGGAGCGGGATTCAACGGCATTTATCAGCTTCACCGCTTGCGGCAAGAAGGTTTCAAAGTGCGCCTGTTTGAGGCCGGTGCCGACATGGGGGGCATCTGGTACTGGAACTGCTATCCTGGCGCGCGGGTCGATTCTCATGTCCCGATTTATGAATTTTCGATCGAGGAATTATGGCGCGACTGGAACTGGACCGAGAGGTTTCCGGCTTGGGACGAGCTGCGCCGCTACTTCCACTACGTCGACAAAAAACTCGATCTCAGCCGTGACATAAGATTTGGCACGCGCGTCTGCGCGGCGGAATTCGACGAAGCGCGCGATCAATGGGTCATCCGCACGACCGATGGCGCCGTCGTGCGCGCCCGGTTCTTTATCCTTTGCACAGGTTTTGCGTCGAAACCCTATATTCCGAACTACAAGGGTCTTGAAAGCTTCGCGGGAGAATCATTTCACACGGGATTGTGGCCTCAGGAAGGCGCCAGTTTCACGGGCAAGCGGGTTGGCGTCGTGGGAACCGGAGCGAGCGGCGTTCAGGTGGTACAGGAAGCCAGCAAGGATGCGGCACATCTGACGGTGTTCCAGCGCACGCCGATCCTCGCTCTGCCGATGCAGCAGCGCAAGCTCGATGTCGAGACGCAGCAGCGGATGAAGGCCGATTATCCGGAGATATTCCGTGTACGGCGGGAGACGTTTGGCGGATTCGACATCCTGAGGGACGAAAGGTCCGCGCTGGAAGTGCCGCCGGAAGAGCGCTGCGCGCTTTATGAAAGGCTTTGGCAGAAAGGCGGCTTCCACTACTGGATTGGTGGATTTTCTGACATCCTGACGAATGAGGAAGCAAATCGTACCATGTACGATTTCTGGCGCGACAAGACCCGCGCCCGGATCAAGGATCCGGCATTGGCCGACAAACTCGCGCCGATGGAGCCGCCACATCCCTTCGGCGTCAAGCGGCCTTCGCTGGAGCAGTGGTATTACGAAGTGTTCAATCAGGACAACGTCAGCCTGATCGATGTGCGCGAGACGCCCATCGCGGAAATAGTTCCCGAAGGCGTGCGCACGGCAGATGGTCTGGTTGAACTCGATATGCTTGTTCTGGCGACGGGATTCGACGCCGTGACCGGCGGGTTGACACAGATCGATATACGCGGGACGGGCGGTGTGACGCTCAAGGAAAGATGGACCGAAGGCGCGCGTACTTATCTCGGTTTCGCGACGTCGGGATTCCCGAACATGCTTTTTCTTTACGGTCCGCAGAGTCCTTCCGGATTCTGCAACGGCCCGACATGCGCCGAATTGCAGGGTGAGTGGGTCGTCGGTTGCCTCAAACATATGCGCGAGAATAACAAGCGGCGGATCGAGGCGACCGCTCAAGCGGAGGAAGAATGGACGCAGTTCCTGAACGCCATCGCCGACATGACGCTCTTTCCCCGGGCCGATTCCTGGTACATGGGTGCCAACGTTCCCGGGAAGCCGCGTCAGCTTCTGAATTTCCCCGGCGTGCCCATGTATATGGACCGGTGCAATACCGTTGCGGCCAAGGATTATGAGGGATTCGTCTTGGATTGATGGATCTGCGGCAGCCTCGCTGCCGGTTTTTGGGAGCGCCTGCAGGACAAAAGCGTTTGACGCTGAATCGTCCATATGATTTATTATAATGAATTACACAAAAGATTGCATGCGCCATGACGGGGGGATGCCGCGTAGCTGTCGATCGGGAGGACGGAGAGATGACGACCGACACATTGACTAGAGATCCGGCTTCGACGGTCCCGCTTTCTCAGATGGATGTCAGCGATCCAAAGCTCTTTCAAAGCGACACGATCGGGAGCTACTTCACACGGCTGCGGCGGGAAGACCCCGTCCATTATTGCCCCGAGAGCGCCTATGGCCCTTACTGGTCGGTAACGAAATTCAACGACATCATGCAGGTCGAAGTGAACCACCAGACGTTCTCCTCGGAGTCTAAACTTGGTGGTATCACCCTGCAGGACATGCAAAGCGGCGAAGCGTCGCTTGAACTTGAGATGTTCATTGCGATGGATCCGCCCAAGCATGACGCTCAGCGCAAGGCAGTCAGTCCGGCTGTCGCCCCGTCCAACCTTGTTCTGCTGGAGCCCATCATCCGCGAGCGCGCGGGGTTTATTCTCGATTCGCTTCCCGTCGGCGAGGAGATCGACTGGGTTGACCGGGTTTCCATCGAGCTTACGACGATGACGCTGGCGACACTGTTCGACTTCCCCTGGGAGGAGCGGCGCAAGCTCACTCGCTGGTCGGATGTTGCGACCGCGACGCCGGAGACGGGCGTGGTTTCTTCGTTTGAGCAGCGCCGCGAGGAGCTCCTCGATTGTGCGCAATACTTCAAGGGCCTTTGGGACAAGCGGGCCAACGAGCCGCCGAAGCCCGATCTGATCTCGATGATGGTGCATTCGCCCGCGACGCGGGACATGCCGTATCTCGAATTTCTGGGCAACCTGATTCTCCTGATCGTCGGCGGTAACGACACCACGCGCAATTCCATCAGCGGCGGGGTGCTCGCCCTTAATCAGAACCCGGCCGAATACCGCAAGCTCATGGCCGATCCAGGCCTCATCCCGAAAATGATCCCCGAGATCATCCGCTGGCAGACGCCGCTGACGCATATGCGTCGGACGGCACTCATGGACGCCGAAATCGGTGGCAAGAAGATCAGAAAGGGCGACAAAGTCGTTATGTGGTACCTCTCGGGAAACCGGGACGACGAGGTAATTGACCGCCCGAACGAGTTCATTATCGGCCGCCCGAATTCCCGTCACCATCTCTCCTTCGGTTTCGGCGTCCATCGCTGCATGGGGAACCGCGTGGCGGAGTTGCAGTTGCGCATCATCTGGGAAGAAATCCTGAAGCGTTTCAGCAAGGTGGAGGTCGTCGGCGCGCCCGAGAGAACGCTGTCCAACTTCATCCGCGGGTTCACCCGTCTGCCGGTGAAGCTGCGCGGGCATTAGTTCGCGACGGAGCGGCGCCCCCGATTCATCGCGAAAACGAACGCTCCACTCGCCGTTTCATCCAGCATGATCGAAAAGAGAAAAATATGCCCACAGTCATTTTCATCGAGCCGGACGGCGCTGAATATCCTATCGCGGTCAAGAGTGGCACGACTGCGAGGGACGCCGCGGTCAACAACGGTGTGCCGGGCATCGACGGCGATTGCGGGGGCGAATGCGCCTGCGCGACCTGCCATGTGCATGTCGATGCCGCCTGGATGTCCCGGGCCGGCATGGCCGAGCCGGGCGGCATGGAAGCCAACTTGCTACAATTTGCCGAAGGTTCGACGGAAAACAGCCGCCTTGCTTGCCAGATCACAATGACCGACGATCTCGACGGTCTCATGTTGAGAATACCCGACGGTCAGCACTAGTCGCAGTCGGCGTGCGGATTTCGAGGTTCCTCCCCCGATCCTCCCCTTGAAAGACGGGCGTCGACTGCCCCTTGGGTCGAGATGGATCTCCCCGACCCGAACCTCGTCTTCGTGCTGATCCCGAAAGTCGGCAGCGTTGGAACGCTGAATCAAACAAAATCATTTGCCTTCGACGGCGCCGCTCTTCCCGGGTATCAGCATAACAGCCCTGTTATCGTCTTTTCCGGCCTGCGAAGTTTGTTTATTTCGTGAGGGTTCTATCTTGCGTGTGCCGTCTATGAACATTCCGTCGATCGCGAATTTGAGCAGTACATGCATGTCATTCTTGAGGGCACTGTGGCTGACATCAGAGCCCAGCCAGGTTTGCGGCTGCTGACAGCGGGCGGCGAACATGCATCGCGCTGCTTCGACCGGATCAAATTCCGCGCGAATTTCGCCGCGTACCTGAACCGCCGCGGCAGAACATACGCTCGATGACGTTGTAGCCCTTGTAGGCGTTCGTGTTGTCACGATGCGGATGCTTGCGGGTCGGGTTGGGCGGGATCCCGGCCTTGATGCGGCGCAGGGCGAGTTCATCGCGCAGGTTTTTGGCGTCGTAGGCCCTGTCGGCCAGCAGGGAACGCGGACGGCGGACTGGGCTGCTGCCGGTCTCGCAGATGTCGAGTTAAGCTAACAGAATCTTCTTTTCGAACTCCATGGGCTCAGATACCCGAGCGTCGAGTGCCGGCGCAGGAGATCATAGAAGTGTTCGATGCCATCCGATGCGTCGGCCCAGACCCGGTCTCTTGTGTGGTCAATCTTGCGGGCCACGCCTTCGATCTTAAGCGAGGAGAGGCGCTCGCCATCGCTGCACTGTCCCGGCAATTTCCAGACCGGCTCATCGAGCATGCATCCCTGTGATCGGAGAAATGCATCGGCGCATCCGGCTTTCCACGCCGCCAGATCGCCGTTACCAAGACATCGACGACAAGCCGGGTCGTCGCCGAATTCATGGACCAGACCGCCACGAGGCTTCCAGAAGCGGACGCGTCAAGCCACCTTGCGTTTGCTGCTCTTTCTCAGGGCCGGTATGACGTGTCTGGCAAACGAACGCATGCTTTCGGCTGCTTCCTCGTAGCTCATGCCACCGAAAAGGAAGCAGGGATTGATGTCGAATTCGCCCAGAAGCGATTTGCGATATTCGAACTTCTCGACGATTTCCTTGGGCGTCCCCCAGGCAGTGACATCGAGGTAGGTCTTGGCCATTCCATCCTTGCCGAGCGCGCGAATGGCGTCGACGGCCTGGGCGTAGGACTCGTAGCCCTTGGCGTTCTTAAAATGCTCGCCGGCCAGTTCATAGTGATCGAGTACCGAAAGCAGATAGTTGGTCACATATTTCTGTCCCAACTCCTTCGCGCGAGCAGGATCGGTGTCGCAATAGGTGAAGTCGCATATCATGATCGGCGGTGCGTCTTCGCCATGCTGCGCCTTGTACGCAGCCTTGTATTCCTTGACGGCCTCGGCCTGAGCTTCCCACGGCTTTTGAGCAAAGATCACCATCCGCGCGCCAGCCTTCGCGCACTGAAGAACGGATTCCGGCGACATGGCGACCTGATAGATGCGCCCCTTGAAGGAGCCGCGCGGATTGGGACGGATTTCTATCCGCTTCTGCGGATAGAAGGGGCCGCTTCCTTCGATGAAGCCGGTCTCGAGCGTCTATAATCATCGGGCTTGCTTCATCGAAGCGTTGGCGGGCTTCGTCCATGTTCACGCCCATGCCGTCATATTCCTTGCGCGCCAGGCCGCGCCCCATCCCGAAGAGCGTTCGGCCTTGGCAAAGGTGATCCAGCAGGACGACCTTTTCCGCGATCCGAACGGGCACATTCCAGGGAAGGATGACAGCGCCGGTGCCCAACTTGATGCGTTTGGTGCGCGCCGCCATGTAACTCAGGAACTGGGTGTTGTCGGGACAAAACGAATAGTCCTCGAAATGATGCTCGACGGGCCACAATGCGTCGAAGCCGAGTTCTTCCGCCAAAAGCCCGAGACGGATCTCCTCGTCATAGACCTGGCCGTCGGTTACGCCGGAGTTGGCTCTGTCGAAATTCTGAAAAACCATCTGAATGCCGAACTGCATCGGAATGTCTCCCCGTGGTAATGATTTCGGTTTCTTGCTTCAACGGCCCTTATAGTTTGGCTTGCGCTTCTCCATGAATGCCTTGGGGCCCTCGCGGGCATCCTCGGTCTTGAACACGGGGGCTGCGAAGCGCGACTCCATACCCATCGCCTCGCTCTCGGGGCGTCCCAGACATTCGCGGGCGGATTTGCGAATCGCCTGAACGGCGATCGGCCCATTCGCGGCGATCTTCTCCGCGAGTTCGAATGCTGCGTCGAGCACCTGCTTCTGGGGGACGACACGATTCAGGAATCCCAGATCGTAGGCCTCCTGCGCGCTGATCAGGTCGCCGGTGAGCAGCAGTTCCATCGCCCTTGCATAAGGTATCTGGCGCGGAAGACGCACCGTTGAGCCGCCGCCCGGAAAAATCGCCCATTTGACCTCCTGCACGCCGAGCTTTGCCGTATCCGCGGCGATACGCATGTCCGTTCCTTGCGCCAGCTCCATCCCGCCTGCGACGGCAAAGCCGTTGATCGCGGCGATGACCGGCTTTGTCACATCGAATGTGCGCAACAGGCCTTTGGCCAGGATATTCGGATCGTCCAGAATTTTCTGGTCCCATTCGTTTTGCGGTTTGCGTGCGCCATTTATGAGCGGGATGAGTTGCCCGAGATCGGCGCCCGAACAAAACGCCTTGTCTCCGGCGCCGGTGACGATGGCGACGCGGATATTCGCGTCGTCGCGCACTTCTTCCCAATGACCGGCAAGCCGGACCAACATTTCCGGACTGAACGAGTTACGTGCTTCCGGGCGGTTGAGCGTGATCAGCGCGATATGGCCCCTTTTTTCGAGCAGGGCCGGTTCCATCGTCATATTCGCGTCTCCCCTGAATAACAGATATGTGTTTTTGATTGCATGAATATAATTTATCTGGACTCGGGTTGTGCCGCCAGCGAAGATTTATGATCAGAAATTGTCAAATTATAAAGAGTCGCGACCTTGAAACCAAATGCGACGCTGGGAGAGCGCCAATGATCAAGAAGCCCATATCCGCGGATTCGCACATCACCGAACCTCCGCATTGCTATGTTGATTACATTGATCCCAAATTCCGCGATCGCGCGCCGCGCATCCAGAGGATCGACAAGATTGGCGATGCTTTCATCGTCGAGGGTATGGGGTCTCCAGTTCCGATGGGGCTGGTGGCCGCCGCCGGCAAGGATCCGGCGGAGATCACGACAGACGGCGTCGCCTTCGAAGACCTGTGGAAGAGCGGCTGGGACGCCAGATTCCGCGTCGCGGACCAGGAGAAGGACGGCGTTGCGGCCGAATTCATCTATCCGACGGTCGGAATGGTGATCTGCAACCATCCCGACTTCGACTACAAGAAAGCCTGCTTCGAGGCTTATAATCGTTGGCTGCAGGAATACTGCGCTGAGGCACCCGACCGTCTTTACGGTCTTGCGCAGGTTTCCATGCGATCACCGGAAGATGGCGTTGCGGAAATCAGGCATGCGAAGGAGATGGGCTTCAAGGGTGTGATGATGCCCGGAAACCCCGCCGTCGAGGATTATGATTCAACTGTATACGACAAGGTCTGGGCGACCGCTGTCGAGTGCGACATGCCACTCTCGTTCCACATCCTGACCGGCAAATCGGACAGTCTTTCGGGGCAGGTCCGGGGTCCGCGTATCAACGGCTTCCTGTCGATCATTCGTGGCTGCCAGGACGTGATGGGCACTTTCATATTCGGCGGTGTCTTCGATCGCTTCCCCGACCTCAAGGTTGTCTGCGTCGAGGCCGATGCGGGCTGGGTTCCGCACTACATGTATCGCATGGACCATGCCTACAAGCGTCATCGCTACTGGATGAAGGCGCCGCCGCTCAAGCGGATGCCGAGCGACTATTTCAACGACAACATCTATGTGACGTTCCAGGACGACTGGGTTGCCTTCAGGATGAAGGATATGTGCAATGTTCGCCGTTTGATGTGGGCGAACGATTTCCCGCATTCGGATTCGACCTGGCCCTGGTCGCAGGCAATGCTGGAAGAGCACACGAAAAATCTGAGCGAGCAGGAACGCAATTGGATATGCCACGACAACGTCGCTGAACTCTACAAGCTCGCCGTTTGACGATCCGTATGCTGATGTCAAGGCGCGGGTTTTTTTGATTCACGGGGAGGACGTTTTCATGGGCTACGATCTGAAGATCGTGGGTGGATTCATTGTCGACGGCACCGGCTCTCCGGGCTATGCCGGAGACATCGGTATTCGCGACGGCAAAGTTGTGGCTATGGTGCAGGCCCCCGCCGGGGCGAGGACGGCTATCGACGCCCGGGGGCAGGTCGTTGCCCCCGGCGTCGTCGATATACATACGCATTACGATGCCCAGCTTCTGTGGGACAGGAATCTGTCGATCTCGCCGTGGCACGGTGTGACGACGGTCGTGGTAGGCAACTGCGGGTTTGGCATTGCGCCGACGCGCAAGGAGCATCGCGGTCTTATTTTGCGGACGCTCGAAAATGTCGAGGGCATGAGCGTCAAGGCGCTGGAGGCCGGTCTCGGCGACGAATGGGGGTTCGAGACGTTTCCCGAATATCTCGACGTCGTGGAAAAGAAGGGTACGTTGATCAACGTGGCCGTTCTTCTGGGGCATACGCCGCTTCGCCTCTATGCCCTCGGGCCTGAATCCACCGAACGGGCGGCGCGGCCGGAGGAGGTCGGGCATATGAAAAGCCTGATGCGCGAGGGCCTCGAAGCGGGCGCACTCGGTTATGCGACATCGAAATCGCCGACGCATGTAGGCTACGAGGGCAGGCCGGTTCCAAGCCGGCTGGCGGCGTTCAGCGAGATACGGGAGATTGCGTCGGCGCTGGGCGAGGCGGGCGAAGGCGTGATACAGGCGACTGTCGGCAAGGAACTGTCATTCGACGAATTCGCGGAATTGAACCGCGTTTCCGGTCGCCATGTCAGTTGGACGGCGTTGCTGGGCGGTGGCGGGGTGCTGAATGTCGGCTCCGCAGCCGAGCAGTTGGCGCGCTCAAACGAACTTCAGTCGGCTGGTTACGCGGTATTTCCGCAGGTCACCTGCAGCCCGCTCAATTTTGAATTTCGATTCGATCAGCCGTTTCTGTTCCAGAGCATGCCGGTCTTCGCGCCGGTGAACAAATCGGACCACGCGGAAAAACTGAAGCTTTACGCCGATAACTCTTTCCGGGCGGGATTCCGGGATGCGATGCGTGGTCCGATCCTCAATGCATGGGACAAGGCGGTCATCGCTTATTTTCCGGATCGGCCGGAATTCGCGGAACGGCTGGTGCGCGACGTCGCAGCGGAACTCGGATGCAACTCGATCGATCTTGCGTTGGATCTCTCGATTCAAAGCGATCTGCAGACACGGTTCCGCCTGCCTGTCGCAAACGCCGACGAAGACGAAGTGGCAGCGTTGCTGCGCGATTCCTGCACGGTGCTCGGCCTCTCGGACGCAGGCGCGCATGCGAGCCAACTCTGCGATGCATGTTTTTCCACGCATCTTCTCGGAAGATGGGTCCGTGAAAAGCGCGTTTTGACGCTGGAGGAGGCGGTCCGGATGCTGACATCGCGGCCCGCCGAGGTGTTCGGCATCAAGGATCGCGGTCGCCTCGCTGTGGGAATGCCCGCCGATGTCCTGATCTTCGACGCCGAAACGCTTGGCGCAAGTTCCCTTCGCAGGGTCTATGACCTGCCTGCTGGCGAAGACCGGCTGATTTCCGATGCCTCGGGCATTTCGGCCGTCGTCGTCAACGGGACATTGATCCGGCGCAATGGCGTCGATGTGTTGGGCGCCGAAGGTCGTTTGCCGGGCCGTCTGCTGCGCCATGGCGCAGCAGCCTGAGGAGGGCGTGAAGAATGAGTCTTGAGGAACTTGCTGTCGTTCGTCAGCTGCTTGCGGGCCTTGTGACCGGGGAGGCTCGTTCTCTTGAGGATTTTCGTACCTCGTATGACGAGGCTGGCAAGGCGTTCGGTCTTCCCGAAGGCGTGACGGTCACGCCGGTTTCCGCCGGCGGGGTTCCCGGCGAATGGCTGGCGCCGGCTGCCGGTGCCGGCAAGCGGGTTTTGCTCTATCTGCATGGAGGAGGCTATGCGCTTGGTTCTCTCGACTCGCATCGCCATCTTGCGGCGCACACAGCTCTTGCCCTGAATGGCCGGGTTCTGCTGATCGACTACAGGCGGTCTCCAGAGCATCCATTTCCGGCGGCGGTCGATGATGCGCTTGCTGCTTATCGCTGGTTGATCGAGACGGGCGTCGACCCGGCGAAGCTCGCTGTGGCGGGAGATTCAGCCGGCGGCGGCCTGACGGTCGCCGTGCTTCTGGCGGCGCGCGATGCCGGTCTCAGACTTCCGGCTGCGGCCGTTTGTATTTCGCCGTGGGCCAATCTTGAAAATAAAGGTGCCTCTTATGGCGCGAAAGCGAATGTGGACCCGATGGTGCGCTATGCCGATCTTGAGCTATGGACGGCGGCCTATCTGGGAACTTCAACCCCGCGCAGGACGCCTCTGGCATCGCCGGTATATGCTGATCTCAAGGGATTGCCGCCATTCCTGATTCAGGTAGGCAGTTCGGAGGTTTTGCTCTCGGATAGCCACTTATTGGCCGATAGATTGAAAGAGGCTGGCGTATCCGTCAATCTCCATGTCTGGCCGGAGATGATTCATGTCTGGCACTGGTTTGCGCCGGTCTTGACCGAAGGCCGCGCGGCGATCGACGAGATGGCCAGCTTCCTGAATACAAAGCTCGGATGATTATGGCGCTGTATCGTCGTCGATTTCAAGTTGGTCCTCGTCGTCTACAGTCTCCTTAAAGCCTTGCCCGTTTTGTGATATGTGCTCGGCGATAGCGTTTTTCAGTAACGCCGTGAACGGTTGTTTACGATTGCGAAAATACTCGTTGGGAGCGGCTATGCCGATCGCGACCGAGCGTCCGGACGGACCCATCGGAATGGGCATCGCCAGCATGGTCGCTCCCGGCGTCACGAGATCGCTGTAAAGCGCAAGCCCGCGTTTTCTGATTCTTTGCAGTTCGTCTTCGATCTCCTGCATCGATTCCCGCCGCTCTGGCATGGCGGCAAGGGCATCATGAATCAAACGTCTCGCTTCGGGCAACGGAAGTTCGCTCAGCAGAACGCGGCCAATCGTCGAAAAAGCGAGCATTCGCTTGGTGCTTGGCTTGACATGGAAGCGGATGGGCGACGTACCTTGAATCACCTTCACATATTGAGCATAAGCCCCTAGACTCGCAGCGAGGATGATCGTGCATCCCGTATCGGCCGAAAGCCGTCTCATAAGGCGCTGGACATTCCGGATCGGTAACGCCTCGGCTTCCACCCAGTTTCCCAGCAGAGATATCCGGATGCTTGGAAAAAAAGTTTTGCCCCGGTCGTCGTGCTCCAGATAGCCGAGGCTCACGAGGCTTTTCAGAAGGGCGGCGGTGCTGGAATGAGGATAACTCAGCGCCTGCGCTACGTCTTGAATCGTCACCGGGCGTCTTACTTCGTCGAAATACTCGAAAATCTCCAGAACACGGGTCGCGGATTTTACCGTTGCAGCCGAGGGCTGTTCGGATTTGAGGACGTTAGCGTTCATGGCGACAACTCTGATTTATATGGTCTCTTCCGCGCCTCGTTTTTCGTTTGCTTCCTCAAAGAGAGAGCGCGAGGCGCATGCCATCTTCGATCGCCCTCACAGCATCGAGTTGTTGAGGCTTGTCGACACCGCCGATTGCGTGAACGGGTTTGCCCAGGGACCGCGCCAATGACAACGCATCGTCCGCCGATTCCTGTCCGGCGCAGACGACAATTGTGTCGACTTTCAACGTCTGCGGCTTGCCGCCTGCCTCGATGTGGAGCCCGGCATCGTCGATCTTCCGATAGGTTACATCGCCGGTCATCGTAACGCCGCGGAACATCACCTCCAGAAAATTCGCCCATCCCCTGGTCTTGCTCAGGCTGGCACCGAAGCTGGCACGCGGCTTGCGCTGGAGAAGATGAATCTTGCGCGATGAAGACCATTGATGATTGGCCGGCAGCAAAGCGCCTGGCTGCGTATAGCTCAAGTCGATTCCCCACTCGGAGGAAAATCCTTCGATATCGGGATGCGACGGATCGTGCGGGCCGTGCGGATGAGACAGGAGCGTCGCCACGTCGAAGCCTATGCCGCCGGCACCGACAATGGCAACCTCGGCACCGACGCGTGCGGTGTCCGTGATTGCCTCTACATAGGTCATAACCGATGGGTGATCCGCACCTGGAACGTCGAGATGGCGCGGGCGAACTCCGGTTGCGACGACGATTTCGTCAAATCCCCCGCTCTCCAAGTCGGCGAGTGAAGCCGGCCGGCCGCAATGGACCTCGACGCCCAGTTCGTCGAGCCGGTTCCTGAAATAGCGGATAGTCTCGGCATAATCCTCCTTGCCGGGAATCCGCCGTGCCAGATTGAATTGACCGCCGATATCGATGTCGGCTTCGAATAGCGCAACCTTGTGGCCACGTTCGGCCGCCGTTACCGCGCAGGCAAGACCCGCCGGGCCGCCGCCAAGGACCGCAATGCATTTTCCTCGGGTCGCTGGTACAATCTTGAATTCGACTTCCCGGCATGCCGCAGGGTTGACCATGCAGGTCGTCAGCCGTCCGGTGAAGGCGTTGTCGAGGCAGGCCTGATTGCAACCTATGCAAGTATTGATTTTCGACGATGCGCCCGATGCCGCTTTCGCAACAAAATCGGGATCGGCCAATAGTGGACGCGCGAGCGAAACCATGTCGGCTTGTCCGTCTGCAATCAGTTGCTCCGCTTGCTCCGGCGTATTGATCCGGTTGGACGCGACCACGGGTATCGCGACTTCCGCCTTGAGCCGCTTGATCGCCCAGGTGAAAGCTCCGCGCGGCACCATATGAGCGATCGTCGGCACACGCGATTCATGCCAGCCTATGCCGGTATTGAGGATGTTTGCTCCGCTTGCCTCGACATCTTTTGCGAGGGCGGCGACGTCCGGCCAGGAATTGCCCCCCTCGACAAGATCGAGAACGGATATCCGGTAAGCGATAATGAAGTCCGGTCCGCAACGCTTGCGGACACGCCCGACGACCTCAACCGGCAAGCGCCGCCGGTTCTCCGCCGAACCGCCCCAGCTATCTGTGCGCTGATTTGTACGTGCCGCGGTGAACTGATTGAGAAAATAGCCCTCCGAACCCATGACTTCAACGCCGTCATATCCGGCTTCGCGTGCGAGCGCCGCAGCAGTGCCAAAATCCTCGATGGTCTGGAGGATTTCATCTTCGCCCAAGGCGCGGGGCGTGAGCGGATTGATGCGGGATCTGACAGCGGAGGGAGCCACCAGTTCTTCATGTCGACCGTAGCGCCCCGCATGCAGGAGCTGGAGAACGATCTTTCCGCCCTCATCGTGGACGGCGCGTGTAATTACACGATGACCCTCAACGAGGTCTTCAGTCATGACCGACGCGCGCTCCGCAAGCCTTCCCGCCCTGTTCGGCGAGATACCGCCGGTGACAAGAATTCCGACGCCACCCTTAGCGCGTCTTGCAAAGAATTTTGCCTGTCTCTCGAAACCGTCAGGCATTTCCTCGAGGCCGGTATGCATTGACCCCATCAACACGCGGTTTCTGAGCGTAGTAAACCCGAGATTAAGTGGTGCAAGCAGATGAGCAAAGATATCTGGCGTTTTTTTCACTTCGACCAATTTCCGTCCGTCAGGGCTTGAATGCCGCTTTGGCCTGAGACAGCACGACATTACCGTTTTGCGTCTCGGCCTGCACGATTGCGACTCCGTCGCCCGTTTTCCAAATCTTCGTTATAATGGTGTCGCCGAAATAGACCTGAGCGGCAAAGCGTCCGCTGAGAGATTTGAAGCGGGCGGGATCGTTGCCGCAAAGCTCGCGCAGCACCGCACGGCCTACGAAGCCATATGTGCAAAGCCCGTGAACGAAGGGCTTTTCAAAGCCACCCAGTTTGGCGAAGTCCGGATCGATGTGGATCGGATTGCGGTCGCCCGAGAGGCGGTAGATTGCCCCTTGCTCGGGGCGCGTCACATCCTCGACCACGGCGTCAGGCGTCCGGTCCGGCGGCGTCGAGTCGACGCCCGAAGGGCCGCGCTCTCCGCCGAATCCGCCGGCGCCGCGCACAAATAGTGTTGCGTGAGTTTTGAAGAGGGGCCCCTTCTCGTCGGAACCTGTGCTCTCAACCCCGATAACGGCCGCCTTGCCTTTGTCCCAAACCTCGGAAACGCGTCCCGTTACCTTGATCTTGGCCGATGAGGGCAGGGGACGCAGCAACTCGACGGATTGCTCGCCATGCAGCAGCATTTCCAGCTTCATCTCGACGCCGCTCATCAGCCCGGCGAGCCCTCGCCCGCCAGGGATGACGGCGTAAGTCGGCAAAACTTTCGGTCCCCGGCCTTCGTAAATGAAATCAAGCCCGTCGGCGGGACGAGCGCCGACGCCGAGTGCATAGAGCATCGTGTCCTTGTCGGACCATTCCACATCGACGGCCGGAAACGTCATGCCGACCAAATCCTTCGAAATCGCCTTTTTTCCGCTCATTGTCGCGATCCTGTTCTTGAATTGTTATTCCTCGAATTGTTATTCCTCGCCAGATCAAGGCTTCTTGCCATCCGGTGGCCAGGCGACGACGCCATCCTCAAGCGGGATTTTCAGGCTTTTGAGCAGTTGCGAGAAAAGCGTCCAGTTGCCGATGGCGACAACCAGTTCGATGCGTTCTTCGGCCGTTTTCAGGTGTGCCGCACAGGCAGTCCATGTGGCGTCCGAAATCATGCCGCCGTCGAGCGTCTCGTCGGTCGCGGCGAGAACGGCGCGGTCGGCGTCTGACAGGCAGGAAGCATTTTTCCAATCCCGCGTGGTGACCAGATCCGCCTCCGGAATGTCCAGCATGCGGGCGACCCGCCAATGTTGTGTCCATTCATAGAGCGATTTCGTCTTCCAGCCGATACGCATGATGATGAGTTCGCGCAGTCTTGCATCGAGCCTGTTGCCCTGGAAAAGCAGGGTGTTCAGCGTCGAGGCAAGCTCGCTCGCTACATCGGGATGCCGGAGCAAGACCCTGAAGACGCTGAGTGGCGCCATTTGTTCGGATATGCCGGCCTTCGCGGCCGCGGCCGCCGCTTCCGCCATCGACAGCAGGGGAACCCTGGGCGTTTCATCGGTCATTATTATTTTGTCCTCCCCAAAATTTTGTGAAGCCGGAAGTTTAGGGCTTCGCATCCTACCTTTGAGCCTCTATAACACATACGAAGATAAAAAAATATATATGTGTTATCGACGCGTCGTCGGCGCCGACACGAAACAGGGAGTTGAAAATGTTGCCGAAAAAATCGATGGCGATGGTGCAAACGGCTCCGCGCAAACTCGAAGCCCGCGATTTACCGATCCCCCAGATCGCCGACGACAGCGCCATCCTCCGCATCGAAGCCTGCGGCATTTGCGGCAGTGATTACGAACAATACGAAGGGGTCTTGCAGACTCCGATGCCGGTGATTCCGGGCCACGAACCTCTCGGGATTATCGAGGCAATCGGCGACAAGGCCGCCAGGCGCTGGGGCGTCGATGTTGGTGATCGGGTCGCCATCGAGACGATGTTGTCATGCCATTGCTGCGACACCTGTGTCGGCGGGCATTATCACCTCTGCGACCGTCGCCAGATCTACTCATATATTCCGCTCACGGAGTCACCGGGCCTCTGGGGTGCCTATTCGCAATATATGTATCTCGCGCCCAACACGATCCTTCACAAGATGGACAAGAACCTTCCGGCGGAACTGGCGGTCATGTTCAATCCGCTGGGCGCCGGTTTCCGCTGGGCGGTAGAGATTCCGCAGACGCAGGTTGGCGATACCGTTTTGATTTTTGGGCCCGGACAGCGCGGGCTTGCGAGCGTCGTTGCCGCACGTGAAGCCGGCGCGGGAAAGATCATAGTCACGGGGCTTGCGGCCGATTCAAACAAGCTCCAGATGGCGCTTGCTCTGGGCGCCGATCACATCATCGACGTGCAGAACGAAAATGTTGTCGATCGCGTGCGGGCGTTGACAAACGGAAAGGGCGCGGACGTCATCGTTGAGGTTACATCCTACGCGACTCAGCCGGTCCGTGAAGCCCTGGATTGTGTCCGTATGGGCGGAACGGTCGTCCTTGCCGGCGTCAAGGGATTTAAGCCCGTCTCCGATTTTGTGTCCGACCTTATCGTCATGAAGGAAATCACCATCAAGGGCGCGATCGGCGTTACGTCGTCGGGATACAAGAAGGCGATCGAGATGATCGAGCGCCGCAAATATCCTCTTGAGCTCATGCACACTCATAATTTCGAGCTTGAGGAAGCTGAACTGGCGATCAAGACGCTGGCGCGCCAGATCGAGGGGCAGGAATCCGTCCATTCCTGTCTCATTCCGGCGACTTGATCTGTCTACAGAATATTTTCTACGGAAGGTGTGCGGCGGATCAACGAAAAGGCTGCGTGCCTGGGCAATGATGATGAGGGCAGTTTCGTGAAGAATTTCAGCGACAAGGCTGCGATCGTCGGGATCGGCGAGACCGGCTATGTAAAAGGGTCGGACCAGACGGCCGTGGCCATGATGCTAGACGCCGCCAGGCGAGCCATCGCGGATGCGGGGCTGAAGCCTGGGGACATCGACGGCATGGTGCCGCCGCCCGTCTATACAACCTCGGAGGAACTGGCCGCCAACCTTGGCGTCGATGTGCTGCGATATGCATCGACGGTCAACATGGGAGGCGCGAGCCCGACTACGGCGTTGCAGAATGCCGCCATGGCCGTGGCCTCCGGTATCTGCGACAACGTGCTGGTCACGCTCGGCTGGAATGGCTACTCGGCGCTGCGTCCAAAAGCGGGGGTGCCGCCAAGCCGGCCAATGAACATGAACACGCTGACCTCGACCATCCGGGGTTACTATCTCCCCTATGGCGTTCTGTTGCCGGTGCAGATGTATGCTTGGCTCGCGACGCGGCACTCGAAACTTTACAATGTTGGCCCCGAGGCGACGGGTTGGATTGCGATGGCGTGCCGCAAGCATGCCCAACTCAACGACCGCGCCCTGACCTGCGGTCAACCGATGACGATGGACGATTACATGCGGTCGCGCATGGTATCCTCGCCGTTCCGTTTATTCGATTGCTGCCTCGAGACGGATGGGGCCTGCGCCGTCGTGGTGACGAGCGCCGAGCGGGCGAAGGACTTGCCTCACAGGCCAGTCTATATCTCCGGCGCGGCCGAGGGCCATCCTTATCCTGCCGACGATATTCCGTCACGGCCGGATCCTTTCAAGATCGGTTTGAGCTACGCCGCGCCACGCGCTTTCGCCATGGCCGGCGTGACACCGAAGGACATGGACTTTCTGCAGGTCTACGACTGTTTTACCTATGTCGTGCTGCTCCAGCTCGAAGCCTTGGGTTATTTCGAGCCGGGTGGCGCACTCGATTTCGTCAAGGATGGACAGATCGAGCTCGGCGGAAAGTTCCCGCTCAATACGCATGGCGGGCTTTTGAGCGAGGCGCATGTGTGGGGCCTCAATCATGTGCTTGAGGCGACCCGCCAATTGCGCGGCGATGCGGGCAAGCGGCAAATTCCGGATGCCGAAATCGGACTCGTGACCGGATGGGGCGATCTCGGCGATGGTAGCCTCGCGATTTTGAGGAGGTAAAAATGGAAATTGAGCAACCGAAATATCCTCAGCCCGCGACCGTCGATCCGGTCGACGCGGAGTTCTGGAAGCTTTGCCAGGACAGCGTCCTGCGGTTTCAGCAGTGCAGCCATTGTGATACCTGGCGGTTCCTTCCGCGCTACATGTGCGCAAAATGCGGTTCGCCGGATTACGAGTGGATGCCGAGCAGCGGGCGCGGGCGCATTTTTTCCTGGACGGTGACCTACCAGCCCTTTCATCCGGCTTTCGCACGCGACGTGCCCTACATAGCGGCGGTCGTGGAATTGGAAGAAGGCGTCCGCATGGCGACGCGCTTGCTCGACTGCGACCCGGAGGCGGTTGAACTGGACATGCCTGTGGTCCTTGTCTTCAGGGATATCGGCGACGGATTCATGCTTCCGTGTTTCAAACCTGCGCCGAAATAAAAGCAAAGCCAATCGCATCTACGCATCGGAGATCGAAAATGGATCTGGCATACAGCCCCAAATACGAGGCCTTCCGGGAAGAGGTCAGGGCGTTCCTGACGAAATACAAGAGTCAGGCGCCTAAGGGTCTCGGTGCTGCCGGGCGCCCGTCTCCCGAAGCCTGTTCCTGGCAGCAACTGCTGATCCAGCACGGCTATGCCGCGCGGACGATTCCGAAAGACTACGGAGGCTATGGTGCAAAGCCGGATATTCTCGAATCGCGCATCATCGCGGAGGAATTTTCCGCTGCTCGTGTTCCTTCGGCGTTGCAGAACCAGGGTATCTCCATGCTGGTGCCGACGCTTCTCGAGCTGGGCACCGAGGAGCAGAAAAAAAATGGGTGAAGCCGACGCTTCGCGGCGAGGTGGTCTGGTGCCAGGGATATTCCGAGCCTGGTTCGGGTTCGGACCTCGCCAGCCTTCAGACAAGGGCGACTGTCGATGGCGACGATTTCGTCATCAACGGCCAGAAGATCTGGACCAGCACCGCGCATGAGGCAGACATGATCTTCTGCCTGGTGCGCACCGAGCCCGACAAGCCGAAGCATGAAGGCATTTCCTATCTGATTTTCTCGATGAAGACGCCCGGCATCGAAGTCCGTCCGCTCACCACCATGACGGGCCATGCCGAATTCAACGAAGTCTTCTTCACCGATGTGCGCGTGCCGAAGACGCAGATCGTCGGCCAGCGCGGGCAGGGGTGGTTCGTCGCCAACGCAACACTGAAACACGAACGCGGAATGCTGGGCGATCCGGTCGCTATGGAAACCAGGTTCCAGGCCCTTGTCGATCTGATGCACGAGGAGACTGTCGACGGGCAGCGGGCCATCGACAATCCAATTTTCCGGGACCGCCTAGTAAGGCTTCAGGCAGAACTTGCTGCCATGAAGTTCAATGGGCTCCGGCTGCTGACCAGCGCCAGCAAGGGTGAGGATCCCGGCTTGGCGCGTCTGATCGTGAAGCTTCAGTCCTGCGAACTTACCCATCAAATATCGGCGCTCGCGATCGACGTCATGGGAGAGCTTGGCGTTCTCTACGACGACAGCCCCTATCTGCGTAGCCACGGCTCGTGGCAGTGGGGATACATGTTTCAGCTTGGGCTCATCATCGGCGGCGGCACGGCGCAGATTCAGAAAAACATTATTTCGGAACGTGGGCTTGGAATGCCGCGCGAACCGAAGCTGGCAAAATAGGAATTTATCCGATGGAATTTGCATTGTCGGAAGAGCAGTGCCTGTTGCAGGACAGCGTCCGCCGTTTTCTTGAACAGAATTCGCCGCTTGACAAGGTGCGCCTTGCCGCCGGGAACACGCATACCGTTCAGCGGTCCCTGTGGGCGGGCGCCAGCGAACTGGGTATCCCTGGAATGCTGATTCCGGAAGATTTTGGCGGCATGGGTCTTGGGTTTCTCGACGCGGCGATCGTTTACGAGATGTTCGGTCGGTATGTGGCGCCGCTGCCTTTCCTTGGGACCGCCGTCATGGCGCCGCTCGCGCTGATGCTTGCAGGCAGCGAGGCCCAGCAGGAAAAGTGGCTGCCGAAGATCGCCGCAGGCGAGATTATCGCAGGCGTGGCCGTCACGGAAAGCATCGGCGTCCGCGAAGATGCCGGCGTGAAAGCCGGGAAGGGAACGCTCACGGGCAAGGTCCTCTTTGTAATCGACTGGGCTGAGGCCGATCTCTACATCGTGGCCGACAGCGACCATGGACTTCATCTCGTTTTGCCCGGCGCGAAGGGTTTGTCGCGGCGGGCGCTCGACACCATCGACAAGACCCGATCGGTTGGCGAACTTGTTTTCGACCAGGTCTCGGCTGAGCCCTTGCCTCGATCCAGCGCCGACGCGGTTGCGCGGGTGATAGATGCAGGTAGGGTCATGCTTGCTGCCGACACCCTCGGCGCGGGTCAGATGATGATCGAGAAGTCAGTTGCTTATGCGGGAGAGCGCAAGCAGTTCGGTCGTGTGATCGGGTCGTTTCAGGCCGTGAAACACCTCTGCGCCGAGATGGCGGCCGCTCTCGAACCATCGCGTTCGCTGGTGTGGTATGCGGCCCATGCGCTGGACGAGGTGCCGGGCGACGCGCGCCTCATGGCATGTCATGCCAAGAGCCATTTGTCGGAAGTGGGCCGCTTCGTCGCGCGCACCGCGACCGAGGTTCATGGCGGCATGGGCTTCACCGATCTGCTTGGCCTGCATTACTGGTTCAAGCGTATTGGTTTCGATCGGCAGCTGTTGGGTGGGCCGGAGCTGGTTCGTCTCGAAGCGGCGCACTTGCAGGGCTGGGCTGCCTAGACCCCGACCCGGGTATCGGGAAGCATGGATACGGTTGTCGATGTGTGTTGCCGCGACTCACGGCGCGGTAATATTCGCATCGGCCCGGAAATGGGGAGAGAGGCGCATTTATCGCGGCCAACCTTTCGACGGAATTTTTGAAAGAGGCGGACAATTCGGTCTTTTGCCCGCCCGGAGAAATTCACTATAATAAAAATACAATCACCCGGATCGTCGCCGCGAAAGGTCAGCAGATGGATATCGAGCTTACGAAAGAGGACGATGCCTTTCGCGCGGAAGTCCGTCGGTTCATTTCGGAAAAACTCCCCAGGGAGCTCGCGGAGAGAGAGACAGTGGGCGCGTCTGGCGAGCGCGGGGCGCTCAGGCGCTGGCAGAAGGACCTCCACGAGAAAGGCTGGGTAGCGGTCAATTGGCCCAGGCAGTATGGCGGCACTGGATGGACGCCGCTGCAGAAGCATATTTTCAACGAGGAGATGGCCGCCGCTAACGCGCCGCGTCTGTCGCCTTTCGGTCTGTCGATGGTCGGGCCGGTGATTTACACTTTCGGCAACGAAGAACAAAAGAAGCAGCATTTGCCGAGTATATTGTCGGGAGATGTTTGGTGGTGCCAAGGCTATTCGGAGCCAGGATCCGGATCGGACCTCGCCTCGCTGAGGACCAGGGCCGTGCGTCAGGGCGACCATTACATCGTCAACGGCCAGAAAATCTGGACGTCGTACGCCCACGAAGCCGATTGGATATTCTGTCTCGTGCGAACGGATGAGACCGCTAAACCGCAGGAAGGTATCTCGTTCCTTCTGATCGACATGAAGACGCCCGGCATTGAGGTGAAGCCCATCATTTCAATCGATGGCCTGCATCACTTGAACGAAGTTTTTTTTACTGACGTCAAGGTGCCGGTGACGAATCGCATCGGCGATGAAAACAAGGGCTGGACCTATGCGAAGTTCCTGCTTGTCAATGAGCGCACCGGCATTGCAGGTGTTCCTGAGTCCAAGCGCAAGATCGCGCACCTCAGAAAAATCGTGAAACAGGAAAGGCTCGGCGATGGCGCGGCGCTGGCGGACGAACCGGCATTCATGACGAGGCTCTCCGAAATCGAGGTAAAGCTTACAGGTCTCGAATATACCAATCTGAGGATCGTCGCGGAGGAGGTGGCGGGCCGCCCTGCGGGCCCCTCTTCTTCGACCTTGAAGATTGTCGGGACCGAAGTTCAGCAGGCGTTGTCGGAGCTTGCCGTCGAAGCAGCCGCCTTCTACGCCATGCCGTTCCAGAGGGAACATTTGATGGGAATCGCCAATGAAGCGCCCGTCGGGCCCGCCTATGCGGTGAGCGTGACAAGTGCCTATAATTTCGGTCGCGCCGCTTCGATTTATGGCGGCTCGAACGAAATCCAGCGCAATGTCATCGCAAAGGCCGTTCTGGGACTTTGACGGCCCATCCGGGATGCGGCCCTTGTGTCAGTCCGCCAATCTGTCGATCTCAGTGGCCTGTGAATAGGGCTTGAGCTGGTGATTGACATTGCCGAACTGGATGTCGATCACGGTGAGGTGATTGTAGCGGCCGACATTGAGTTCGTCGGTCATGCCCATGTAGCCGACCGCTTCGGCGGAGAACGCCGCAATTGCCTGATCGGTCGCCTTCTCGACGAGTGGAAGCCCTTTCTTCTGCGCCAAGCCGCGCATCGGTGCCGACCTTGATGTTTTCGAAGGTGATTTCCAAGGCGCGGCGACCATCGATTGTCGGATAGTCGCACACCGAGACGCCGTCGCGGTCGCGCCCGGCGTGTGGGCCATGACGACGAGCTTCTGCACACAGGGCGCGCCGCGATGACGACTTCCTTGTCGCCGCTGATGACGTAGCCGGTGCCATCCTTATTCGCGGTCGTGGTGAGATCGGCCAGATTCTGCGACTCGTGACGTGAGCCCAAATTTTCATCCAGCTGGAAACAGAGTCCTTTATATTTTTGAACTTGCCCCCAACCTTGGACCGGTTGGGCTGGTAAATTCTAATTTACCGTTCCTGGCCGGGCGGAGGATTTTCCATGAAGAAGACGAAGTTCAGCGAGTAGCAGATAGCCTTCATTCTGCGACAGGCGGAAGAAGGCGCGACGGTCGGGGAGGTCTGCCGGAAGGCGGGGATTTCCGAAGCGACCTACTACAACTGGCGCAAGAAGTATGACGGTCTGATGCCATCGGAGATGAAGCGCCTGAAGCAGCTCGAAGAGTAGAACCAGCGCTTGAAGAAGCTGGTGGCCGAGCAGATGCTCGATGCGGCGGCGATGAAGGAACTGCTGGCAAAAAATGGTGAGGCCCGCCGTGAAGCGCGCGGCTGTTGCGCATCTGCAGGCTCGGATGGGTCTGTCGGAACGGCGGTTCCGCTTCCTCAACGTGGTCGATGATGTTACTCGGGAGTGCTTGGCGGCGATCCCGGACACCTCGTTCTCGGGACGACGCGTCGCACGAGAACTGGCTCGGGTGATCGAACGGCGTGGCAAGCCTGGCATGATTGTCAGCGACAATGGCATCGAACTGACCAGTAACGCGACCTTAACCTTTGCTGCCGAACGCAACATCGAGTGGCACTACATCGCTCCGGGCAAGCCGATGCAGAACGGGTTCGTGGAGAGTTTCAACGGCAGGATGCGCGATGAGCTTTCGAACGAGAGGATGTTCCGCAGCATGGCCCACGCCAGAACGGTGATCCGCTCATGGGCCACCGACTACAACGAGGAGAGACCGCATTCGGCCCTCGGCTACCAGACGCCCAAGGCGTTCGCCGAGGACCTGGTCACCGCAACCGACAGTCGCGCTGCGCCACTTGAAAGCTCCACGCATCTGTCGGTTGCTCCACCTGCGCAAGTCGGCGTATCAACCCAAAGGGCTCCGGTTCTAGATGGATGAAAGTTCAGTGGCAGGTCACAATGGCTCTTGTTTCTTTGTCGAATGCGCGTATCAAATCTGCGAGCGCTTTGGCAGTTCTGGCATGGCCGCCGCCAGCGAACGCATCGGATTGTGCAGGTCGGTCATAAATGATTTCGCGGCTTACTTTCTTTGTTTCAGACATGCTGCCCCCAAGGCCATTTTTGTCTTGTTGTGCACGACCTGAGTATACATATCTAAAACCGCTGTTCCTCCATGGTCTTGAGTAGGCGTTTTCGACGTATCGTTTGTTTCTGCTGAGATGCGGTTCCCGTTGACAGACCTCACCCATCGATTCGGCTGCGCAATGAAGTGTGGTCTTTGAGACTCACTTGCCCGCGATTTCGGTTAAGATTTTCTCCGCACCTGTGCCCAAGCTATAGCAATGCCTGAGCTTGGCGGTGTAACGTATTGGCAATAGGGGAAAATCGGTGCGGCGGCACGGGCGGGCAGGCTCGCCGGGTGCTGCGCCGCGTTGGGGTAGCCACGTAAAGCGGCAGCAGGCAAGGCGGCAATGAGCCATTCGAGGCAGGGCAGGGACAGCCAGCTTAAAAGCATGGGGGGCGGGAAAAGGCGCGCGGCGCGCGCGGCCTTGGTCTTTGCCGCTTGCGCTCTTTTGGCCGCGCCCTTTGCCCCAGCCCCCGCCCAGGCCCATGAAGGCGGGGCGGCGCCGGGCTGGCTCGGCGGCTGGGCGGAAAATGCCGCGCCTTTCCTTGAAAGCATCGGGGTCGATCCGCATCTGGCCGCCGATCCTTCTTATGTCGCCGGGCTTTCCTTTGCGCTCGCCGCCGTGGTGCTCGCCAATCTTTTCGCCTTCTGGTCCCTGCGCTCGGTGCGTGCGGCCCGGGGCGCGGAAGCCCGCCGCGCCGAGGACCTCGAAGGCCTGATGAAACGGGTGAACGCCGCCGAGGCCATTCTCGCCGCCGAGCCCGATGCGGTGTTCATCTGGACGCCGGAAACCATGAAGGCCTCCCCCGGCACCTTGCAGGCGCGCCCGCGCATTGTCGGCTCCACCTCCGCCATCGTCGATCCGTCATCGGGGGCGGTGGATTTCGATTATTTCGTCTCCCGCCTTGTCGGCGAACATGGCGCCAAGCTGCGCGATGCGGTGAACCGGCTGCGCTCGCGCGGGGCGCGCTTCTCGCTCATCCTGCAAACGGTGCAGGGCCATAT
>ERZ1673962.359-NODE-359-length-33406-cov-138.441366_pt1 | contig 33406 bp, 25 predicted proteins | sample MGYA00580188_ERZ1673962 | MGnify/ENA primary metagenome ERZ1673962 (study PRJEB41334, sample SAMN05608104) | rock metagenome | biome: terrestrial subsurface; feature: shale formation; material: shale | place: USA: Pennsylvania ... | reverse complement strand
GGTGGGGTCGCGGTATTTTGCCAAATCAGAAAGTCTTTTTCAGAGTTTCCCTAGAGCTTGCCAAGAGTCCCGTTAACGAAGGGAGTTTTGCTGGCAGTGATGTGCGCTATTCCAGTGAATACGAAGCACTGGAAAACGAGCTGGGCAAGGCCAACGCCCTGTATGAAAGCACCGCCATCGACTGGCAGAAAGTCCGCGAAAACAGTGAAACCCTACTCAGCGCCCACTCCAAGGATTTGCGCGTTGCCGTCTGGTTGGTCTGGGGCCTGTATCAGCGCGAATCTTTCGTCGGCCTGCAAGCTGGCTTGGGCCTGTTGCACTACTTGTGCCTCAACCACTGGATTGAGCTGCACCCGCGTAAAGCGCGCACCCGTGCCGCCGCCATCAGCTGGCTGATTCCGCGTCTGGAACAAGCGCTAGCCGAGCATGTACCGATTGGCGAGCAACTGGCGCTATTTCGCAGCCTGGCCGAGCAACTGCGCGCCCTGGAAGCCTGCCTGGCCGAACACCTGGGTGAAGATGCACCGCTGCTGCTGCCGCTGTGCCGTCGCTTGGATGAGCTGGTCAAGCGTGCTAGCCAGAGCCAACCTGAACCCGGCTCTGTGAGCGCCGCACTCGCCCAGGTCAAGCAGGTGGCTAGCCAAATACTCACCCCTGGCGCCCCGGTCGAAAGCGAAAAGGAAGCGCACAAGAGCCTGCGTAACCTGCAAGACCAGGCCCGACCACTCTGCGCCTACTGGCTCAAGCAGAAAGCCAGCGATCTGCGCGCCCTGCGCCTGGCCCGCACCCTGCTCTGGCTGCCCATCGACAGCCTGCCTGAGCGCAATGCCGAACAGATCACCGCGCTGCGTGGCCTGCCAGCCGACAAGCTGGCCAGTTACCAGGAGCGCTATCAGAACGGTCAGTACGCCGACCTGCTGGTCGACCTGGAGGCCAGTATCGCCCGCGCCCCGTTCTGGCTCGACGGCCAGCATCTGGTCTGGCAGTGCCTGCATGAGCTGGATGCCGAGCAGGCCATGCGTGAAGTGGAAATCCAGCTTGCACTGTTTATGCAGCGCATGAGCGGCCTGGAAGAGCTGCGCTATCACGATGGCAGCCCCTTTGCCGATGCGCAGACCCGCGCCTGGCTCAGCTCCCATGTCATGCCGCACCTGCAGGCCCCGGAAACCGAGAAGAAGCCCGCCGCCAGCGAGCAGGGTTCCACCCCTCCCTGGGAAGAGGCGCTGCAGCAGGTGCTGCCCAAGCTGCGCAAGGACGGCCTGAAATCCGCCGTGCAACAACTCAAGCTCGGCCTGGCCAAGGCGCGCGGCGGTCGCGAGCGCTTCTTCTGGCAGCTGACCCTGGCGCGCCTGTGCTACAGCGCGAAGAAATACGAACTGGCCAAGACCCAACTCGAATCGCTCGACCAGACGCTACAGGCCAGCGGCCTCGGCGACTGGGAACCCGATCTCGCCCTCGACGTACTGCGCATGCTGCACAGCTGTTGCGAACTGCTGCCGCAGAACCATGCGGTGCGCGAACACAAGGACGAGATATACCGCAGGTTATGCCACCTCGATCTTGAGGTGGTGCTGGACTAGGCGTGTTCAGGTCAGGTGACGCCTCGCCACCTGCCCTGAACACGCCACCAAGGCCCCCGGGCCATTAACACAAAGGAGAACACCCATGGCCAAAGAAGGCTCGGTAGCCCCCAAGGAACGCATTAACGTCACTTTCAAACCCGCTACCGGCGGCGCCCAGGAAGAGATCGAACTGCCACTGAAACTGATGGTTCTGGGTGACTTTACCCAACGCGACGACGATCGCAAGATCGAAGACCGCAAACCGATCAGCATCGACAAGAACAGCTTCGACGAAGTGCTTGCCAAGCAGGAACTCAACCTGACCTTCGCCGTACCTAATCGCCTGCAGGACGAAGCCGAAGGCGACGAGATGGCTGTGCAGTTGCGCATCAACTCGATGAAGGACTTCAACCCTGCCAACCTGGTCGAGCAAGTGCCTGAGCTGAAGAAGCTGATGGAACTGCGCGACGCCCTGGTGGCACTGAAAGGACCACTGGGTAACGCCCCGGCCTTCCGCAAGGCCATCGAAAGCGTGCTGGCTGACGACGACTCGCGTGATCGCGTACTCGGCGAACTCGGCCTGGCTACCCAAGGCAAGCTGGACTCCTGATTCAATTAACAAGGAAGCTAATTCATGAGCACTAGTGCAGCAGTAGAAAGCGGTCGCAGCGCCGCCGACCTCGGCATCCTCGACCGCATCATTGCCGAGACCAAACTGACTCCGGACGACGAAGCCTATGACATCGCCAAGCGTGGCGTGTCGGCCTTTATCGAAGAGTTGCTGAAGCCGCAGAACGAAAATGAGCCCGTGAAAAAGGCCATGGTCGACCGCATGATCGCGGAGATCGACGCCAAGCTCAGCCGGCAGATGGACGAAATTCTCCACAACGCTGAATTCCAGGCGCTGGAATCCTCCTGGCGCGGCCTCAAGCTGCTAGTGGATCGCACCAACTTCCGCGAAAACATCAAGCTGGAGATCATCAACGCCTCCAAGCAGGATCTGCTCGATGACTTCGAAGACAGCCCGGAAATCACCCAGTCCGGCCTGTACAAGCACATCTACACCGCCGAATACGGCCAGTTCGGTGGCCAGCCGGTCGGCGCGCTAATCGCCAACTACTTCTTCGACCCGAGCGCTCCGGACGTCAAGACCCTGCAATACGTTGCCAGTGTCGCCAGCATGTCCCACGCGCCGTTTATCGCTGCTGCCGGCCCGAAATTCTTCGGCCTGGAAAGCTTCACCGGCCTGCCAGACCTGAAGGATCTGAAAGATCACTTCGAAGGCCCGCAGTTCGCCAAATGGCAGAGCTTCCGCGAGCAGGAAGATGCCCGCTACGTCGGCCTGACCGTACCGCGCTTCCTCCTGCGCAACCCGTACGATCCAGAAGACAACCCGGTGAAGACCTTCGTCTACAAAGAGAACGTCGCCAACAGCCACGAACATTACCTGTGGGGCAACACCGCCTACACCTTCGCCTCCAAGCTGACCGACAGCTTCGCCAAGTTCCGCTGGTGCCCGAACATCATCGGCCCGCAGAGCGGTGGCGCGGTAGAAGACCTGCCGCTGCACCACTTCGAAAGCATGGGCGAGATCGAAACCAAGATCCCGACCGAAGTGCTGGTTTCCGACCGTCGTGAATACGAACTGGCCGAAGAAGGCTTTATCGCCCTGACCATGCGCAAAGGCAGCGACAACGCCGCATTCTTCTCCGCCAACTCGGCGCAGAAGCCGAAGTTCTTCGGCATCAGCGAAGAAGGCAAGACCGCTGAACTGAACTACAAGCTCGGTACCCAGCTGCCGTACATGTTCATCATCAACCGTCTGGCCCACTACCTGAAAGTGCTGCAGCGCGAGCAAATCGGCGCCTGGAAAGAGCGCACCGACCTCGAGCTGGAGCTCAACAAGTGGATCCGCCAGTTCGTTGCCGACCAGGAAAACCCGAGCTCCGAAGTACGTAGCCGTCGTCCGCTGCGCGCCGCTCAGGTCATCGTTAGTGATGTTGATGGTGAGCCGGGTTGGTACCGCGTCAGCCTCAACGTGCGCCCGCACTTCAAGTACATGGGTGCCGATTTCACCCTGTCGCTCGTCGGCAAGCTGGACAAGGAATAAGCATCCTTATGGCCGGGTACGGAAGCCTATTCGAACGCCTCGGCGGTGAAGCCAGCCAGCGCGCTGGCTGGAGCCGCGAGGTTGCCGCCATGGCGTCGGTGGCTACCCACCTGGCGAAAATGCTCAGCACCCGGGCGGGCAGCGTGCAAACGCTGCCCGACTACGGGTTGCCCGATCTCAACGATATGCGCCTATCGCTGCACGATTCGCTGCAGCAGGCGCGTATCGCCATCGAACGCTTTATCGAAGCGTACGAACCGCGTTTAAGCGAAGTGCGGGTGATTTCCCTACCCCGCGACAACAACCCGCTGAGTCTGGCCTTTGCCATCGAAGGCCTGCTGGAAGTGGACGGTTTAAAACGCCAAGTCAGTTTCTCCGCGCGCCTGGACGGCAGCGGACAGGTCAAAGTCAATTAAGGAGAGCCCATGTCCGGTAAACCCGCAGCCCGCGTCAGCGACCCCACTGCCTGCCCGATCCCCGGCCATGGCACCAATCCGATTGTCGCCGGCTCCCCCGACGTACTGTTCGACAGCCTTCCCGCCGCCCGCATGGGCGACCCAACCGGCTGCGGCAGCGCCTTGGCCAGCGCGGTAATCCCCACCGTGCTGATCAACGGTAAGCCAGCCACCGTGCTCGGCACCGTGGGTAGCCATGGCAATCCGGTAACTGCGGGGTCGGGGACGGTGTTGATTGGGGCTAGTGGAGGTGGGGCAGGGTTTAGTGTGCCTTCTGCCATGCCCGCGACTGCAGTAGTGGCGGTGGCAGCGGCCTTGGTCGACGCCTTGGTTCCAGCGGCGCAAGCGGCTGAGGCTTCAAGCACAGAGCTGGACTACCAACTCAGCCTGAAGCGCGGCGGCAATCGCATCCTGACGCCTCTGCAAATACCTGATTTCAAGGAATTGAAAAATGGCTCAACGGAGAACAGCGAAACCATCGATTTTCTGGTGACCAATCGCAAGCAACCTGCGAATAGCCTGACGCTTGAAGTGCTCGATGGCAGCACCCTGTTATACGCAGAATCCAACACCGCCACACTGCTGCCCGCAGGCGAGCATCTTTGGCAATGGGACGGTTATAGCCAAGCTGGCGTACTCGATACCAAGGTACTGAAGAGTCCCAACCTGAAGGTGCGTTTAACGGCAGTAAAGGGTGGTCAGCAACAGATCGAAGAGCTCGCGCTCAGCAATGACGCCGAAGAGATTGAGTGGGTAGATGCCCGAATTGATCGCTCGGCCCAGTTGGTTGAAATTACTCTACGGCCAAGCTTTTCCGATGGAGGTGTATCGGGAAAGAACACCAACCTGACGGCAAAAACCTTCACCGAGTTACAGGCCATGGCCAAGGCGGGTATCGAACGTTACTGGTCGCGTGACGGCAGCCGCGCACAAGGCGTAGGCGCACCGATTCAAACAGCGAAGGGTGTTTACAAGGTTAAGGTGGTGGCGGATGTGAACGCCAAGCCAAGCGCAAAGAACTTTCCTCTGATTTCCTCACTGAGCGCCGACTTTGGGCGCTCAACCAGTTTTGCCATGTTCAAGAAGATCTATCACAACCAGGGTTTTTGGCACGCTGCCAATTATCCCGCGGGCTTCGCAGATGGCGATTTTGAACACACTGCCGCTCACGAAGTTGGTCTCTTGATTCTCAACGAGTACGGCGATGGCGGACTGGTTCCTGAGTATTCCTGGAGTCACAAAGAAACCTCTACCGTCCTAACCCAATCCCCGGTAGCTAACCATCCTGTTCCGGGCAGTGGTGAAGTGGACGTGATGCACTATCACTCAGACTCTCCGAGGGGCCCGCAGGGCTATAAGGATTACTGGAACCGCGCCGTCGCCTCGGAACAAGATGTCAAAGGCCTGCTTTGGCTATCACGGGTGCAATTCGATGACTAAGTACCTCGTCCTGCTTTCCCTGTTCGTTCTCGGAGGTTGCACAGCGCAATCAAAAACGGTGTTCATCGCCGACCTGGAAAATCGTTGCAGCTATCCGGTCGACATCACCGCCTACGAGTACTCCAACGCCAAAGAGCCGTTCGTATTGAACAAGCGCGTCGCGGTTGGCGAAATCATCGAAGTGCTGTCTTACATATCCTTCGACGATGAGCTGAAAAACAGCGTTCCCGATACTTATCGTCTCGACATCACCGCAAATGGCAATTCGCTGTCGCTCGACAAACCAGGGTTTCTTGCGCAGCTCGGACGCTCGCATCACGAACGCAGAGGTAACTCTATACACGCCTGGAAAATTCGCGACACCGCCCTGTGTCCATGACCCTACGCCCAAGGAAGAGTGCTTCGAATGTCTTTTAACCACTACTACCAGAGCGAACTCACCGCCCTGCGCCAACTCGGTAAGCGTTTTGCCGAGCGCAGCCCGGCGTTGGCGCCGTTTCTTGGGCAGAGCGGGCGCGACCCGGATGTCGAGCGGTTGCTGGAGGGTTTCGCCTTTCTGACTGGTCGTCTGCGGCAGAAGCTCGATGACGAGCTGCCGGAACTGACCCATTCGCTGATGCACCTGCTGTGGCCGAACTATATGCGCCCGCTGCCGGCGTTCAGCATGTTGCAGTTCGACCCGCTCAAGCGCCCCGGCCCAGCCTTGTCCGTACCGCGCAATACGCCGGTGGAATCCAAGCCGATTCAGGGCGTGACCTGCCGTTTCCGCACCGCCTACACCACTGAAGTACTGCCGCTGGCGCTCAATGGCCTGGACTATTCGGTTAAGGGCGATGGTGCGTTGCTCAGCTTGCGCCTGGGCATGACCGCTGACGGCCACCTTGGTGAACTGAATCTCAAGAAATTACGCCTGCACCTGGCTGGCGAGCGTTATATCAGCCAGTTGCTGTATCTCAGCCTGCTGCGCCACCTGGATGGAGTGCAACTGGTGCTGCTCGATGCGGCGGGTAAGCCGCTGCAAGACACTCTCGGCCGGCCATTGGATGGCCTGAACCTGCCCAGCAGCAATGTGCAGCCGGTCGGCTTTGCCGAAGATCAGGCACTGATCCCCTACCCGCTGAACACCTTCCGCGGGTACCGCTACCTGCAGGAATACTTCGCCTTCCAGGACAAGTTCCTGTTCGTCGACCTGCTCGGCCTGGATGTGCTCAAGCGCGTGCCCGAAGACGTACTCAAGCAGGCGCGCGGTATCGAGCTGCGTTTCGATATCCACAAGGCCGGCGTGCAACGTATCCGCCCGACCCTGGATAACGTGCGCTTGTACTGCACGCCGGTGGTCAACCTGTTCGCCCATGACGCCATCCCGATTCGCCTCGACGGCAAACAGGACCAATACCTGCTACTGCCGTCGGAGCTCGACTCCGAGCATTGCGGGGTGTTCTCGGTGGATCGCGTCACCGGCTGGAAACCCGGCGGCAAGGGTTATGAAGAGTACGTACCGTTCGAATCCTTCGAGCATGACGCCAGCTTCGACGTGCCCCTGGCCCGCCCCCACTACAGCGTGCGCCAGCAACCCTCGCTGCTGGGCGATGGCCTGGAGACCTACCTGAGTTTCGGCCTGCGCAATCTCGACCAGCACGAGACCCTGTCCATCGAGCTGACCTGCACCAACCAGAACCTGCCGCGCCAGCTAGGCCTGGGCGATATCTGCGTGCCCTGTGAGGACACCCCGGAGTTCCTCACCTTCCGCAATATCAGCGCTGTCACCCCCAGCTATGCGCCACCGCTGCACCGCGACTTTTTGTGGAAGCTGATCAGCAACATGTCGCTGAACTACCTGTCGTTGGCCAACGTCGAGGCACTCAAGGTGATCCTCGAGACCTACGACCTGCCGCGCTACTACGACCAGCACGCCGAGAAGGTCAGCAAGCGTCTGCTGGCGGGCCTGAAAAGCATCAGCCACCAGCATGTCGACCGCTTGCACCGCGGCCTGCCGGTACGCGGCGTACGCACGCAACTGACGATCAACCCCGAAGGCTACCTGGGTGAGGGCGATCTGTTCCTCTTCGCCTCGGTCCTCAATGAATTTTTCGCCCTGTATGCCAGCTTGAACTCGTACCACGAGCTGCGCGTACAGAGCACACAGGGAGAGGTGTACCAATGGACGCCACGCATGGGGCTACAGCCCCTGCTCTAAACCGGCTTAGCCGCGGCATCCGCGAGTACAGCCTGTTTCAGGGTGTGCAGCTGGTGCTGGATTGCTTGCGCAGTGCCGCCCCCGAGCTGGATGAGGAGGCGCTGTATCAGCGGCTGGAACTGCAGGCCAACCCGAGCATGGGTTTCCCGGGCAGCGATATCGACCGCGTGCAGTTTTTTGAGGAGCACGGCGAGCTGCGCGCGCGCATGCGTATCAACTTGGTCAGCTTGTTTGGTGCCGGTTCGCCGTTGCCGGCGTTCTACGGTGAGCAAGCGCTGGGCGACAGTGAAGACGGCAACCCGACCCGCGACTTCCTCGACCTGTTCAACAACCGCCTGCAGCGTCTGTTGCTGCCGACCTGGCAGAAATACCGCTACCACACACGCTTCCAGAGCGGCGCGGCCGACCCGTTCTCCGCTCAGCTGTTTGCTCTGATCGGCCTGGGTGGCGAAACCATTCGCAGCGCCTCCGAGCTGAACTGGAAGCGCCTGCTGCCCTACCTCGGCCTGCTCAGCCTACGTGCCCACTCGGCCGCGCTGATCGAATCAGTGCTGCGCTACTACTTCAAGCACGCCGACCTGCATATCGAGCAGTGCCTGGAGCGCCAAGTAGAGATCCTCGGTGAGCAGCGCAACCGCCTCGGTCTGGCCAACAGCCAACTGGGCGAGAGCCTGGTGCTCGGCGAGTTCGTACGTGATCGCGGCGGCAAGTTCCGCATCCATGTACACCAGCTGAACTGGGATCGTTTCCATGAATTTCTGCCCATCGGCAGCGGCTACCAACCGCTCTGCGCACTGGTGCGCTTCACCCTGCGTGACCCGCTGGATTACGACATCCGCCTGGAACTGCGCCAGGACGAAATACGCGAATTGCGCCTCGGCGCGGACAACCCCTGCCTGCTGGGCTGGACCACTTGGCTGGGGCGCGACAACGCAGACGGCGTGGTCACCCTCGGCAGCAAAGCTCATTAAGGATTGATGAAATGATCAACGTCGATTTACAGCAACTGGTGCAAGCCCTCGACGCTGCCAGCAAACAGGACCTGGAAACCGCCGCCGAGCGCTGCGTAATCCGCGGCGGCAGCAAAATTCTCGTGGAAGACCTGTTGCTCGGCCTGCTTGAGCGCCCGGAAGGCTTGCTACCTCGCGCACTGCAGGATGCCGAAGTGGACGCCGGTGAACTGGCCCGCGCCCTGCAACCGCGTGGCGAACACAGCGAATCGCGCAACCCGGTATTTGCCACCGAACTGGTGCAGTGGCTGCAGGACGCTCTGCTGGTTGCCAGCCTGGAACTCGGCCAGAGCCAGATTGATGAAGCCGCGCTGATCCTCTCACTGCTGCGCAACCCGATGCGTTACGCCGGCAGCCACTATCAGCCACTACTGGCCAAGCTGAATGCCGAGCGCCTGCGCGAATTCGCCCTGGCCCAGCAGCCGCAAACCGCTGCAGGTAAACCCGCAAATAGTGGCGAATCGAACCTCGCACGCTTTACCCACAACTTCACCCAGCAGGCCCGTGACGGCAAGCTCGACCAGGTGCTGTGCCGCGATGGCGCGATCCGCCAGATGATCGACATTCTCGCCCGCCGCCGTAAAAGCAACCCGATCGTGGTCGGCGAAGCCGGTGTCGGCAAAACCGCCATCGTCGAAGGCCTGGCCCTGCGTATCGCCGCCGGTGAAGTGCCGGCTGCGCTCAAGGGTGTCGAACTGCTGTGCCTGGACCTCGGCCTGCTGCAAGCTGGCGCCAGCGTCAAAGGCGAATTCGAACGCCGCCTGCAGGGCGTGATCGATGAAGTGAAGGGTTCGCCCAAGCCGATCATCCTGTTTATCGATGAAGCCCACACCCTGATCGGTGCTGGCGGTCAGGCCGGTAGCGGCGACGCGGCCAACCTGCTCAAACCCGCCCTGGCGCGTGGCGAGCTGCGCACCATCGCCGCCACCACCTGGAGCGAGTACAAAAAGTACTTTGAGAAGGTCCCAGCCCTGGCCCGGCGCTTCCAGCTGGTACAGCTGCATGAGCCGACCGTCGATGAAGCCGTGACCATCCTCCGTGGCCTGGCGCCGGTCTATGAAAAGAGCCACGGCATCTACCTACGTGACGACGCCGTGGTCGCCGCCGCCGAGCTGTCCGCACGCTATCTGGCTGGCCGCCAGCTGCCGGACAAAGCCGTCGATGTACTCGACACCGCCTGCGCCCGCGTGCGCATCAGCCTGGCCGCCGCCCCGGAAGCGCTGGAGCGCCTGCGCGGCGAGATCGCCGAAGGTGAACGGCAGAGCGAGGCCATGGGCCGCGATATGGAAGCCGGCCTGAAAATTGACAGTGAAATCCTAGAGCAACTCGAAGCACGCCTGAGCCAGGCCCGCGCCGAGCTGGAGCAGATCGAAACCCGCTGGGCGGTGCAGCGCGAACTGGCCGAACGTCTGCTGGAATTGCGCAAGCAGTGCGCCAGCCTGCGCCAAAACCCTACCGAAGCCGAGAACAGCGACGGCCAGGCGGTGCAGCTGGAGCAACTGGAAGGCGAACTGCGCGCCGTGCAAGCCGAGCTGGCCAGCGCTCAGGTGAATGAGCGCCTGATCAGTTTTGAAGTCTGCCCGCGCCTGGTGGCCGAAGTTATCAGCCACTGGACCGGCGTACCTCTGAGCCAGCTGGCCCGCGAGCACAACAGCAAGGTGCTGAGCTTTGCCAGCGACCTGCGCCAGCGCGTGCGCGGTCAGGAACAAGCCATCGTCGCGCTGGACCGCTCGATGCGCGCCACCGCCGCCGGTCTTAATCGCGCCGATGCGCCGGTCGGGGTATTCCTGCTGGTCGGCCCCAGCGGCGTCGGTAAAACCGAAACCGCGCTGGCCCTGGCCGATCTGCTCTACGGCGGCGAGCGCTTCCTCACCACCATCAACATGTCCGAATTCCAGGAGAAGCACACCGTTTCCCGCCTGATCGGCGCACCACCCGGCTACGTCGGCTATGGCGAAGGCGGCATGCTCACCGAAGCCGTGCGGCAGAAGCCTTACTCGGTGGTGCTGCTCGATGAAGTGGAAAAAGCCGACCAGGACGTGATGAACGTCTTCTACCAGATCTTCGACAAGGGCGTGGCCAACGACGGCGAAGGTCGCGAGATCAACTTCCGCAACTGCCTGATCCTGATGACCAGCAACCTAGCCAGCGAGCGTATCGCCAGCCTCTGCCAGGGCGGTCAGCGCCCGGATGCGGAAACGTTGGAACAAGCGATTCACCCGACCCTGACTCAGCACTTCAAGCCGGCGCTGCTCGGCCGCATGCGCGTGGTGCCGTACTACCCGATCAATGGCGAGGTGCTCAACGAGCTGGTTGGCCTCAAGCTCGCGCGGTTCGGCGAGCGTCTACAACGCCGTCAGCTGCAGTTCAGCCATTGCCCGGCGCTGCTGGAGAACCTCGCCGAGCGTTGCAGCCACAGCGACAGCGGCGCACGCCTGATCGATCACCTGATCGACCAGCACCTGCAACCGCTGGTGGTCGACCGCCTGCTCGACGCCATGGCCAGCGGCGAAAGCCTACAACGCGTACACGCCACCCTGGACGGCGAAGGAACGGTGGTCTGTGAGTTCGCTTAACGTGTCGCTGATGTTCAGCCAGGTGCCGCAGCCACTGCGCTATGCCGAAGCGCTGTTGCAACGCTTCGCCACGCTGGCGCGCGCGGCCAATAGCGACGCCCTGCTAGGCGGCCTGGTGGAAAGCGCCGCGCAGCTGTCCGGCAGCGAACTGAGCCAGCTGTACCTGCTCGACGATACCCATACGCGCCTGACGCTGTCCGCCGAATGGCAGGACGGCCAGCTGCAACCACGCGCCGACGCCAGCCTGTCCAGCGACTACGACGGCGAACAGCTGCTGCAGTACTGCCTGTGCCAGAACCAGACGCTTAGCCTCAATGGGCTGGACAGCAGCCTGCACCAGACCGGCTTCCTCCCCGAGGCCCAGCAACCCTGGCGCAGCCTGTTGTGCCAACCACTGCTGGACGAGCAAAAAGGCGTCACCGGCCTGCTGCTGATTGCCAGCCAGCGCTCGCGGGAGCTACAGGGCTTTGCCGACTCGCTCGGCCATCTGGGCAGCTTTGTTGTCGCCCAACTACACCTGCTGCAGCGCCTGCGTTCGCCACGCAGCGAGCAGCCGGTTGCCGTGGTCAGCACGCCCTGCGCCAGCGGCTATGGCCTGATTGGCGACAGCCCGGCGATGCGCAACGTTTACCAGCTGATCAGCAAAGTGCTGCACAACCCGGTCAGCGTTTTGCTGGCGGGCGAAACCGGCACCGGCAAGGAGCTGGTGGCCCGCGCCATCCACGATTGTGGCTTCCGCCGCAGCAAAGCCTTTGTCGTGCAGAACTGCGCCTCGCTGCCGGAAAACCTGCTGGAAAGCGAACTGTTCGGCTACCGCAAAGGCGCCTTCAGCGGCGCCGACCGCGATCATCAGGGCCTGTTCGATGCGGCCAATGGCGGCACCCTGTTTCTCGATGAAATCGGTGATATGCCGCTCAGCCTGCAAGCCAAGCTGCTGCGCGTATTGCAGGAAGGCGAAGTACGCCCGCTGGGCTCCACCGCCACGCACAAGGTCGATGTACGCATCGTCGCCGCCACTCACCACAACCTGCGCAACCTGGTGGAAGAAGGCCGTTTCCGCGAAGACCTGTTCTATCGCCTGGCGCAGTTCCCCATCGAACTGCCGGCTCTGCGTGAGCGCGATCAGGACATCCTGACTCTGGCGCGCTATTTCGCCGACAAGGCCAGCACCTTCCTGCAGCGTAACCAGTGCCGCTGGGCCGACAGCACCCTTGATCACCTGGCCCGCTACCCCTTCCCGGGCAATGTGCGCGAGCTCAAAGGTTTGGTCGAGCGCGCCGTACTGCTGTGTGAAGGCGGCGAGCTGCTGCCGGAACATTTCGATCTGCGCCAGGCCGGCAGCAATGATGACCCCGGCATGAACCTGCGCGAGCGCATGGAGCGCGTCGAACGCAGCCTGCTGCTCGACTGCCTGCGCAAGAACCGTGGCAACCAGACCAGCGCCGCCTGCGAACTCGGCCTGCCGCGCCGCACCCTGCTGTACCGCATGCAGCGGCTGAATATCAGCCCGGCTGACGTGTAAGGCTTAAGGAGAAGAGCATGTTCAACGCCGCCAATCAGACCCATTTCAGCCTGAGCATCGAAGGTGCCAGCCACGATCTGCAGGTGCTCGAATATACCGGCCGTGAAGCCATCAGCCAGCCGTTCGTGTTCGAGCTGGAGCTGATCAGCGAGCGCCCCGATCTCGACCTGGAAAGCCTGCTGCACCAGCCAGCCTTCCTCGCCATTAGCCCCAGCGGCACCGGCATTCACGGCCTGATCTACCGCATCGCCCAGGGCGACTCCGGGCAACGCCTGACTCGCTACCACGTCACCCTGCGCCCACAGCTGGCCTATCTGGCGCACCGCATCAATCAGCGGATCTTCCAGCACCTGAGCGTGGAAAAGATCATCAGCCAGGTGCTCGAAGAGCACGGCATCCAGAGCAATGCCTATAAATTCCAGTTCGGCCCCAGCGTCTACCCGGAGCGCGAATACTGCGTGCAGTACGACGAAAGCGACCTGCATTTTATTCAGCGCCTGTGCGAGGAAGAAGGCATTCACTACCACTTCCAGCACAGCGAAGAAGGTCATGTGCTGGTCTTCGGTGACGACCAGACGGTGTTCCCAAAACTGGCGCCCACTGCGTACCAGCAGGATTCCGGTCTGGTCGCCGACGACCCGGTGATCAAGCGCTTCGCCCTGCGCCTGGAAACCCGCAGCAACCGCGTAACCCGCCGCGACTACAACTTCGAAAAACCCAAGCTGCTGATGGAAGCGGCCTTCAACAGCGAGTTCCAGCCCGACCTCGAGGACTACGACTACCCCGGTAGTTTTGTCGAGCGCGAACGCGGTAAACACCTGGCCAAACGCAACCTGGAACGCCACCGCAGCGACTACGAACTGGCCAGCGGTGAAAGCGACCAGCCGCTGCTGGTCAGCGGCCACTTCCTCAACCTCAGCGAGCATCCGCGCGAAGACTGGAACCAGCTCTGGCTGCTGACGGAAGTCAGCCATGAAGGCAAACAGCCGCAAGTGCTGGAAGAGTCCGTCACCAGCCACACCCAGGTTAGCGACGGCTTCCAGCAGGGTTACCGCAACCGCTTCAGCGCCACACCCTGGGATGTGCTGCATCGCCCAGCGCTGAAGCTCCCGAAACCCAAAGTGCTGGGTAGCCAGACCGCCGTGGTCACCGGGCCGGCGGGTGAAGAGATCCACTGCGACCCGTACGGCCGGGTGAAAGTGCAATTTCACTGGGACCGCGAAGGTCAGGCGGATGACACCACCAGCTGCTGGCTGCGCGTGTCCTCCAACTGGGCCGGCGATGGCTACGGCGCTATCGCCATCCCGCGCATCGGCATGGAAGTGCTGGTGACCTTCCTCGAAGGCGATCCCGATCAGCCGCTGGTCACCGGTTGCCTGTACCACGCCGCCCACGTCGTGCCCTACGCCCTGCCGGCGAACAAGACCCGCAGCCTGTTCAAAACCCTGAGCAGCCCAGGCGGTGGTGGCTACAACGAGCTGCGCATCGAAGACAAGAAAGGCGTTGAACAGATCTATCTGCATGCCCAGCGCGACTGGGACGAAAACATCGAGAACGACCAGAAAATTCGCATCGGCAACGAGCGCCACGACACCGTCGAAGCCAACAGCTACAGCCAGTTCCTCGCCGAAGAACACCGCACCACCCACGCCGACCGCAAAGTGGAAACCCGCAGCAACGACCACATCACGGTCGGCGCGACCCAGCATGTGAAAGTCGGCGTAGGCCAGTTCGTCGAAGCCGGCAACGAAATCCACTACTACGCCGGCAACAAAGTGGTAATCGACGCCGGTATGGAACTCACTGCATCGGGCGGCGGCAGCTTCCTCAAGCTTGATCCGGGCGGCGTCACGCTCAGCGGTGCGACGATCAAGATCAATTCGGGGGGGGCACCAGGTAAAGGTTCGGGGATCAACATATTACCCGCTATCACCCCTGCCGCAGCCGCGATAGCCCTCGCAGGCAACCTGCTTAAAGGCCCCGCTGCCAATACATTGGTACCACCGCCTAAGACGCTCAAGCTGGTCGAGACCCTGGAGGAGAAAGAGGAAGAAGAGGAGCTGGAAGAAGAAACGCCCGTAGGCATTACCCTGCGTATCGGCGTGTTCTTTGATGGCACCGGCAATAACCTGGCGAACTCCACTGTCACCGAGCAGTGCCGCCGTGACGACCTACAACTGCTGGATGAACCTGCATTGCGAGAGACCATCAGCTACTGTGCAACCCACGGTTATAGCGACAGCAACGCTTCGGGTGTATTCAAGAAAACCCCGGATAGCAGCTATGGCAACGGAGCCAGTAATGTGGCGTTGCTGCATGATCTCTATCGGGATGACAGCGGCAACTTCATGGCCCCTGATGCAAAGCAGGCTTTTTTACGGATATACCTTGAAGGAATCGGCACTAGCAGCGGCGATTCTGACTCGTTACTTAGCCAGGGTACTGGCTTAGGTGATACAGGTGTAGTCGCTCGGGTAGAGCAAAGCCCTGAAAAAATTCAACAAAAACTGCTGGACATCGTAAGCAACAACCCCGACCTGCAAATTCGCAATATTGAGTTCGATATCTTCGGGTTCAGCCGGGGTGCCGCAGCCGCCCGCCATTTTGCCAACGAGTTGCTCAAGCCTAGCGGTGGCCTGCTAGCCACCATACTCAACCCGCAGACCCCTGGCGTTATGGCAGGATTCAACTGGGAAGAACGCACCAGCATCAACTTTATCGGCCTGTTCGATACGGTGGCCGCCATTGTTAATCCGGCGCGAGGCGACCTTAGTCCAGCCAACGAATACAACCCAGGGGTAAACCTGCACCTGCCCGCCGGTTGTGCGCGCAAGGTTGTACAACTGGCTGCCCGTGATGAAATGCGCCTTAACTTTGCGCTCAACAGCGTGGCACCGCAGCATCAGGAAATAAGCCTACCTGGGGTGCACTCCGATATAGGCGGTGGCTACCGCAACAGCATGACCGAAAAGCTGCTGATCAGCCGCCCACGCGCAACCCTGGTAACCCCTGCCCAGCCGCTGGAACGCAGCCGGGCCTGGCGGGAAACCCAAGAGGCTATTGGCCTGCTGGAGCAGCGCGGTCTACCCGGAGAGGGCGAAATAAAACCTGCTAAATGGTTCTTTGCAGTACCCGGCCGCGCCAACGAAAACGCGCAAACCCAAAGGGCCATGGTCGCGGCGGCCATCACCCGCACAGTTCATGGTGAACTATCGCGAGTCTATCTGCGCGTTATGCGTGAGTTAGCTGTTCAAAACACGGTTCCTTTCGACCCGATTGACGACAACGACAATCGCGTGACTCTTCCGGCTGACCTGCAACCCATTGCAGAAAAAATCATGGCCCAGGCTCAGGGCACAATGGATCGCCTATCTCCCGCAGAGGAGCGCCATCTGCATGCCCGATATATCCATCTGTCCGCACACTGGACACCAAGCAAAGGGTTGCTAATCAACAAGCCCGCAGAAAATCGACGCGCGGTCTATTCCAATAAGCCACAAAAAGGATACCCGGAATGAAGCGGCCATCACTGTTGCTATGGCTAGTTGCTGTTTTCCTAAGTGGCTGTGCCAGCGGCCAAGGTCAACCGAGCCTGCCCTATGGGAGTTGGGGTATTGCCGTATTCGCCCCCGAACACATGGAAGTGTGGATTGAAAGCGTGGACGTAATCGATAAGCGCGGATTGGTATTTGAACGGGTCTACGCCGGTGTTGGGTCTATCGGTGAACCACCCCATAAAAATGGCCAGCCTGCTGGCTGGACCACCCGACCCGGTGGTAGTGCAAAGCCCATCTCGGGGGTAGACCTACCAGAGTTTATCTTTGTGCGCTGGCAATCCTTGGTTGAACCGCAAACCTACAACGTGCGTATCAATATTCCACAGTGGGTACGTGAACGGATGGTCACCAAGGAACAGCCCGCCTGCCCCTGGAAAAGCGACTGGGGTAAGAATCTACCCAGTTTTGGGTACCGCGATAACATCACCATCGGCTTAGCCCCTGGAGGTATTGCCAAGGTTTGGTTACGAGGTGGCTGCCTGGAAACACTCGAAATCGGTCGTTTTGAAGGAAAGGTTAACAAGGCCGGGCCTTATGACGGTACATCTGGAGGCAAGCACCGCCCCCTTTCAGATGCATCCAAAGCCTATATCGAGCAGTTCGGCATTCCTTATGGAAGCTGGTAAGCCATGCACGCGCTCTGGTTTTTGTTCATTTCGCCTTTGGGTTCAAACACTGCTCATAGCGTGGACAGCTTCAACGACAGGCCAAGCTGGAGCCCTGAAAATAGTCGCCATTTGACACGGAATGTACACCTGACAGGCAGGAAGCCTATGCCCAACGACACCACCATTCGACCTGTGCTCACTCGCCAGCCCTATACAGGGCAGGCGACTTTCACGCGCGCCTGTCAAAGAGCTTTAGCTGTCCTGAGGGCCCGGTTCAGCAGCCGCTTCCGGGTTTCCGCACCCATCATTCGGACCTTCTTGCAGCCATGAGCAGTATCAATCTATCGCTAGCCTTTCGCCTGACCACCTCACTACCCACTGTCCAAGAACATGCCGATGCACTTTGGCATGCGGCGCAACTGCTGAAGCGTTATGGGTTGCCAGAGCATCAATGGCATCCACCAGCAGATACGCCACAGGCATCAATAGCCCTGCAAGCTTTCGAGCCAAGCGGTGCCTCGCCAGCACTTGTAGACGCCGCCTTACAGGCCGAAAAAGACTCGCCCAACGCCTTGGTAGGCAACTGGCGCAGCCTGGGAGTCTGGAACGGGCTGGAGAAAGAGGGCGCTGCTGCATTCGACCTGACCATGTCGACCATGCCCGGTTCACCTTGCGCCCTGACATTGCAAACCAAATCACTGCCTAGCCTTGACAGACTTGAGGCGCTGATTGAACTGCTGCGTGAACTGATCAGTACCTGGCCCTGGCCTGTAACCATGGCCTCTATTGGGCCTGCCCGCTATTTCGCCATGCATCAGGTCTTCAAGGATCGCCTGGGGGCCGGCTGGATTCTGTACTTACCGCAAATCATTGCAGAAGACGTACTCCCCGCTAGCGCAGGCATCTTCCTTGTCACTCGGGCAGAGACACAGCTGGAAACACTGATCGCCAGCGTTTGCGATGCGGTCTTCGACGTACGCAACCCCATACATATTCAGGCGGCCAACGCCATCGAAGTCAGCCTTGCAGACCGCGATCTGCTGCCACTGCACACGGCGCTCTGAATTGATTACCCAACCACTGCTCACCCTCTGCCCACTGAATACAAGGAGCACCCAATGCTGAAACGTCTCTGGCCAACCGCCCTGCTCGCCCTGGCTCTATGCCTCTCCGCCTGCAGCGGCAATTACAAGTTCAACGATGACGAATATCGCCCCCTCGGCGAACCGCAAGCAGTGAAACGCGGCAATTGACCGCAAGGAGTTAACAACCATGGAACTGGTCTTCGATGTGGTCAGTGCACAGCAGTTCGTGCCAGGTCTATTGACCACCAAAACCTTCAAGAAGGCCGGCGGCATTATTGGTCGGGCGGAGGAATGCGACTGGGTGATTCCGGATCGCAAGCGTGTGCTGTCCAGCCGGCATGCCGAGGTGAGCTACCGCAATGGCTCCTTCTATCTGACCGATACCAGCAGCAATGGCATCCAGCTGAAAGACAGCGGCGCCAGCCTGCGTAAGGGCGAGGCCCAGCGTATCGAGCATGGCAGCGTGTATTGCTTTGGCGATTTCGAGTTGCGCGCGCGGCTGATTCAGGACCCGGCAATGTTCGCTGGCGACATCGGTCGTGCACAGCCCGCCGGCAGCATCATCCCGGACGATGCCTTTCTCGATCTCGACCCGCTGACCGCAATCGACCAGCAGGAGCGTGTATACGCCGAGGTCGATGACCTGACGGCGATTCTGCGCCCGCATAACGTGCAGGCTCAGCAGTGCGACTATGCGCAGATCGATGAAGAAAATCTGCTGGTGCCTGCGCTGGTGATGCCAACGCCTGAACCGCAGCCCAAGCGTGCGCCGGAACCGGTACGCCTGCCTTTGAGCTTCTGGGAAAAATTCGGCGAGGCCCTCGGGGTCAAGTTGGATGACCTCGATGACGATGCCCGCGAAGCCCTGGCCATTCACAGCGCCAAGCTGCTCAAGCAGAGCATCGGCAGCCTGCAGCAAAGCCTGCGCACGCGCAGCGAGCTGAAGAACGAGCTGCGTCTGGCCCTGACCACAGTGCAAAGCGCCGGCAATAACCCGCTCAAGCACACCGCCGACAGCAGCGAAGCGCTGAGCGCCCTGCTGCGTGGCGGCAAGGCCGGGCAACTGAGCGCCGAGCAAACCATCAGCAGCAGCTTCCGTGATCTGCAGGCGCACCAGGTGGCGCTGCTCGCTGCCAGCCGTGCGGCGGTCAAGGGCATGTTCGAGCAACTGTCGCCGGAGCAGCTGAGCCTGCGGCTTGAGCGTGAAGGGCGTAAGCCACTGATCGCCACTGCTGGCAGCCGCTGGCGCGCTTACCGGCGCCTGCACAGCGCCCTGGAGCAGAACGACGACTGGAGCGACCGCCTGTTCGCCCGCGACTTTGCCCGCACCTATGAAGAGCAGGTTCGCCTGATCGCCACTCTTAACAACGACGTTCAAGGATGATTTCCATGCACCGCTTGCTCCCCCTGGCCCTGTTGGCCGCCCTGCTCGGCCTGACAGGCTGCGCCGCACTGTCGCCCTATTCGGACATGACCAAACTCGACCTGACCCTGAACGGTCGGGACGAACTCAACCCGGACCTCAATGGCCGTCCTTCACCGATCGTGCTGCGTCTGGTCGAGCTGAAGCACCCAGTGTCGTTTGAAACGGCCGATTTCTTTTCGCTGTATCAGCGCCCGAAAGAAGCCCTGTCGCCGGACATGGTGGTGCTCGAAGAGCTGGAGCTGCGTCCTGGCGAGCAGCGCAAACTGAAACTTTCGGTACAGCCTGGCAGCCGCTATGTCGGTGTATTGGCCGCTTACCGCGACCTGCCAGAAAGCAACTGGCGCACAGTGATTGTGTTGCAGGAAAAAGAGCACAACTACAGCGTGCTGACGCTGGATGCCACAGGCATTCAAGCCCCGGATAAAGCCGACAAGGACGAGGATTAAGCCATGGCCATGCATAAAGTGGTCTGGCAGGAAGGCATGCTGCTGCGCCCGCAGCACTTCCAGCAGAACGACCGTTACTACGACTACCAACTGAAAACCCGCACGCAGAAGCTCGACAGCTACGCCTGGGGCTTTTTCGAGCTGGAGATCGACCGCCAGTTCCTCAATATGGGCAAGCTGGTGGTGAGCAAGGCCAGCGGCATTCTGCCCGATGGCACCCTGTTCGATATCGGTGCCGAACGCGAGCCGCTGGCCCTCGACGTGCCGCCGAACACCGGCAACACCCCGGTCTACCTGGCCCTGCCACTGGTCACCGGCAACCATATCGAGAGCCGCCGCCCGGAGCAGCAGGACGTGCTGGCGCGCTTTACCGCTTTCGATGAGGAAGTAACCGACTCCAACGCTGGCGACAGCGCCTCCAGCCAGGTCAGCTGTGGCCGGCCGGATTTCCGCCTGCTGCTCGGCGAGCAACAGAGCGACCAGGCCTACGTCAAATTGCAGCTGTGCGACGTGCTCGACACCACCCCGGACGGGGTGATCAGCATCGATCCGGAATTTATTCCGACCTACGTCAACTTCCAGGCTTCCGGCTACCTGCTGAGCTGCCTCAAGGAAGTGATCAGCATGCTCGCCCACCGGGGCGACATTCTGGCCGAACGTATTCGCGCCACCGGCAAGGTCGGCGGAGCGGAAGTCGGCGATTTTATGATGCTGCAACTGATCAACCGCTTCGAACCGGTGCTGCGCCATTACCTGGGCATCGAGCAAGTACACCCGGAACAGATCTACCGCGAGTTGCTCGGCCTGCTCGGCGAGCTGGCGACCTTCTCCAGCGAGATCAAGCGCCCACGCCTGGAAGGCCGCTATCTGCACAGCGACCAGGGCGTGAGCTTCCGCAAGCTGATGGATGCGATCCGCCAGGTGCTGTCGATGGTGCTGGAACAGCACGCCATCGAAATGCTCCTGCAACAGCGTCAATACGGCATTCAGGTGTCGCCGCTGCACGACCACAAGCTGCTCGCCACCTCCACCTTCGTCCTCGCCGCCAGCGCCCAGTGCGACTCGGAAGAGCTGCGCCAGCGCCTGCCGGCGCACCTCAAGGTCGGCCCGGTGGAGCAGATTCGCCAGTTGGTCAACCTGCACCTGCCGGGGATCAAGGTCAAACCCATGCCGGTGGCCCCACGGCAGATCCCCTTCCACTCGGGGAAAACCTACTTCGCCCTGGAACTGGGCTCCGAAGAACTGGCGCAGCTGGGACGCTCCGGCGGCTTCGCTTTCCACGTGTCCGGCGAGTTCTCCGGGCTTGAGATGAAATTCTGGGCGATCAGGAATTGATGATGACCACCAAGGAAATGGAATACGGCCAGGACGACAAAACGGTCATCCTCAACCGCAAAGGTGATGCCCCCGCGCACAGCCCGCTGACTGACTTCGCCGCGCCGCCGAAATTCGAGCAGCTGGAAGAGCGGATGATCTACGCCGCACGTCTGCGCCCGGCTGAGAGCTTCAATATCAGCCTCAACCCGCTGGTCGCAGCCGCCGCCACCCTGCTCTCGGAAGTGGTGCGCCTCAAACACAGCTTCGACAGCGAAGACATGCACGCGCTCAACCAGCGCCTGGCCTGCGCCATCAAGCTGTTCGAGCACCGCGCCCTGCATGAAGGTGCGGAAAGCAGCCAGGTGATGGCCGCCCGTTACGTGCTCTGCACCGTGGTCGATGAGGCCGTGGTGACCACGCCGTGGGGCAACGAGAGCGAATGGTCGCAAATGAGCCTGCTGTCCTCGTTCCACAACGAGACCTTCGGCGGCGAGAAATTCTTCCAGCTGCTCGAGCGCCTGTCGCGCAACCCGGTCAAGCACCTGCCGATGCTCGAGCTGATGTACCTGTGCCTGTCCCTCGGCTTCGAGGGCAAGTACCGCGTGCTGCCGCGCGGCATGCTTGAACTGGAAGCGGTACGCGACAGCCTGTATCGGCAGATCCGCCAGATGCGCGGTGACGTACCACGTGAGGTTTCGCCGCACTGGCAGGGTCTGAAAGACACCCGCAGGCGCCTGGTGCGCATCGTGCCGTGGTGGCTGGTGGCGCTGTTCACCCTGGTGTGCCTGGTGGTGATGTATGGCGGTTTCGCCTGGGTACTGGGCGAGCAGCGCGAAACTATTTTGCAGCCGTTCGAGCAACTCGACCCGTCTGCGGGTGTAAGCATGGATGATCTGAAATGAAGAGTTTTTTCGGCAAGTTAGCCGCATTTTTCCGCAAGACCTGGGTCTGGAGCCTGTGTCTGGTATTGGTTCTGGCACTGCTGGTGTGGTTTGTCGGCCCGCTGCTGGCGGTCAACGATTACAAGTTCTGGGAATCGGCCACCAGCCGCCTGCTGAGCATCAGCCTGCTGTTCCTGATCTGGGGCCTGGCCATGGTGTTCGCCAGCTGGAAGGCCACCGCCCGCAAGAAGGCCGAGGAAGACGATGCCGACGCCCAAGAGCGCCTGCGCCGCGAAGGCCTGATCAACGAAGAGCAGAGTGAGCTGCGCAACCGTTTCAAGCTGGCCTTGCATACCCTCAAACGTTCCAGCCTGTACCGTGGTCGCAGCGAGAAATGGCGCAACGAGCTGCCCTGGTACCTGCTGCTCGGCCCACAGGGCAGCGGCAAGACCAGCCTGCTGGATTTCTCCGGACTGGATTTCCCGCTCAACCGCGCGGATCAGCAACGCCTGACCAAGGACGTTTTCGGCACCCGCTATGCCGACTGGTATTTCGCCGACCACGCGGTGCTGATCGACACCGCCGGGCGCTACCTGACCCAACCTGACCCGGCCATCGACAGCCGCGCCTGGGACACCCTGCTGGGCCTGCTGCGCAAACGCCGCGCGCGCCCGCTGAACGGTGTACTGGTAAACATCCCGGTGGAGCAGCTGCAAGGCGGCAGCGAAATCGAACTGGAAAACCTCGCCCGTCAGACCCGTCAGCGTCTGCAGGATATTCACCAGCGCCTCGGCGCAGATGTACCGGTGTACCTGGTGCTGAGCAAGGCCGACAAGGTGTTGGGCTTCGATGAATTCTTCGACCAGCTGTCACGTGAAGAAAGCGATCAGGTACTAGGCGCCAGCTTCCGCAAAGAGCAGAACGTCACCGACGTGCAGGTAATCCGCCAGGAGTTCGAAGAACTGCTGCGCCGCCTCAACAGCCAGGTGATCCTGCGCATGCACCAGGAGCGCGACACCCAGCGCCGTGGCCGCATCCTCGATTTCCCGCATCAGCTGGGCCTGCTCGGCGAGCGTCTGTGCCTGTTCAGCGAGCTGGCGTTCAGCGGCAACCGCTATCAGCGCGCCAGCCAGCTGCGCGGCTTCTACCTGACCAGCGCGCCGGAACTGAACGACCAGCTCGACCCGAGCACCCGCGGCATCGGCCGCAACCTGGGACTGGCCAGCAGTGCCCTGCCGATCTTCCGCACGGGCCGTGCACGCTTTATCAACCACCTGCTCAGCCGGGTGATCTTCCCCGAAGCCGACCTGGCCGGCCTCGACCAGAAGGAAGTGCGCCGTATCGACTGGGGCCAGCGCGCCATGTACGCCACCGCGCTGGTGGTGCTCGGCGTATTTGGCCTGGTCTGGGCCAACGGTTTTTCCGGCAACCATGGTCGCCTGGAGCAATTGCGCGACCTGGCCCAGCAACTGACTCAGCAGCACGGCAGCCTGAGCGTTCAGGATGATGCCCTGCGCACCCTCAAGGCGCTGGATCACAGCTATGCCGCGACCCAGGTATTCCCGCCAAAAGGTGAAGTGTCCTATCTGCAACGCGGCGGGCTGTATCAAGGTGAAAGAGTCGACCCAACGCTGCACCAAGCCTACCGCGACGAACTGGAAAACTTGCTGCTAAGCCGCGTAGGCCGTCAACTGGAAGCGCAAGTGCGCGCCAACCTGAATGACCGCGAACGCTTGCTCAACAGCCTGCGCGCCTACCTCATGCTTAATCTGGAAGAACGCCGTGACAAAGCCTTCCTGCAGGAGTGGCTGGCGGCAGACTGGTCGCTGCGCTACGCCGGCAATAGCACAGGTCAACGCGGCCTGAACGGGCACTTCGAGCGCCTGCTGTCCGAGTCATTCGCCCCCTACTCCCTGAGCCGGCCCCTGGTGGCCCAGGCCCGGCAGATCCTGCGCAGCGAATCGCTGGCCAATGTGGTTTACCGCATGCTCCGCGAAGAAGCGCGCAGCCTGCCGGACTACCGCCTGAGCCAGAAACTCGGCCCGCAGGCCGCTCTGTTCGCCGGCAGCGACTACGCCATTCCGGGCTTCTACACCCAGGTTGGCTACCAGAAAACTTTCACCGCTAAAGGCGCTGACCTGGTGCGCGAACTGCTGCGCGACAATTGGGTACTTGGCGAAGGCGACACCCTTAGCGCGGGCGACCTTAGCCGGCTGCTGGTGGAAATGGAGCAGCTGTACTTCCGCGATTACGCTAATTACTGGGGCGAAGCCCTGGCGCAACTGTCGCTGGACCCGATCGGCAGCACCGGCCAGGGTGCCCTGCAACTGGCCGGCCTGACCGCCGCCAATTCACCGTTGCTGCAACTGCTGGTGGAAGTGCGCGACAACACCCGCTTCAAAGGCCTGGCCGAAGCCGCCGATGATGCCGGCGCCGCCGCCGAAGCGTTGGAAGGCGCCAAGGGCAAGCTGGGTAAAGTCGCCAAGCTCGCCGGTGCTGCCGCCGAACAGGCGCAAGCGGCACTGGTGAAAAACCTGCCGGACACCGCGCGGAAAACCCTGGAGCGCCGCTTCGAACCGCTGCACCGCCTGCTTGATGAAAACGGCGGTGCCGGCCCGGAACTGGCCAGCACTCTGCAGGCGCTGGATGCTCTGCAACTGCAACTGGCCAGCCTGGCGCATGCCAGTGCACCGGAGCAGGCTGCGTTCGAACTGGCCAAGGCGCGCATGGCCGGCCAGCGTGATGCGATCAACCAGGTGCGCAGCAATGCCGCGCGCCTGCCGCAACCGGTCGGCAACTGGCTCGGCCTGCTCGCCGAAGACAGCTGGATGCTGGTGCTCAACGACGCCTACCACTACCTCAACCAGCGCTATAAGAGCGAGCTATATGCCGCCTATGACGGCTCGTTAAAGCAGCGTTATCCGTTCAGCGCCCACAGCGAAAGCGACGTGGCGATTGCCGATTTCCGCGAGTTCTTCAAGGCACAGGGAATTGCCGAGCGCTTCTTCGACAACTACCTCAAGCCGTTCGTCAGTGGCACCGCCGGCCAGTACCAACTGCGCCGTGTCGATGGCCGTGGCCTGCCGTTGTCACGCGAGTTTTTGCTGCAGATGAGCCACACCCAGACCATCCGCCGCAGCTTCTTCGCCGAGAACCCCAACGAGCCGAAAGTGCTGTTCAAGCTCGAACCCTACTCGCTGGATTCCAGCCTGGGCCGCGCCGACTTCCGCTTCGGCAACCAACAGATGGAATACCGCCACGGGCCAATCGTGCAGACCGCTTTCAGCTGGCCGGCCGAAGCCAATGAAGGGCGCACCAGCCTGGTGGTGGAAGAACTCGGCGGGCGCAAAGTCGGTATCGAGAAGAACACCGGCCCCTGGTCGCTGTTCCGCCTGCTCGACCTGATGAGCGTGGACTACCACAGCGGCCGCGACGTGCTGATGCTCAAGGCCGACCTCGGCGGCCTGCGCGCCAACTACCTGTTGCACAGCCAGCGCTCGCCGAACCCGTTTGACCTGGACCAGCTGCGCAGCTTCAAACTGCCGGCCACGCTCTGATGCAGGCGGTTGCCAACCTCTGGCGCAGCGCTGCGCGTACCGACACCGGCAAGGTGCGGGCGCGCAACGAGGATGCCTTTATGGCCCTGCCGGAACAGGGCATGTGGGTAGTTGCCGACGGCATGGGCGGGCACCAGAACGGTGCCCTGGCCAGCCGCTTGATTGTCGAGCAGTTGGCCGAGCCGAGCGGGGGTGATTTGCCGCAGCGTCTGGATGAGCTGCGCAAGCGCCTGCACGCGCTCAACCGTCGCCTGGGCCAGGAGCTGACGGTCACCGCCGCCCATCCCGACCCGGTGATCGGCAGCACGGTAGTGGCATTGCTGATCGAAGGTGACCGCGCCGCCTGCGTGTGGGCAGGCGACAGCCGCTGCTACCTGTGGCGCGGCAGTCGGCTGTATCAGCTCAGCCGCGATCACTCGCTGCTGCAGCAACTGATCGATGAACAGCAATTGAGCCCCAGCGAGGCTGCTCGGCATCCGGCGGCGCACGCCCTGACCCGCGCCATCGGGGCCAGTGACGAGCTAAAGCTGGAAATCCTCGAACTGGACGTGCTGCCCGGCGACGCTTTTCTGCTGTGCAGCGATGGCCTCTACCAGGGCCTGTCGGCCGATGCTCTGGGCGCGGCGCTAAACCTGCCTTCGCCGCAACTGACGCTGAATCGTCTGTTCCAGCAGGCCCTCGACGGCCCGGCGCGGGACAACCTGAGTGCGGTGGTGATCCGCCGATGAGGACTCACGGATGAGTGAACAGCTGCTCGACGAACTGCAGCAGGCCAACAGCCCGGCAAGCGACCTGACCTACTTCGCCCTGGCCGCCACTGCCGCCAAACCGGCCGTGCAAGCCCCGCGCGCAGCACTCAGCGAGCTGCCGGAAGTGCTTGGCGGCCGCTACAAGATCGAGCGCCTGCTCGGCGTCGGCGGCATGGGCGCGGTGTATCGTGCCCGTGACCTGCTGCGCGAACAGTTAGGTGACCCAGAGCCTTACGTGGCCCTGAAAACCCTCAGCGATGACTTCGCCGAGTACCCGGACGCCAACTCGCTGCTGTACAGCGAGTTCGCCCTTACCGCACGGTTAAACCACCCACATGTGGTGCGCCTGCTCGGCTTCGAGGTGGACATCCCAAGCCAGCGCGCCTTCCTCACCTTGGAACTGCTCAAGGGCCTGACCCTCGATCAGTTGCTCAGCGAACGTCCCGAGGGTTTGCCCTGGAGCGAGCTGCAAGAGATCGCCATCGCCCTGCTCGACGCCTTGAACTACTCACACAGCCTTGGCGTCCTACACGGCGACCTGAAACCCAGCAATGTGATGCTCGCCGAAGACGGTCTGCGCCTGTTCGATTATGGTCTCGGCCAGCCTGTGGAAGGGCTATTACCCGGCCTGCCGCGCCTGTGCCGCAACCGTTTTACCGCCTGGACGCCACGCTACGCCGCCCTCGAATTGCTCGACGGCGCACCGCTGAGCGCTGCGGCCGATGTCTACGCAGTCGCGTGCGTGCTGTATGAGCTGGCCAGTGGTCGCCACCCGTTTAGCCGTCAGAGCGCCAAGCAGGCCAAGGCCATGGAACTGGATACAAAGCTGCAATGCCCTGAAAAGCTGCCAGGACATTGCTGGCCTGCCCTGCAGACCGCGCTGGCGCTTGATGAAGCTGCACGCAACATCAATTGCGCGCAGCTACTTGAAGTCTTTCGCCAGCCCACGCCCAGCGGCTGGCGGCGCTGGCTACGGCGCAGTTGAACGCAGCACGCGAACAGCAGCACCCATGGATGATTTTTAATAAGGAAATAACTATGTTCAACCCGGCCAATGAAACCCATTTCAGCCTGAGCATCGAAGGCCTCGAGCACGACCTGCAAGTGCTCGAATTCAGCGGTCGCGAGGCGATCAGCCAGCCTTATCGCTTCGAGATCGAAGTGGTCAGTGAACGCCCCGACCTCGACCTGCAAAGCCTGCTACACCAGCCGGCGTTTCTTGCCTTCAGCCCCGACGGGCTGGGCATCCACGGTTCGATCTACCGCGTCGCCCAGAGCGAATCCGGCAAGCGCCTGACTCGCTACAAACTGTCCCTCGTGCCGCAGCTCAGCTACCTGACGCATCGAAGCAACCAGCGCATCTTCCAGCACCTGACAGTGCCGCAGATCGTTGCCCAGGTACTGCAAGAGCACGGCATCGTCGAAGGTGGTTACCAGTTCCAGCTCGGCCCAACGGTTTATCCCAAGCGCGACTACTGCGTGCAGTACGACGAGAGCGACCTGCACTTCGTCCAGCGCCTGTGCGAGGAGGAAGGTATTCACTACCACTTCCAGCACAGCGAGCAGGGCCACGTGCTGGTCTTCGGTGATGACCAGAGCGCCTTCGGCAAACCCGGCCAGCCCACCGCCTACCTGCAGGACAACGGCATGACCGCCGACGAGCCGGTGATCAAGCGCTTTGCCGTACGCCTGGAAACTCGCACCAGCCGCATCACCCGCCGCGATTACGACTTCGAGCAACCGCGCCTACTGATGGAAGCTGCCTTCAAGGAAGATCGCGATCCCGAGGCCACGCCGCTGCCGGATCTGGAGGATTACGACTACCCCGGTCGCTTTGTCGACCGTGCGCGCGGCAAGCACCTCAGCCAACGCAATCTCGAACGTCACCGCACCGACTACCGCCTGGCTGAAGGCCATGGCGATCAGCCAAAACTGCTCAGCGGGCACTTCCTGGAACTCTCCGACCACCCCCGCCAGGACTACAACGACCTCTGGCTGCTGCACGAGGTCATCCACCAGGGCAAACAACCCCAGGTGCTGGAAGAGTCCGTCACCAGCCATACCGCAGCCAGCGACGGCTTCACCCAGGGCTACCGCAACCACTTCACCGCCACACCTTGGGACGTACCCTTCCGCCCGCCACTGGCCCATCCCAAACCCAGGGTGCTAGGCAGCCAGACCGCCGTGGTCACCGGCCCAGCGGGTGAAGAAATCCACTGCGACGAGTACGGCCGGATCAAAGTGCAATTCTTCTGGGACCGTGAAGGCCAAGCGGATGACAAAACCAGTTGCTGGCTGCGCGTGGCCTCCAACTGGGCCGGCGATAGCTACGGCGGCATCACCATCCCACGGATCGGCATGGAAGTGCTGGTGACCTTCCTCGAAGGCGATCCCGACCAGCCGCTGGTCACCGGTTGTCTATATCACGCAGAACACGTCGTGCCCTACGACCTGCCGTCGAACAAGACCCGCAGCGTATTCAAAACCCTGAGCACACCGGGTGGCGGCGGTTACAACGAGCTGCGCATCGAAGACAAGAAAGGTGCCGAGCAGATCTACCTGCACGCCCAGCGCGGCTGGGATGAAAACATCGAGCACGACCAGAAGATCCGCGTCGGCAACGAACGCCACGACACCGTCGAGGCCAACAGCTACACCGAACTCAAAGCCGAAGAAAACCTCACGATCAAAACCGAGCGCAAGGTCGAGGTCAAACCCGACGACCACCTGACCGTCGGGCAAAACCAGCACATCAAACTCGGCACCGCCCAACTGACCAAAGCCGGCCGCGAAATCCACCTCAAAGCCGGGCAAAAGATGGTCATCGAAGCCGGAACTGAACTGACTCTTAAAGCCGGCGGCAGCTTTATCAAACTCGACCCTGGCGGCATCACCCTCAGCGGCCCACTCGCCAAGATCAACGCCGGCGGCGCGCCGGGTAAAGGAACGGGCATCAATATCAAACCACCGGCGCTACCGGGAGCGGCGGACAGCGATAAGGCGGGGAGTTTGTTGGAGCAGGCGTTGCTGAATACATCAACTGAGCCCAAGACCGTTATTACAAAGGACTATCCGCTTTCTCTTTAACGCCTGGACGATAAACACTAAGGATTAGGTACTCGCAATGCTCAGCCCACCTTTCATTCCCCGCCTGGAAGTCGGGGAGAATGACGATACTTTTATCAACCGCGCCATGCTAGGGGGAACTCCCGGAGACGGCGCATTTCCCCTTAGCTTCGACTTGAATTGGCACGGCGGGATGCACCTCACCGCCCCTCGTGAAGGAACCGTATCTCTCCCAGTAAGGGCGATTGCGGATGCCACCCTGGTCTATTTTCGTCAACCTATCGAAGAAGCTAGCGCGCCAGCGGATCATGGACTGCGCTACCGCGATCAGTGGACCGATAACGGCTGCATCGTCCTCAAGCACGAGACAGAGATCGGTGAGGGTGCCCTCTCCACAGTGGTTTTCTACTCGATCTATATGCACCTATCGAAAATCACACTAACCAACCCAACCAAGGGACAGGCGATCTATCGCAAGGACTCGATAGGAGAAGCTGGACGAATTTACGGCCAGAGCGAGCGCATTCACTTTGAAATAATTGCTGATCAGAGCCAGCTTGCACACCTAGTTGGCCGCACCGAGAAAACGCTGAACCATCAAGCTAGCAACGGAAGGACAGATAGCTGCTGGGGCGACATGTACTTCTTCGTCCCACCGGAAGTACTCGTCTATGAAGCTCCGCCCGCGAATCGGATACAAACCGAAAACAATGCTCCGGTTATCTATCGCTGTACGGCCCTGCCAACTGGAACGCCGACAATGCAGGAAGGTGATTCCGCCGAAAATGGCAGAGGAGCAGAACCAACGCCCCTGATTCAAGACTATGAGTGGGCAGTAGCCAATCAACTACAGGAAGGCATCTTCGTGCGAATGCGCTATGAGCGCGGCCAATGCACGTTGACCTCATTCCTGATGTGCGGCGAAGAGATTGGGACGCATCAAGAGGATGCTGATTACGAATACGACCTGTACCGGGCTGCAACCAACCTCTATCCCCAGCGCCCCAGCGCCGGTTACGAACTGCTTCGCTTCGGCAGGGTTCTGGGGCCAGATACTTTGCAACCAGTAGATGCAGCCCACTGGCGGCAAATAACGCTACCCGCCCGAGCGGGTGAGCAACCCAGAACAGGGTGGGTAAACCTCAATGCCGCAACGGTCGCCAAGTTTAGTGACGCGGACTTCCCCCATTGGCAAGGCTGGCAATTGATCGACGACGATACCGATTCCGATAGCCATTGCCAGTCGCCCTTCATTCGCAGCCTGTTGCGCCTGGATGACGGCAAGATGGTGTCCGATCAGGTGGATGCAGTGAGCATTGCACTGTCACCTGCCTATGCCAGCCTATCGGAAGAAGAGAAGCTCAAACTCTCGAAGCGCTACGAACAAGAGCGCACGCAAAACGAAGCGGCCTTACGAGACCCTGTTGCGCAAAATCAACTCAAGCGTTTTATCTGTAAGTTCCCGAGTGAATGGACCAAGAACGATTTCGATACTCGCTATGGCTGGCTGAAAAAGGTGGCGCCCGGTGGGGCGTTATCTGAGGAAAGCTACAACCGACTCCGTAAGCATCACGAAGAATTGGCATTTTGGGAAGATGCGGCACTGGAGGGTATTGCAGCAAAGCATTGGCATTTCCCCCCCAGAGAGATAATTAGTTTGTTTAGAAAATGTGGGTGGTTAAGCGCACGTGAGCTGGCCCAATGCATTCCAAGAAAGGTAATTGAGCAAACGCGCAGTCAGGGGCAGACCGTTTACCCGCAATCCACTATTACTTGGAACACGGCTCTTACTAGGGCAAATAGATTTAGTATCCACCTGAATAAGATGTTGAGGAAATTCCTTGTATCATCTAGCAAAGAGCGGATGAGTTATTTCCTTGCAAACTCAATTCAGGAAACAACTTATTTATCTAGGACTGCTGAAGGCGGCGGACCCACACTATCATATACCCCTTGGCATGGCAGAGGCATGATGCAGTTAACTTGGGAAGAAAATTATAAGCGATATACAAAATTTAGGACCGGCTCAGAAATACCAACATTTCGTGAAGTACTTGAAACTGACTTAACTCATGCCGCCGAGAGCGCTGGATTCTATTGGGTAAGCACCGCTCGCCCGGTAAATAACTCACTTTGCCTTAGCAGATACGCAGACACATTTCCCACTCTACAAGTCCAAGAACTGGAAAATATCTGCACTAACTACAGCTACCCACAAAGACAGTGCCTGGCAGCATTGAGTGATATTAATTACTATGTTTGCCCGCAGTTGGAACCTGTTACCCGCGGAGTTAACACTGGGAACCCCACCGGTACGGGGGTAGTCAACGGACTAACACCACGACGTGTAGTATTCTCTAGCTGCTTGCTGACTTTATCTGAACACCACTTTCCTGAAAATGGTGGCATGACTTTATTTCCCTCTATTGTGGATAGACAACTACCGTGAAAAATTATTTCATTTTTACAGTACTATTATTTTCAGCTCAGAGCGCTCTCGCAACGCAATGTATCTCTGGCGGCCAGCAGATTGAGGTGCACAAGTGCAATAATGACATATTGTGCATCTCAAGAGATCGAACAGAAGAAGTGCCGGATGAAGGCTCTACCGAAGAAGACAAGGTCAGTTGCGTGGATGTTAACTTTGACGGAGAGCTTGATATTTTAGTTGAGCACCGACCAACAGGACAAGTTAAAATGTCGTCAGTCTTTATATTTGACAAGCCAGATGGGATTTACAAAAAAAATCAACCCCTAAGCGATATTCCATGCATCAAAATAGATGCTGATAAAAAATTAATTTCGGGCGAGTGTTTTTCCTCTAGCGCCTGTGACCGATGGAGTGAACAGTACAAAATCAGCGACAACTCGTTGGAACTTATCTCTACAAAAGGCACATATTGTGACCCCGCTACAGGAGATGCTTATAGTTACTTCGAGTCTTATGATAAGGGTAAGATAGTACAAAAGATCGTAGAGCCGTTAACTGAAGGTAAATAGCACACTACTAGGGGACCAAAAAAACAAAAAATGGACGCAAAAAAGGGACGGATTTATTTTTTAAGGCTGCATACTGGACAAATAAATCTGTCCCCTTTTCCCCTTTCCCCAAATACATAGGGGATCAAACAGATGCCTAACAGATATTTAATATACTTCTTATATTTTTTTAGCATTAACTCTTTAGCTAGCAGCCAGGAAGCCAACCTGGCATGCCAAGAAGCGGCCAATATTGATGGAAGAGAAGTGTCCCTTTCCACGAACGACTTGGAGTTTAAGATCAAGAATCCTAGGCGGGTGTGTGATTCAAATTTCACGTATGATCTGGTTGCTCTTCCTAATGAAAAGTGGATGATCACTTCATGGCCGACAGATGAGGAGCTAGGGCTTAATGCTCAGCGCGATTTATTTATCGCACCATCAAAAAAATCGGAAGCAATATATATTGGATCGATCCCTGTTGATGCAACTGCCATCAGTACGGGCACATACCAAAGCATTACTCAGCTAGGCGGGTCCATATATGAGACTGTGTATGTATTACATGAACCATCTATAAAAATCAAAAGCCCCAGCAGAGAATTTATTATTTCGGACACCGTCTGTGTTTACAAAGAGCAGAATGGCAGTGTATGCCAACACCTTACAGGAACGTTTGATGATCCTTTGTGCGTCTATATTTACAATGGGAAAAAGATCTTGAAGGATCTATCTAATTGTTCTGAATTTTTCCGCAACGAATAAAAGTGAAAATTTTGAATGGACAAAATGAGGGCTGATTTATTTACTGATTTCCCTCTGGAATGACGGCATCGAGCGCCGCGTAACGGGCATGATCCTGC
>ERZ1673962.358-NODE-358-length-33426-cov-16.353391_pt1 | contig 33426 bp, 31 predicted proteins | sample MGYA00580188_ERZ1673962 | MGnify/ENA primary metagenome ERZ1673962 (study PRJEB41334, sample SAMN05608104) | rock metagenome | biome: terrestrial subsurface; feature: shale formation; material: shale | place: USA: Pennsylvania ... | reverse complement strand
GAATGGGTTTCGAAGGCCGCTTGGTAAGCCACGGCATGCGCTCAATGGCCAGCACCATCCTAAACGAGCATGGCTGGGATCCTGAACTGATCGAGGTGGCGCTTGCTCACGTCGACAAGGACGAGGTTCGCAGCGCTTACAACCGAGCGGATTACATCGAGCGCAGACGCCCGATGATGGCTTGGTGGAGCGAGCACATCCAGCAAGCAGCTACCGGCAATCTTTCGATGTCAGCTATCAAGGAAAATCGGGACAGAAAGGTCGTTTCGATACGCTGATTAGTGCCAACTACCGTTAAGCAGACGGTAGTAACAGGCAGCAACCGGCCAAAAGCGGTCATCGAGTGTCTACAAAAGCGGGGCGATTCACTTGCTGTACTGTTGATTCCTGTGAGTCGGTGTATCGGGCTCAACGATCTTCACGAATCCATGCTGGGTTGCGTGGTGGCAGGCATTGCAGGTGTTGACGAGGGTCTCGTATGCCTTTTGGAATGCGGCTGGGTCTTTCGCCTCGACTGCGCTGTCCAGATGGTTGAGGACGGGCCAAAGCATCGTTTGGGTCAAAGCAGCTATGTCGTATTTTTTAACACTGCGGTATTCGGTGACCGAACCATCGGCAACTACCCAGGAAGCCTTGCGCAGCTTCCAAAGATACCAGCCCGCCAGCTCCCAGTTTTCTGCTGTCCCGGCAAAGTGAATTTTGTCGGCATAGCGCTGGTAGTCGGCCATCACGTCGACCATGCGAAAACTATGTGCGAGCCGCTTTTCGACGCCGACTATGTACCAAGCTGCACCCCCTACGAGAGCTCCGGCCAAAGCTGAAGCAGTTAGCCATTTCAAGTTCTTCATTACTTCCTCATGCGTCCGAAATAGATATTTTCATCGAGGCAAGGAGCTGGCCCAGGCACTCTGGAGCAGACCATTAGTGTCCTTCGATCAACTCCCCGAACAACTCCCTGACCTTGACCTTCGCATCTGCCAACGCGACTCGGCCTTCATCGGTAATTTCGTACATACGCCGCTCGCGGCTCCCGGTGCGTTCATGGTGAGAGCGCAGGTAACCCTTCTTTTCCAGGCCATGAAGCATCGGGTATAGCGTGCCTGCACTGAGCTCGTAACCGTGATGTCGCAGTTCCTCGATGATGCCGAGACCAAAGATGGGCTCCTCGGCGGCGTGATGCAGGATGTGTAAACGGATCAATCCTCCATAGAGCTCTTTGTCGGTCATTCACGGCTCCTCACAAAACGATGCTCAACAACCCTCCCACGATACCGCTGCCGAGCACGACCAGCCACGGCGGCAGCTTCCAGAACATCAGCGCCACCAATGCCACGAGAGCCAAGCCGAAGTCTTGCGGCGCATGAATCGCACTTGTCCATACCGGCTGATAGAGGGCAGCCAGCAGCAGGCCGACCACCGCCGCATTGATGCCCAATAGTGCCGCCTGGGTGCGCAGATTGCGACGCAGACGCTCCCAGAACGGTAAGGCACCTAACACCAGTAGAAAGGAGGGCAAGAAGATCGCCAGCAGGCACACCAGCCCGCCAACCCAGCCAGTCGGGGCAGGGTTCATCGAAGCACCGAGAAACGCTGCGAAGGTGAACAGTGGGCCAGGCACGGCTTGCGCGGCACCGTAACCGGCGAGGAATGCGTCGTTATCGACCCAGCCAGATGGGACGACTTCAGCCTGCAACAATGGCAGCACCACATGCCCACCGCCGAATACCAGCGAACCGGCGCGGTAGAAAGCATCCACCATCGCCAACGTTTGGTTTGAGAACATCGCCGTTAACAGCGGCAGCCCGACCAGAAGGCCGAAGAACAATGCGAGCCAAAACAGGCCAGCGCGGCGTCGCACACTTATCGGCAAAGGATCATGCGCCTCCCCCTGCTGGGGTTTGAACAGCAACAGCCCAATAATGGCGGCCATGGCGATGACTCCCACCTGCGCCCAGGCAGACGGCACGAGCAGCACGAAGCAAGTCGCGGCCGCCATGATGGAGATTCGCGGCGTATCCGGGCATAGATTGCGTGCCATCCCCCAGACGGCTTGGGCAACGACGGCCACGGCAACTACTTTCAAACCATGCAGCACGCCAGCGGGCATTGCATCACCGTAGCTGGCGATACCCATTGCAAACAGGATCAGGGCTATCGCCGAAGGCAACGTGAATCCCATCCACGCGGCCAACGCTCCGGCATAGCCAGCGCGGGAAAGTCCGAGTGCAATCCCGACCTGGCTGCTGGCTGGCCCCGGCAGGAACTGACAAAGGGCGACCAAGTCCGCATAGCTGCGCTCACTCAGCCACTGTCGCCGAGTTACCAACTCGTCGCGAAAGTACCCCAGGTGAGCAATCGGCCCACCGAAGGAGGTCAGGCCCAGCCGTAGAAACACCCAGAAGACTGACCACCAATGCCTGTCGTTCACGTTCTTGTCTTTCAACTCGTGTTCCTCTTGGTTGTATGGCCGCGGCCGATCGTGACATGGACACTGCTCAGTTGACCGATCCGACCTTGCCTCCTACTATCGAAAGTCGATATCGATCTTCAATATAGCGTAGGAAACAATGTCCATGAAGCGCTTGATCTATCCGTTATGTTTTCTGTTCACAATCGGAACGCCTGTTCTTGCTAGTGGCGATCAGGTAGGTGAGAAACCCCGCGGTTGGCTGCTGGAAGCCGAGTCCGATGCAGCACGGTTTGCGCTTATCCAGCGGTACCTGCGCGGTTTTGATCAGCCCATGTGGGAGGTGGGCGAGCGCTACCGGTCGATGCACGAGGCCCTCACCCGGAGCAACTTCGAGATGGCTCAGTATCAATGGGAAAAGATTCGAACCACCGTCGAGAATGGCTACCTCAAGCGGCCCAAGCGCCAGGCGAATGCCGATGCGATTCTGCTTAACAATACGTGGGAAGAGGTCAATACCGCGCTGCGCAGCGGAGAGCCCGAGCAGGCATGGGCTGGCTTCGACAAGGCCAGAAATGCCTGTATGGCATGCCATGCGGCCGAGTCTGTTCCCTACATGAACGACCAACCGCTCTTCGAGCTCCGACGCGAAGTCGGAAGCGCGAAAGGCTCCCAGGGATAGCGCGATGGAACTGGTGGTCATTGGCGTCGTAGCGCTGCTGGCGTCAGGGTTGACGTTCTTCTCCGGCTTTGGCGTCGGCACGCTACTGATGCCGGTATTTGCTCTGTTCTTCCCGGTGCCGCTTGCTATCGCAGCGACAGCGATGGTGCATTTCGCAAACAACCTGTTCAAGTTTGGGCTGATGGCGCGACAAGCAGACTGGTCAGTCGTTGCGAAATTCAGTGTTCCGGCAGCCCTCGCGGCTGTCATCGGTGCGGGCTCTCTGGCGTTCTTTGACGGGCTCGCCCCTCTCTGGCAGTACACATTCGCGGGTGCGGATTTCGAGATCACTGCAGTAAAGTTCGTCATCGGCAGCCTGATCGTCGTGTTCGCGCTACTAGAACTGTCGCCACGTTTCCAGGCTCTTGCATTTCCGGCCCGCTGGCTACCTGTGGGCGGATTGCTCTCTGGTTTCTTCGGCGGGCTTTCGGGCAACCAGGGTGCTTTGCGTTCGGCGTTTCTGATCAAGGCCGGCTTATCAAAAGATGCGTTCGTAGCGACGGGGGTGGTTTCTGCAGTGATCGTCGATGCCGTGCGCCTGCTGGTGTATGGCACAGCCATTCTCGCCGGCCAATTTACGCAGGTCCAAGCGATTGCCCTGCCCGTGATCGTTGGGTCGATCTGCGCGTTCATTGGCGCCTTTGTGGGCAAGCGCGCCTTGCAGAAGATCACGTTGCGCACTGTGCAGCTCATCGTCGCGGTGGCCATGCTAGGCATCGGCTCAGGATTGGCGCTGGGCTTGCTCTGAGACTTCGGCCATTTTTTATGTCTGAACCAGCGATCGAGCCGGCGCGGATCGATCTTGCGTACCAAACCAGAGGAGCATCAGATGGCAAAGCATTCCGAAGACTTTCTGCGGCTGGCCAATGACGCCAAACAGCGCATCACCGAAGTCGCGCCCACGGAGGCTCGCAAGCGAATCGCCGAGGGCGCGCTGTTGCTGGATGTACGTGACAAAGACGAGTTCGAAGCGGGCCACATCGACGGCGCCGTGAATATCAGTCGGGGTACCTTGGAGATGCGAATCGCTGAGGTGGCGCCCGATAAGCAGGCCCCGATCGTTTGCCATTGCGGTGGTGGCAACCGGGGTGCGCTGGCGGCCGATACCTTACAGCGGATGGGGTACACACGGGTGGTCAGTATCGAGGGCGGTCTCAACGCATACCAGGCAACTACGAAGACCGATGATTGAACACTTGCTTTTGATGGTGGCGACCGGCTTCGGTCTGGGCTGGCTGCCAGGGGCACCCGGAACCTTCGGCTCGATACTCGGCTTGCCACTTGCCTGGTGGTTACTGCGGTACTCGCCGGCCCGGCAGATCACTGCCATTGCCTTCCTGTTGGTGATGGCAGTACCGCTCTGTCACTGGGCCTCTTTGTCGCTGGGCGGTGGGGATGTCCCCAGCATTATTGCAGACGAGTACCTGGCGTTTCCTATCACGATGATCGGACTCGCCATGAGACCCCGCCTATGGATGCTCGGAGTGGCCTTCTTGTTATTCCGGCTGTTTGATGTGACGAAGTTACCGCCCATCAACTACATCGAGGCTATCGGCGGGGGGCTGGGCATCGTATTGGATGATGTTATGGCTGCCTTCTATGCCTGGATTGTGCTTGCTGTGGGTATCACCTTGGGACGGAGCTACCATCGCCGATGATGAACAAAGAAGCCGCCCGAAGGCGGCTTTTCCTAGCGCGATTTCTTCTCTCTCGATTACTTCAGTAATCCTCGAGGGTCTGCTCGTCGGCGGCTTTGACCGTCATGCCATCCGGGCCGCGGCCGATGTCGGTGAACTGTTTGGCCGGCTCGCCGGTTTTCTTGAACTCTTCCAGCTCCTTTGAGCCTTGAGTTTGCCGCCCAACGCCTTCGCGAGGCATTGCATGGTCAAACTTCCGTCTGCTCCGCCATTTCCAAGGCGTCATCTACCTCGATCCCGAGATATCGAACGGTACTCTCTAGTTTCGTATGGCCGAGCAGCAGTTGAACCGCTCTTAGATTCTTCGTCCTGCGGTAGATCAGAGATGCTTTCGTGCGCCTCATTGTGTGAGTGCCATACATGGCCGGATCAAGGCCAATGGCTTTCACCCAGCCCTTAACGATACGAGCGTATTGACGAGTGGATAGATGGTCTGAGGTATGCAGTCGACTCGGAAAAAGGCAGTCCTCGCTGCGGAGCTTGGCTTGATGTATCCAAGCCTCCAGCGCCGCCCGGGTTTGCTCGGTGATTTCGAATTGAACTGGCCTATGGGTTTTCTGCTGCATAACCATGGCTCGTGATGACACGCGTTCGCCATGCGCAACGTCGCGTACTAGGAGCTTTGTTAAGTCGCAGGCTCTTAGCTTGCTGTCTATGGCCAGATCGAAGAGCGCCAGATCTCGTGTTCGCTCTGCAATTTGCAGCCTCACTCGGATGGCCCAGATATCTCTCAGGCGGAGCGGTGTCTTCTGTCCGACCAGTTTTCCTTTATTCCAAGGCTGACAGCTATAGGTATCGATGATACTCATGGCAAATCCTCCACGTGTGGGAGGAGAAGGATGCTAATGGTAGTAGTGGTCACTGACCGAAAACAGAGGACTATTAACTACGTCTGCTTTGGGCCGGTTTCAACCCGTTTCACTCGTGGTTACGCAGCTGCAAAGCGGTCATTCGATTCAAAAAAATCTCAGCCCTATATCACCGCAATGACATCACTACCAAGAAGGTTCGCCCCATGTCATTGCAGTGCCCCCGCTGTCACTCCCCCAAAATCGCTTCCTTCCACCACGCCATGAAGATTGCCGCCGCAGTCGGCACCGTCGGCGGTGCTGCACGTGGCGTCAGTGCTGCAATGGCAGGTGGAAAGGCTGGCGCAGCCATTGGCGCTGTCGCAGGTCCCGTTGGCATCACCATCGGCTCCGTCTCGGGCGCCATTTTTGGCGGTCTGGTCGGCGGCGTCGGCGGTTGCGCGCTCGGCGCTCAGCTCGGCGACAAGCTCGACCGCCACGTCCTGGCCCACAACCTCTGCCTGCTCTGCGGGCATCGCTTCAATCTGCCGACCTGATCAGGCGGCTCTGCTTCCCTTCTCCTCTATCACTACCAGCCGGTGCTGCGCTCCGCGCGGCGCTTTATGCCGGCTTGCACCCAAAGGAATCGTTCTCATGGCTCATCTCATCGAACAAATGGCCTATGTCGGCGCTACACCGTGGCACGGGCTGGGCAATAACCTTCCGCAGAAGCAGCCCATCGAGGTCTGGCAGCGGGAAGCCGGCATGGACTGGGAGATCCAGGAAAGCCCCGTCCACTTCAAATCGGACGCCATCGGCCATCTCGGCACCATCCATTCCTTCCCGGAACAGAAGGTGCTCTATCGCTCGGACACCAAGGCCCCGCTGTCTGTGGTCTCCAAGCGTTACCACACCGTTCAGCCACGCGAGGTGCTGGAGTTCTACCGAGATCTGACCGAGGTCTCCGGCTACGAGCTGGAAACGGCCGGCGTGCTCAAAGGCGGGCGCAAGTTCTGGGCGCTGGCGCGTACCGGGCAAGGTACGGCGCTCAAGGGCAATGACCAGGTCAATGGCTACCTGCTGCTGGCCACGTCGTGCGACGGCACCCTGGCGACAACAGCAACGCCGACCACCATTCGCGTGGTGTGCAACAACACCCTGACCATCGCGCTGGACGGCACCAGCCGGGCGATCAAGGTGCCGCACAGCACCCGCTTCGACGGCGACCTGGTGAAAAAGCAGCTCGGCATCGCTGTCTCGCAATGGGACGATTTCATGTACCGCATGCGCCATCTGGCCGAACGCAAGGTGCAGTGGCATGAGGCGATGGGGTTCTTCATGAACGTGATGTGCGAGGTCAGCCCAACCGGGCAACTCCCCGAACAGCTGCCGAACGAACGCGCCCTGCGCAAGGTTCAGGAGCTGTACGAAGGCCGTGGTCGCGGCAGTCAACTGGCTTCGGCCAAGGGCACCGCTTGGGGCCTGCTCAATGCCGTGACCGAGTACGTCGATCACGAGCGCCGTGCGCGAAGCACTGAATACCGTCTCGACTCGGCCTGGTTCGGCCAAGGCGCGCAGATCAAGCAACGCGCCCTGGACGCAGCACTGCAACTCGCCGCCTGACCCTTACACCCCATCAACCCTATCGCCCGGTCAGCTTCGCGCTGGTCGGGCGTTTTTATGTCCGCAAGGTGAACATCATGAAAGCAACGTCATTGAACCGCAGCACCGGCAAGCCCCGTCCAGCGCTGCGTCTGGTCAGCACCAAGGAGCTGCCCCGCGAGGACTGGCTGCAGATCCGCAAGCAGGGCATCGGCAGTTCGGATGCCGCGGCTGCCGTGGGCCTCAACCCCTACAAGTCGCAGCTGGAGCTGTGGCTGGAGAAGACCCGACGGGATGCAGCCATGCCCAAGGCCGATCCGCAGGACGAGGAAAGCCCGATGTACTGGGGCAACGTGCTGGAGCCCATCGTGGCCTGGCACTACAGCAAGCGCACGAAGAACAAGGTACGGCGCATCAACGCCATACTGCAGCACCCGGATCCCAAGCTGCCTTGGATGCTAGCCAACATCGACCGTGAGGTGATCGGTGCGGATGACGTGCAGATCCTCGAATGCAAGACAGCCGGCATAAACGGGGCACGCCTCTGGAAAGAGGGCGTGCCCGAGTATGTGCAGTTGCAGGTGATGCACCAGCTCGCCGTCACCGGCAAGCAGGCAGCAGATGTGGCTGTACTGCTGGGCGGCCAGACGCTGGAGATCCACCGTATCGAGCGGGATGAGCAGATGATTGCTCGCCTGATCGAGCTGGAGCGCCAGTTTTGGCACTACGTGGAGACTGATACACCACCACCGGCTGACGGCACAGCTTCCGCTGAATCAGCCCTGCGCTGCCTCTACCCGGAGGATAGCGGCCAGGTCGTCGACTTCAGCCAGCATGCTGGTCTGTCAGCGGCTTACATTGAGCTGAAGGCCGTTCGTCAGTCGATTGCCGATAAGGAAAAGCGCGAGGCCGAGCTCAAGCAGATTCTGCAGCAGGCCATGGGCGAAGCCAGCCGGGCGGAGTTCTCCAGCGGCTATGTCAGCTGGCGCAAGGCCAAGGACAGCATCGGTCTCGATGTCACTCAGTTGCTCAAGGACAAGCCCTACCTGCTGGCCAAATACCCGCTGCTGAAACCCGGTGCACGGCGCTTCCTGGTCGGCTGATTTCCGCCTCCATCAACTCTTCCCTCCCCTTGGCCAGGCCATGCAGTTCGCGCTGCATGGCTGGCCTTTTTTCATTTTCAGGAGAACCGCCATGCTCAAAGGTTTGGCTATCACACCGCCGGTGCTCGGACGCATCTCGATAGGCAAGGTCGTCGAGAAGAACGGCAAGCGCCTGCCGGAGAAGGATGACCAGTTCACCATCACCTCCCAGGTACAAGGCAAGGACGGCTGGCTGTTGCACCCGCTCAATGACGAGCTGCGCCAGGGCAAGGACGACAAGCTGCGCAGTATCCCGGTGCGCCTGCTGTTCAACGAACCAGAACTGAATTTCCGCGCCGACTACACCTTGTTTGACCGCCAGTCCGGACGGCCGCTGTGCGTCGGCAACGGCGAAACCTGCAAGCGCGTCACTCAGGACGGCATGCAGTCGCTGCCCTGCCCTTCGCCGGACGCCTGCCCACTGGCCAAAGGCAATGCCTGCAAGCCCTACGGCCGACTGAACGTGGTCATTGGCGACGACGACCCGTTGGGCAGCTTCGTATTCCGCACCACCGGCTTCAACAGCATCCGCACGCTGGCTGCTCGCCTGCACTACTTCCAGGCCATCTCGGGCAACCGCCTGGCGTGCCTGCCACTGGAGCTGCGTCTGCGTGGAAAGTCCACCCGGCAAAGCCATGGCACGCCGATCTTCTACGTCGACCTGACGGTACGCGGCGGTATGGAGATGACGGAGGCGCTGCAGGTCGCCAACACGCTCGATGCGCAGCGGCAAGCAGCTGGCTTCGATCAGGCCGCCTTGGATGAAGCGGCGCAGCGTGGCTTCGGCAATGGCGCCTTCGAGGACAGCGAGGAAGACGCGGGCGCCGTCGCCGAGGAGTTCTACCCCGCCGAGGAAAGCCCATCTCCAGCCACCCACACTCCCCAGCGCTCGGCGAAAACCAGCCTGGCCGAGAAGCTGGACGCACAAGCCCAGCGCCACACCCCACCGACAGATCACCACCAAGGAGCCCAGCATGCGCCTGCACAAGCTGAAGGCCAGTGAATCGACCGGCACCTACCTGGTCGAGTCGCCGGTCACCGAAACCGACATCCTGCTGATGGCCCGGCAGTTGGCGAATCTGCGTCTGCGTCGGGGGCGAGCACTGACTTCACCAAAGGAAGTGTTCAGCCACCTGCAGGCGTTGCTGGGCGAATACGAGCATGAGGTATTCGCCCTGCTTCTGCTCGACAGCCGGCACCGGGTGATCGTCTTTCACGAACTGTTCCGGGGCACCTTGGACAGCGCCAGCGTCTATCCCCGGGAAGTCGTCAAGGCTGCCCTGGAGCACAACGCCGCGGCAACCGTACTGGTTCACAACCACCCTTCCGGTGATCCGGAACCCAGCCAAGCGGACCTCACCCTGACTCACAAACTGCGGGAGGCCCTGAACCTGATCGGGGTACGAACCCTGGATCATATCGTGGTGGGCCACGAGGGCTGCGTATCGCTGGCGGAACAGGGCTACCTGTGAGGAGAACACGACGATGAAGCTACTGCGGATCTTTGCTGCCGTGTTCATGTTCGCCGGCATCCTCGCGGGCTGCCTGGCCCTTCTGCTGCTGGTGCTTCTGATGGTGCGCTTTCCGCCGCTGCTGATCTCAGTGGTGTTGGCCTGCTGGATTCTCAGCCTGCAGCAACGACGCGTTTGATTGGCTGATGTTCAAGGAGAGCCGCGTGGCTCTCCTTAAACAAATCACTGGAGGTTCTTTTTTTGCCGGTGAGGCAGAATCCGCCATCTAACTGAACTCCAGCAAGCACCGATGAAACTACTCAACACATACGACGACCGCGACAAAGCTGAAGAGGCTGCAGAAAAGCTAACAGGCGAGAAGCGTCTGGCAAGCGAGCGTGATGCCACTGTTGTTATCTATAACCTGTTCGGCATACCGAGCTGGGGCAATTTCCATCGCTTAGGCATGTATAACCTGGGCGAATTGAAAAGCCTACTGGATCGCCGTGAGACCTGGCATCCAACGGATCGAGCAAGACACGCAGCAATCATCGCCACGCTGAACATCGTCGCGAAGAACTACGGAGTCGAAATTCCGGCTCACTGGCAGTAGCAGCGAGCGTCAGCTGAGACGCCCACTCTGCAGGTGCTTACTCAAACTCGTAGGTATTCACCTTCAGCACGTTGCAGTTCTCCTTAACCGAGCGCTGAAGCGAGTCATCAAAGCCACCTGAGCTGTTAGCCTGGATATCGATAGAAATAGTCACGTTCACGCCATGCTTGGCCGTGAACTGCTGGATTACCTCATCGACCAGCGTTGCAAACTGCATCTTGGCTTTGACCGGATCTAGCTCGGCGCTGGCATAGAACTGCGTCGGCAATCCCTTCACCACCGGTACATCAAACGAGCCAGACGAACTGCTCCCAGCACCGGCAACGCCAACTGATCCAGCGAAGCTGCCAGCGGGAATATCATGGATCAGCTCGCCGGCAGGTATCTGCACAGCGGACGCCGCACTGGCCGCTGCTTCCTTGGCTCGGAGCACCTCGGCATAGTCCGATGCCGCACCCGGCTCAATGAGCAGGCATGAACCATCGAGAATGACCGAAGTCGGCTTGCCATACACAAAGCCTGGATAGCGGTCGCCTTCCTTACCCTGCGCTACGGCGAAGAAGTCCTTGCTCTGCACACCCTGGTTCAACGTGCGGGCAAACACCTGATCGTCGCGCAGACGCGGCAGGTACAGGTAGCAGCAGGTCTTCTGCCATACATCGAGCGCGCCAGCTTCAGCAGCAATGCCATCCTTCCAGAACCAGCGCTTGAGCATGCTCGAGAGATGAATAGGCGCCCATTCGGTGATCAGCAGCTCGTTTTCCCGCAGAACCTTTTCAATTTCTTGGGACAAATTCGAAGCCCCTGGATTTATGGCGTAGGGCTCCCAGACAATCTCTGTCAGATTGACTGCGTGCTGTACGGGTGCCAACAGCCATTTCCAGGTTTCACGCAGGCTACGGTTCAGTGTCTCGCGGGCCTGATCCAGACTGGCCGAAGCATTCTTGGCCATCAGGTTATCGAGCGTCAGACGGTTGTCCTTATAGTCGCTGACAATGGACTCCCAGGCCAAAACTGAACGCGCATGATCTTTCAAACGGCTTACGTTGTCGGCATCCGCTGCCAGGAAAATCAGGCGATTCTGCTTCTGCCGAGGCTGCTCGCCTCGATTCTTGAGAATTTCTAACGCTTTGTTAAGTGCTGGGTTCGGTCCAGTTTTGCTGTAAGGGGTATCAGGTGCCAGCACCACCAGACGTAGCGTCCAGTCATCCGGCACATCACCACTGCCGGTGAATACGTGCACACCACCAAAACAGCCGCCCAGATTATTGAGTCGCTGACGCAGGATCGGGAACAGATCCTCACGATCCTTGAAGCGCTTCTTGCGCTCTTCCATCTCGCGCCGCAGGTTCGGGCGCGTGTCGAACCAGTAACGGCTGTTGGCACTATTCAGGTAATGCAGCTTGTCACCCAAGCGGCGCAAGGCGTCCTCATACAGGCCCAGTTGCTGCTCCGGCTGAGCGCTGCCCAGCAGCACGCGCTCCAGTTCGATACCGCGAACCAGCTGACTGGAGGTTGTCGGCGCACTACCGAGAAAAATCGTACGTGCAGTCCGACGGCAGGCGTGCACAGCCCCAAGGCGCGCATCGTGGTTCTCGATGGCGACGGTTTCTGCGCGCGGCCCGTCGATATCCCGATCCACGACCGGATCCCAGCCTGCGGGCAGGTAATAGGTGAACTCGTTACGGGTATCGGTATCCGCAAACGGCAGGCTGCCGGCCATGATCAACGGATCGTTGTTTCCATCTTTCCACAGGCTGTAGATGATCTTGGCCATCATCTTCAGCACGCCACGGGTGCGCTGGAAGTTATCGAGGCTCGACCAGTCGTCATACAGCCGATCAAACACCTCAGGATGAATGGGGTAAGCCTGCTTCAGACGCTCGAAGTAATGGCTTTCCTGGGTTTCGGACGGGAACTTGCCGCTATGGGCAATGTAGAAATCCGCAAACTGGCGGCACACCTGCTCGGCAGCCAACTGATCATTGATGCGGCTGAACAGACGACGGCGCACGATTTCGAAGGCCTCCTCTGTCGCCACCGGTTTCCACAGCGCCTGCACGCGGCCAAAATAGTGCGACAGCGCCTCAAGGGCACGCACGCCACGCTGACTGCCGGCTTCCTTTTCCGACTCAGGCAACGAAGCCAACATCACCGCCGTCGGCACCGCCTTGAGCGCCTCAGTCAGAGCCTGGACGAAGGTCAGGTTGGAGTCGAAGGTTCCGCCGGCCAGTGAAACGCCTTCCTCGAACTGGCGGATATAGGCCACCAGCTCGTCTACCAAGATCACGCACGGAGCGTAACGATCCAGCAGCGTAACCAACACATCCTTACCCGGCGAGGTGCCAGACAGGTCAGCATCAGCCACCAGGGCATACGCCTCTTCACCACCAAGCTGCCAAGCCAGCTCACCCCACAACGTGCGCACCGAACAGGCACCATGCTGCACCGGCTGGTTGGGAGAAGACTGGATGCCATCCAACACCGCTACCCGCGCAGGTGCCAGCTCGGTAACACCGGCTTTGTTCAGAATCGCCCCAACACCCGGCATCTCACTGGCCGGCACCTTGCCCTGAGCGAGGTGATAGACCGCCAGCATGGTGTGGGTCTTGCCGCCGCCGAACGCCGTCTGCAACTGGATAACCGGATCCCCGCCCTTGCCGGACAGCCGCTTGACCACCGAATCCAGCAACAGGCGCATGCCCTCGGTAATAAAGGTGCGCTGGAAGAACAGCGCCGGATCCTGATACTCCGCAGCTGCCGTGCCGGTGTGCACACGGGTGATGTCCGCAGCGAACTCGGCCTGCACAAAGGTACCGCTGCGCACATCTTCATGGGGTTCGGCGATCAGGCGCCAGGGTTTAAGCGACATCAGATAATCCCTTCAAAAATTAATCGAGACCCAGCCCTAACTGCGTGGCCGGGTCCACTCCACTCCTGAACTGATAACGCACAGGCTTTGCCAACTTCAGAACAAGCCCTTCATCGACCGACCGCTTGAGCCAATCATTGACCTGTTTCTTGGGCACGTCCCAATCCTCAGCCAACTCATCTGCAGTGACAGCTTCTGGAAGGCATGCCAGCTTACTGAGAAAGAACTGATAGAAACTCATTTCTGATGCAGCAATGGTTTGCGTTGTACTGGTCTCAAGGTGTTGCCTAGCCGGCCCAGAAACGGCGGAAGATATTTGCGGAATTTCTTCCATGACGGTAGTTGGATCGGGTTGACGTGAGTCAGCAACAGCTGACCCATGCTCCGTAGAAAAAATGTCAGCAACGTCCTGCTTGAGGTTCGTCGGGGCAAACAAACTGGCAATGTCCAGATGCTCGACCCTCTCCTCCAGCCACTGCCCACCTTGCGACACCAGCGCCTGGTTTCCAGATTGAACGTCCTGGTCACGCTTGACCCACAGAGGTACCCAGGCCTTTTTCAGATTCTCTATCGCACCGTTCCAAGTCCCGCCTTTAGTATCTGAACGAACAACCACCGCCGCCTGGCTCAGGCAGTAGATGTACTTGTTCCGCGCCATGGCGTTTCCAGCATTAAAACCGGCCTCAGGATAAAACGGCGAAATCAGCACGAGATTGCTGCTCATTAATCCCTGCCGCCATTTCCTGGCCATTGCCGCCGACAGCAAGCTATCGGCCATAACGCCGATTACAGTTCCCTCCTGCTTCAACCCGCCCAGCATCGCGGCCTCATCGACACCGCGTGCACCACCCGAAACTACAGAGAAGCCTGCGTTAGCAATCCGCTCACCCAAAGCACTCGCATAGCCAAGATCGGCATCATCGGTCTTACGCGCACCAACTACACACACACCGCTTTGGTTAAGCAACCGAGCATTACCACATCCAAACAGCACAGCCGGTGCGCTATTACGTAACCGTTGCTTGAGTAGCTTGGGATAGTCTGCATCCGAGCGTGTCAGCACCCATATTCCGGCGCGGCTCCATTTTTCTAGGGCCAAGGCCAGCGCATGTCCACGCCCCAGCAACTGCTCGATCCGTTCTAGCGAAATCTTGTCGTCTTGCCAGCCCTGCAAAACTGCACGCGGGTCTGAAGTAACCAGGTCTGCAGGCGTCTTGCCCTGCTCATTGAGCCACAGTGCGAAACGCCCCCACTCCGTTGGAGAAAGCGGTTTAGCGTCGCCAGCCGACTTTGAGAAATAAGAAGTCAGCAGCAGAATCGACTGTGTATTGGTATTCATCATGCCTTGCTTGCCGTAGAAGAAATTGCCAGCGGATAAACAGGCCCGCTACCCGCCCGTCTAAGCAGTGCAGCGATAACCGTCATCGTCCAGCCTGAATCGATCATGTCATCAACCAGCAGTACCGGACCCGATGGGATACCTTCGCGGACAGCGAACACACCATCAAGATTCCGGCACTGATGGAAACGATTGTTTTGCCACTTCTGAGGCTCATTCTGCCTGACCTTGCTTACACACTCGACAAAGGGAACCCCCAACGCAGCCGCTAGCCGTCGAGCGAAATCGGGGACCAGCGTCGGATGCCCCAAAGAAGGCACGCAGCACAGCCACGTGGGCTTGGGCTCGGGCTGCCACCGCGACTGAATCATTTCCGCCATAGCGGCAACCAGCGTGTCGTCAAAATGGCCTTGTTCCTTGCCCTCGGCTGCCATCTCCCCCCAGCCACCATCACGCCATTGCGAAAGCACCCTGCCTTCGGCGGCCTGAAGCTGCGGGGGCAGGTTCGTCGGAAAGCCATAGTGTTGAAAGCCTCCCTTGGCGACTTGTTTCTTGGGTTTGATGGGAAATTCGGCGTGCCGAATAAAGGTCGCAGCTTCATGCACCAGCTGACTGCTTACAGAGCCCGAAACCAGCGCCTTGCCCTGGCAGTTTGCACATTTACCGCACGCCTCATGCTCTGGGTCATCAAGCGCAGAGCGTAAAAACGCCATCAGGCAACCCGGCTCCTCCAGATAAGCCTGAACCTGCTGCCACTCCTGCTCGCGCAACGCTGTGAACTGCGCAATGCGCTCTTCATCAAGCTCGTAAGGAACCGGTGTGCGATACCACTTGTTATCGATCTTAATCAGCGGTGCCGGGTTCTCAACACTGAGCAGTTTGAGGATCTTCTCAATCTGCCCATGGGCGAGATTGCTATGCTCCTCTAGGTCACGAGGCGTCAGCCCATCATGATTCGCTAGCACGCCCAGCAAGTGCCGAACCTGACCTGCTGGTGGGAAGGCCGAGCGCCTGAAGAAAGCATGAATCTTCTCGTCTTCCTCCCCAGACATCAGCAGGCCCAGCGAATAATCGATCGCCCGCCCTGCGCGGCCGACCTGCTGGTAGTACGCAACGATGGAGCCAGGCGCCTGATAGTGAATAACAAAGCCAAGATCCGGCTTGTCGTAACCCATGCCCAATGCCGAGGTAGCCACCAACACTTTCAGGCGGTTTTCCAAGAGTGCATCTTCAAGGTGCTGACGGAACTGATCACTGCTGTCGAACTGCTTATGGGTCACATCGCTGTGATAAGCCGCAGCCTTGATACCTCTGGTACGCAACCACCGTGCAACCAGATCCGCATCGCGTTGCGTCAAGGTGTAAACAATTCCCGTGCCCGGCAGGGTTGGGATTGTTTCCGTCAGCCAAGCAAGCCGGCTGGCCTGATCCGGCATTATCAGGTTTTGCAGCGCCAGGCTTTCCCGCACCAGGGTGCCGCGCAGGATAGCGATATCGCCAAACTGCTCACGGATATCATTGACCACGCGATTATTGGCCGTTGCCGTAGTACCGAGGATGGGAGTATTGGCCGGCAGAAAACGCAGAATGTTGACGATGCGTCGGTAATCCGGGCGGAAGTCATGCCCCCAATCGGAAATACAGTGCGCCTCATCAATCACCATCAGGCCGATGCGGTCAGCAATCGGCTGCAGGATATTTTCCATAAAGCCGTCGTTGGCCAAACGCTCCGGAGAAATCAACAAGCAATCGACCTGATCAGCAAGCACGGCCTGCCGTGCCTGCTCCCATTCATGGGTGTTGGTTGAGTTGATGGTGACAGCGCGAATGCCCAAGCGGCCGGCGGCCTCGATTTGATTACGCATCAGCGCCAGCAAAGGCGAGATGATAATGGTCGGCCCCAGCCCTCGATCTCGCAGAAGCCGCGTACTGATAAAGTACACGGAGCTCTTCCCCCAGCCTGTGCGCTGGACAACCAGCATCTTCTTGCGCTGGTTGACCAGGGCATCAATAGCCTCCCACTGTCCATCCCTGAAAACGGCTGCCGCATTACCAATCGCGACTTTCAGCAGCCTCTCAGCATCATCCCGTTGCATCCCTATATTCCTTTAAGTCAATTCATCCCAAAGATGCTTCGTCAAATATCCAGTGCGCTTTGGCTACCAATATGGCCCGCTTCTTGGCTGGCTTGCTCGATACCGAGCCAAGCACCTTGCAGTTCGTTATAAGCACGGGCTTCCTCAGTCCAGCCCTGGCGTTCGCAGAGGGTGTAGAGACGGTAGGTCAGCGCGGTGATGCCGGCGGTCTTGTCGGGCATGCGTGCGAGTAGTTGGCCCGCGGCGGTTTCACCGTCCTGGTTCAAGGCGCGGATTAACTGATGCAGGGCTTCCCACACAGGCACACGATTGTCGCTTTCCGGCGACCAGTCACCCGGCATTTCCGTCCATTTGAGTAGGCGTAGGTTGCCGCCGCTGCTTTCAACTACGCCAGCCTCGGCCAAACCGCCGACGCTGGTACCCTTGGCGCGGGCCAGTACATCGGCATCGCCATACTTGCCTTCGGCCCAGCCGTGCTGCTCGAACCAGGCGAGGCAGAACTGGGTGTCGTGGTCGAAGTCGTCTTCGCCGATAAAGCGATTGATCAATTGCAGGGCGCTGCGCACAGTCATCGGCGAGCCGTCGGCCTCCAGCACGGCGCTGTACTTACTGAACACCTCCATACCGGGGCCAATGATCGCCTGGGACAGATCCACCGGGGCTACCGGCGAGTTAATGCCGCCACGGGTCATGTCTAACAGCGCATCAGGCAGGGTAGCGTTGAGTTCGCGGATAAACTCCCGACGGCTAACTGTAGGCGCATCAGCTTCACGCTTGCGGCAAACCAGTACGATGCTAGAGGCGAGAGCATTACTACTCATTGCAATTTGACGAGTCTTCATCTCGGTACGCATCGGCCAAGTGCCGGTCAAAGCAAAGCCAGCCTTAAGCACAGCTGCAAGAAATGTTTCCCAGCCGGTGCTGGAAGTTCCAGCCTCCGCTTTAGTTTCTGCCTGCTTGAAGGCGTAGTAGATTGTCACCGGAAAGGCCGGATGCGCCTGTACCGCTAAGTTATGCATGGCCGCAGTCATGCCATCCAGGAAGAACGCTTCGGCCTTTTCCTTACTGCCATGTCGGTAAGGCGTGGCAACCAACTCCTCAGTCTTGGGCACTGCAAGGGTGGCATACAGATCGGGAAAGATCGGACGCAACGTGCGACGCAGCCAGACATAGAAGAAATCCGACAGATCTGCGTATTCAATGTTGTCGTAGTACGGCGGATCTGTAGATATTACCTTCTCTGAACTTAATGTTTGTCTTTGGGCATCAGCTTGGAGAACCATTCCATGGATTTTTGCTGGCAACCATGGCAGCGGGTCATAGCTATAAAAGATTCCAGACGACAGGCTACCTGTTGCATCTGCTAAGAAATTAGTCTCAGCAAAGTCCCAAAGCATAGGCAAGGCTTGGCGGCCGAAACAGTGCTGAGCTTTTTCTCCAACACTGTTCCAGCGAACTAAGCTGTTGCCAGTCATGGCGAGGCGATCTATTGCAAAGGCCAGATAGACGCCAACAGCCTGCGAATAAGCTGTGGCACCGATACCATTTTGATCCAGGCCCAGCCCATCGTTAGCCATACCAGCAGCTAAAGCGTCCTCATATACACGAGCCATGGCCTCCTGAACCAGGTCGGAGAAGGTTGTCAGGGCGACCAACTGCCGAGGGGTAAATAAATCACCATAGACATCCAGGCCGTAGTTGGAGACATTAACCCGACATTTGCCAGTCAGCGGCGTTTCCGGCCGCCAATCCGGCTGTGCTTTATCTGCAATAGCTATATGTTCTTCTGTCGGCGTCAGATACACCCGGCCACGCTTGCCTTCTGCAACAATCGCCATCAGCCGATGCCCAATACGCCCTACCGCTCCCTCACCACGTATGTACTTGTAATCCATCGGTACGCCCGACATAAGGCAAAGAAAACCGCCGCGCTTACCAGCTGCGGTGCCTTCTTTTGCTGCTTCTGGGAGCGTGCCCATCCGGACATTAAAACGATAGCTAGTACCCTCAATTACCGGCTCAACATAAGCCTCTTTGCCGGCCTTACTGGAAAGAATAAAGGTGCTGGCTAGCGGCACTTCAACATGACTAAACGCAGGGTTAGGACTTTTTACCGTGCGCGCCCACAGCCATGCGATCACAGTGAGTTTCTCGCCTTGGTACTGGGCCAGATCCGGTCGCTCGTTAACCATCTCAGGGGTTACTTCAATCTGTGGGTACAGATACCCGATGCGCTCCTGCGCCTGCTCACGCATCCAGGCGCCATAGCGGCGCACATCCTCTGCCAACCCCTTGGCTCCAGTCCACTCCTCAAAGGCATCACGGGTTGCGCGCTTTTTACTGCTCTTGTCAGCATCGATTTCCGGCCCAACCGGCGTACGACCAGCAAACTTCGGCGGAATCTCAATCATCGCCTTATTAATCGTCACCGGCACCGGATTGAGGTCAGTGGCGTAACTTTCCAGCCCCAGCCGTTGGGCCTCCAGCGGCAGCGCCCCCCCGCCCGCAAATGGATCATGAAAGCCTGGCAGCTTCTCCGGATTGAACAGCTCAGCAGCCTGCGGGTGACCTTTGTTCAACTCACAGGTCTCACGCCAGCTTTTCCAGATTTCCGCCCGTGCGCGCTCCAGAACCTCTTCGTTATTGGTGTTTTCCCACTGCACCAAATCCTCAATGATCTTAAACAGCCGCTCACGCTCCGCTGCAGCCTTTTCCTTGTTCACCCCACGGCCCAAATGACGTTCATAGCCAGGATCATTGACCATCTGCGCAAAAATCACCGCCCGCGCCGCCGCCAACGGCCGCCGCGCCCACCACAGGTGCAGAGTGCTGGGGTGGCCATGACGGATCGACTTTTCACGAGCAGCCGCGACGTTAATCGCATCCAGCGGCAGAGCAACTTCGATGAGTTTTTTCGGGGTTTTGATGGGGTACATTGCAATACTCACGCCGTAAGCCGGCGAAGAATGTGACGAAAGGGTTTATCAGCCAGAAAGGCAGGTAAGAGCGCCGGCTGGCTCTGCATCAGTTCGATAGCAGCCTCAACCCAACGCTGACGCTCACGCACCAGCGCAGCATTCTGCAGGCCGAGCATGTCTCGTGTCTGGCGTACGGCGTGCTTACGCTGGCGGGAAATCTCTGGCATCGGCTCCAGTTGGCCATCCGTGCTCAGAGAAAAATCACCGTTACAGCCCAGCCCTGGTTCGATGGGCAAGAGCCCGGCTTTTTTCTTTTGCCCGCAGGTTTTTTCGTTAATACAGCTGTGGGCGTAGTTGCTATAGGTAAAAGCCAGATGCGGATGCGCATTTGGGCCGTTTTTCGGTTTTATGTGATCCACTTGGCCAGACTGTGCCGCCAGCTCAGTTTCGCAATAGGCGCAGATCCCACCCTGGTCAGCATGTAGGCTCGCTTTAACCAGGCGTTTCACCGGCTGAAAGGCGGCACTGTCAAAATCTGCCGGCACTGCAGCGGGATTAGCCGCGACATAAGCCTGAAGAGCCGCTGGTGTGACAGGGTTGTGCACTAACTCAATCATGCTTCTGCTTCCGTGCCTGCTCGGCCAAAAACGCCCAGAGCGCTGCCTGTGCCTGGGGAATGTCATAGCCTTCGGCATCCAGCTCGCTTTTCAGACGCCGCGCCTCTTCCTGATCGCCCTTGCCACTGCGTACCAACTGCTCGTATTCATGAGCCTTGGTTACTGTATCCAGCGGGGGTTTTGGGCTGACATCCATCACGTATGCCAATGCATCACCCGATTCTTGAGCCAATGGACTCAGCGGGGGCTTTTCCGAAAGCCAATCACCTTGGTCATTCCTTCGAACTACACGGATCTGTTCGCGGCTTACAGTGGTCAACACCTGCGGACTATGCGAGCTGACAATGAACTGGAAGCGTGGAAATGCCTGACGCAACGAGCCTATGACACGCTGCTGCCATGCCGGATGCAGGTGAAGATCAACCTCATCGATCAGCACAATGCCGGTGGTTTTCTGGGGTGCTAGTTCCTTGAATTGACCATTGAGTCGCGCGCAGCGAAAGGCTAGGTCGGCCGCCAGCGAAATCATTGCACGCACCCCATCACTCAACAAACTGAGGGGAAGTGCACCATGATCAGGGTGCGACATGGCCAAGTCTTCAAATACCAGGCTGTAGTGAAATCCGCTCCAGCCTTCTTCGGCCAGCACCTGATCTACAGCATTTCTAATGCCTTGAAGCCTTGGCTCAAGATTCGATAGTTCGTAGCCAGGCTGCTCGCGCTGCTGAACGACTGCATAAGTTGCTTTACGCATCCATTGCTGCAGCTGGGTGTAGTTGGACAGCGAAGAGAGACAATCTTCATAACCTGCGGTACGACTCTCAGTCAGTATCGCCCTACTAGACGTGTTCTTGTGACTGACCCAAAGTCGCCTTGAACTGTAGTAGGCAACAAGGGGCAACTCGACACCCGCATCATTTCGCAGTTGGCTCTGCAGATCTTTACCCCAACTAGCTAATGGCCAAGCTTCCTTGGTGGTCGTGCGGCTCTTAGCACTGAGCAGTGCCCTTTGCCACTGCATGGCCGGTGCGCGCATTTGCGCATCCACAACCACAGGAAATTTTTGCTCATTCTCGTAACCTGCACTGATGCGCACATAACGCGCATCGGTGCGCTCAATGTGCTTCGACTTGCCCATGTCAAACGCACCAACAAAGGGGCCAAAGGCAGCAGCGATGGCTTCAAGAATGGTGGTTTTACCTTGACCGTTGCGAGCGGCTATAACCGTTAGCTCTGGGTCGAAGTCGATTTCAAAATTGGAAAAGCGCCGATAGTTCTGTAAGCGCAGCTTCTCTAAATTCACAGGCTTTCCTCCGGCTTGATCGCTCGGGATAGCAGCTCAGCCAAGTCGTAGTTAACACTGGCAATGCCGAACTCCGGCTCGCTCTTGAATGGGTGCTTGATGTAGTACGGGCCATCTGTCTGATCGCCATCCACCAGCACGATGGCGAGGATGTATTTCTCGCCCTGGTTGTAGCTGGAGAAGATCTCGTTCTTGGTCACGGTGACTGTGGTCGCGCCCTTTACGCGCCCCTTGACCTCGATATGGCGGTCATCCTTGATGCTGCCATCGGCGGCTACCGGTGGGCGCGCAGTGATGTCCCAGCCGCACTTCTCGGCAGACACATCCTTGACGCTATGACCCAATGCCTGCTCGGCAGCGATTACGGCATGCATGGCGGCCCATTCGATACGCGAGCGCGCCTCTGCATCTGCACAGAAAGCGGTATCGCCTTGGCGTTGAGCCAGCAGACCTGCAGGAATCACCAAAGCTCCGCCAATTACCACAGGAGTGGCAGAGCTGACCTGTTGCATGGCTTGCAGCTCACGGGTGCGCTGCTCCAATCGGGCAGTCAACTCCTCATAGCGGCGACGTGCATTTTCTGGCTGCATGCGCGGCTGCTTGCCTGCGGCCACGTCATCACTGAGTTTGAGGTAGCGATCTGACCAGTAGTTGATTTCCTTGACCAAGCGCTCATGTACAGCGGCCAGCACGCGCTCGGCCTGACGCTCAACGCGGGTTTTCACTTCGCTGAAGTGCTCGGGCACTAGTTGTTGCGAGGCATGCTGCAGTGCGAGATTTTCCAGGTTCTGTTGCAACCAGGAGGCGCTCAGCACGTCTTGCACCAGGGCAAGCTCCTCCTGTTTGATCGGCAACAGATCCAAGTGCGGCGCCCATCCCGCATTGCTGCTTTGGCCCTGCGGATCGATTTCCACGAACTGCAGACGGCGCGAGACGATTTTGGGCTGGTCAGCAGCACTCTCACGCACGCTGTGATCGAGCATGAACAGCACTTTGGGGATCAGACTGTCATCATTGGGATCAACCAGCACTGAGCCTTGTTTGAGCTTGCCGCGATGGGCACTGAGGGTGATATCGGTCAGCGCCTGCATCAGTGGATGGCCAGGGTGGATCAGGTCAGCCATAGGCTTGCCCGGCACCCTTACCTGCTGTTTCTCGAAACAGATACGCTCGTACTGCTTGAGCACAGGCGTACGGGTTTCACCGATTACGCGGTCACGCTCGCGCAATGCGGCCGGTACGTGACGAATCTCATAGCGCGCAGGTTCGCGATTTCGCAGCTCGCCGCCAATGCTGGTGAAGGCTTCATTGAAGAAAGCGCGGATGAAATAGGGCTGCAGCTTGCGGGCTTCGGCCTTCTCCATTTCTTCTTTGACGGCATACAGCTGGTCGAGGCTCATGTGCTGCTCGACCAGCGCGTTGCGACGAAGGATTTCACGCAGGTGCTCGGTGTCCAGCGCCCCTTCGATGACTTGGTTTTGCCGTGCTCGTACTTCGGGCGAGTCGCCGTAGCGAATGGCTTCGATCAGCAGATCCTTGAGGGATACGTTGTCGAACGCCTCGCCGAGGATATCGAACACCTTGCCGCCCAAGGCCTGCTTTTCGATTTCAAGCTTCTCGAACAATTTCTGGAACACTTCACCTTCACGGGTCTCATTGGCGACGATGTTCCAAAGGTGGCAAACCTGATCCTGGCCAATACGGTGAATACGGCCAAAACGCTGTTCCAGGCGGTTGGGGTTCCAGGGCAGGTCATAGTTCACCATTAGATTGGCGTTCTGCAGGTTTACACCCTCCCCGGCCGCGTCAGTGGCAATCAGCACCAGCACGCGCGGATTGTGGCGAAACTCTTCCTGCACCTTGCGCCGCTCGTCACGGTTGGTACCGCCATGGATGGTGACGATGGCATCCGGATCCCCCAGCATGTCGGCAATGCGTTTGATCAAGTAGTCCAGGGTGGCGCGATGCTCGGTGAAGATGATCAGTTTGCGGCGACTTTCTCCGTTGTACATCTGCGGGGAGTCCTGCAACAAGCAGGACAGCTCTTCCCACTTACGGTCACTGCCTGAAGCCACTAAGCGCTGCGCCTGCTGTTCCAAACCCTGGAGCAGGCAAATTTCAGTTTCCATCTCGGCGATGGTTTCGGCAGCACTGGCCTGGTCAACCAATTGGTCGGCGTACAGCTCGTACTCATCTGCGCTGAGCTCGTCTTCCATGTCGTCGAGGTTGTCTGGCACCTCGATACGTTTTTTAACCAGGTACTCTCCCAGCACACTGGCGACACCGCCACCACGCAAGTGCAACTTCTCTTCCTCGACTCGATTCTCCAGACGCTTGCGACGATTGCGCAGGGACTGATAGATCGCCTCAGGACTTGAAGCCAGACGGCGCTGCAGTTGTGTCAGAGCAAAGCCGACGTTGTTCTTACGCTGACCATCGAGACGATCCGCCAGGTTCATCTGGTTGCGCACGTAGTCGGTCACGTCGTGGTAGAGCGCAGCCTCCAGGTCAGACAGCGAGTAATTGGCCGTGTAGGCGCGCCGCTCGGGGAACAGCTTGGTGCCGTCGAACTTGAGTAGCTCCTCCTTGACCATGCGCCGCATCAAATCGGACACGTCGACCTTGTGCGCACCCTCGCGGAACTTGCCATAGAAACGGTCACCATCGAGCAGCGACAACCAGATTTGGAAGTCTTCTTCTTTGCCGTTGTGCGGGGTGGCCGTCATCAACAGGAAGTGACGGGTGATCGAGCCGAGCAGTTCGCCTAGCTCGAAGCGCTTGGTCTTGTTGACCTTGTTACCAAAGTAGTTGGCCGACAGTTTGTGGGCTTCGTCGACAATGATCAGATCCCAGTCGGTGTTCTTGAGCTTGAGCTGGTAGTCCTCATTGCGCGAGAGCTGGTCGAGGCGGCAGATGAGCAGGTTTTGCTCTTCGAAGTAGTTGCCAGTGGCGCACTGCTCCTGCTTTTCACGGCTGAACACTTCGAACTTGATGCCGAATTTCTCCAGCAGTTCGTCCTGCCACTGTTCGGTCAGTGAGCCGGGCGAAACCACAAGGATGCGCCGAGCATCGGCACGCATCAGCAACTCGCGAATCAGCAGACCAGCCATGATGGTCTTGCCGGCGCCGGGGTCATCGGCCAGCACAAAGCGCAGCGGCTGACGCGGCAGCATGGATTCGTAGACTGCGGAAATCTGATGCGGCAATGGATCGACGTTGGAGGTGTGCACCGCCATCATCGGATCGAATAGGTAGGCAAGCTGGATGCGCCAGGCTTCCAGGGCCAGCTTGAAGTCGCTCCCTGGCGCATTAAAAGCCCAGGCTTTGCCAGCCTGGGCAAGTTCAAGGCGGGGCTCATCGCTGCGGAACAGCATCTGGTCGCCGTAGCCACCCGCACTCTTCTGGTAGACGACGCTGATTGCCGAGTCACCGACCCTATCGACGCTGATGACCTTGACCACCTCGTCGCCATGCAGGCCACGAATCTGGGCGTCTTTGGCGATGTCTTCCAGCTTGACCATTTAAGCTTCCAGATAATCGTAAAATTGATGAGTTTACTTGGATATGGCGTCATCGACACTCGATTTAACCTGGCAAATTAGGGCCAGAGCTAATGTTGAGTACCCGCCAATTTCTTATTGAATGTCTGGTACGCAATCCTTGGACATTGGCGTTTTCGCCACGTCGCCACGATCTGTGCAGATCAGACTGATGCGCATGCCACTCTGCAGACCGGCTGCATAACTGGCATGGGCGTCATCCAGCTCGAACTGAGGCTCCATGAACTGGTTTACCCCGCCACGCAGCGTGACATAGGGGTTGCCGAACAGATCGGTATTGATGCTATCCACCACACCGGTCACTTTGAAGCGCTTGCCCTTGAACTGCTGGTCCGCCGCCACCGTGTTGCGATCGTAGGCTTGGGCCAGTTGCTGGGCACTGATTTCGCGTAGCGGCTCGACTGGAGCAACTACCCTAGCCGACTGGCTCTGGCCGCTCGTAGTAGCGGTCGATTGGCTGGCTGGACGGTCACTGGACGCCATGCCAACCAACACCAGGGCCAGCCAGGCAAAGCCAATCACCCGGCTAGTGGTGCTGTGGCCCTGACGCAGCAGGAACCAGACGAAGACGATTGGAAACAGGAGAATGCCCACGCCGAGCCAGAAGCCAACGCTGCGGATAACCTGAACCCTGGGTTGAGCCTGAACAGGTGCCGGCTGCTTAGCGATAGGCGCCCCACAGTGCGGGCAGGCTGCTGCCTGGTCACTGGCCATGCGTTCGCATTCGTAACAGGTGATCAATGCCATGAGGCTACTCCTTGATTGCACTTCCTGGGTTAGCCGGCGCTGCCGGCTTGCTTGTGTCAATCAAGATATGTAGCGTGACTAGACATATCTAGAGTATTTGCCTGTACAGGTAAAGTTTTCGAGCAGATGGAGGGGCCATGAAACGCAAGCAGTCAATCGAGTCCGTGCGCTGGGATCTGGCCCTGCGCTATCGCCTGATCGAGACAGTGGCCTGGTGGGAAGGCCGCCTGACCACCAATCACCTGATGCAGAGCTTCGGCATCAGCCGCCAGCAGGCGTCGAAGGACATCAACACCTACATCAGCGAACACGCGCCGAAGAACCTCGAATATGACAAGCATTTGAAGGGGTACGTCCCGAGCCGCCGCTTCCAACCGCTGTTCATCGACGACAGCGCCAGCGCCTATCTGCATCTGCTCAACCAGAACCATGAGCGCGCCCCGCATATCGAGGGCCTGGCACTGGCCTATGCACACACAGAGGTACTGGCAGTGCCGGATCGCTCGGTAAAGCCGGAAGTGCTGCGCCCGCTGCTCAAAGCCTGCCGAGAGGGGCTGCGCCTGGAATGCGAGTATGTGTCCTTCACCACACCCGATGGAGAAACCCGCCTGATCGCCCCGCACACCCTGGTTTACACCGGCATGCGCTGGCATGTGCGGGCCTATTGCGAGAAGAATCGGGATTATCGTGACTTCGTTCTGAGCCGCTTCCGGGGCATACCGGGGCTGATGGATGATCCGACCGATCACGGCCGCGAGAGTGATCCGGGCTGGGCCACCTCACTGCCGGTGATCATCGAGCCCGACTCGCGCCTGAAACCGGAACAGCGCGCCATCATTGAGGCCGACTACGGCATGCAGGGTGGCCGACTGGTGATCGAAACCCGCGGCGCTCTGGTGCAATACGTGCTGCAGCGCTATCAGATCGACCCGACCAAGGTGCATGCCAAGGCGACGGCGCAGCAGATTGTCGTCGCCAACCTGGATGAACTGCAGCCGTGGCTGTATCACTGAGCAAGGATAAAGACATGGCCACTCAACCACTGCTCTACACCCTACATATCCAACTGGAACCGCTGCAGCTCGATCCGCCGATCTGGCGGCGCATTCGCGTCAGCGGCGACTGCACCCTGCGTAAACTGCACCACTTCATTCAGGCGGCCATGGGCTGGCACAGCAGCCATCTGCATGAGTTCAGTTTAGGGATGAACCGCTACATGCCCCTGGATGCGGAATTCATGGACGACGACGAGGCACTGGATGACCGCAAGTTCAAGCTGCGCCGCATGCTGAAGGAAGGCGACCGCCTGCGCTACCTCTACGACTTTGGCGATAGCTGGCAGCATGTGATCGCCGTGGAGACAGTTGAGCCCTGCGACTTCACGGGCACCTGGTGCGAGGTGCTGGATGGCGCCCGCGCCTGCCCTCCCGAGGATGTAGGCGGTGTGCCGGGTTATCTGGACTTTCTGGCACTGATCCAGCAACCGGCCAGCGAGGAAGGCCGAAGCGTACTGGAATGGGCCGGCGGCTGTTTCGACCCTGAGGGATTTGATCGCCGAGCGGCCAACGCGGCTGTGCAGCGAATCTGCAACAACCTGTGGGGCTGAGTCAGCAGCGCCCCAGCGACTCCGGCAGAAGCAGTCTGACAGGCTGTTCACGATGAAGCAGCCTGACTAGCGGGATCGATACCGCCGCGGTATCGAAGTCCGGACGCTCACTGGACTGCACCGCCATAGGCCAGCCTGGCCAGTCCAAGCAAGACCGCTACAAGACAGACAAGGGCCAGGACATCATGAGGCGAGATCAGCAAAGTGAACATGGTGAACCTCCGGATAGGTGATGGCTCGACCATAGCGAAGCATCCATGCCATGGCGACCTGTCCACTTTTCGCATGTAAACAAAGTGGGCAGGTCATCCACTCAAACGATGGATGGGGTATTTGGATTCGCCATCCCCGCCCATGGTGCTCGACTACCAGAGCATTCCCGTCCACCGGCACCGGCTCCCCTCAGACCTCAAACGCAGGTGCTGCGCAACTTTGACGAGGTACTTCACGGCCTTGTGCAGATGACACCGAATCGCCCGGTCGGCCCTCAGGATGCGGCCGATGCCAACGCACCGCGTAGCAGACCGAACCAAGGCCATTACCCTCCAAGTGCTAGCAGATGCCTCGCCACAGCTCATCGGACTCGACAACAGCGATAAATCGTCCCGCAGTAAACCCGTCGGGAAACAACGAATGCTGACCTCCCTCGTCAAGCTGCCCCATTGGCCTGAGGAGCTGCTTCTCATCACGCAGAATGACCTCCAGTGCCTCACGGGATACCACTCTGAACCCATCGACTGACTGCCCATCGAGCTCAATGGAGGTATCGACGATCCAGGCCTGCAGGTGCGCCTCAGGATGCTGACCGTGGTAGCCCAACCTGGAGCGCAGATCTTGATCAGCCACCAACGCCTTGGCCACCACAATCCGCTTACGCCGTAGCTGCCAGGCAGCCTTACGCAAGGTGTTGGTGCGATGCAGCCAGACTTCATGGGTGGTCGAGCGGATATACCCCGACTTAACCTCCATAAGCAGCAGTACGCCATCACGCTGGCAGATCAAATCCACCTCGCCGGCGTCATCCTCTTCTGTCACAGGCGGCCGATATCCCACCTCAACAGCAAAACCTCGTTGCCGAAGGCTCTCGGCCAGCGCCAGCTCCACTCGTTGAGTTTCTGCTTGCTCATCGGCTCTGCGGGCATTCACCCGCCGCAGGTTATTGATGGCTGCCGTCAGGTTGTTTTGCTGCGCGCCAACCCAGGGGAACTGAAAGCTGTAGCGGCCGATTTTGTAGAAGGGCTGCTCATATAGGCGCGGCGCAGGCATCCCTGGCTGCTGCTTCAGTTGCTGAGATAACGCGCTGAGGTCGCTGGTCCAGAATCTGAGAATGGCCTTGGCTGAATCGGCGCTGCCTCGCGGATGTTCCTCGCTGACCGTCCAGCCTTTAATCCTGCGGATCTTCTCTTCCTCCTCGGACCAAGTCATGGGGAACCTGTTTTCCCCCGACAGCATGCCATCCATGGCCAAGCGGCCAAGCGCATGGGCAAGCACGCCCGACTCTCGAAGGTAGTCTTGGAATGGCTGAATGAACTGGCTCTGAAAGAAAACCGAGGTCAGCTCGCTCGCCAGCAACACGTGATGAAGCTGAACCTGGGTACCATTACTGAGAGAAAGCCGATGACCCAGGCCGTAAATCTGCTGCAACTGCAGCTCGCTGCGCATCGCCTTGATGTAGGCCAACTGATTCAGCTCATGATTCTCCGGCGAGCCGATCATTTGTTCGGCCAGGCCGGAGTTGACGAATGCCTGCACGGCACGGCTCATCCAGTAGTGCCAAAGCAGATCGCTCTTGCGCCCGGTTCGCTGCCACCGCTCTGTTCCCGCCTCCGACTGGTTATAGATAACCAACTCGCCCGGCTTTAGCTGGTAACGGCACTCCGGATCGAAGCAGAACCAGTCAATCGAACCTTCGTAGTCGATCCGCTCTTGGGTTGCCGCAATCAGAACAGCTAGCCATTCGAGGTTTTCACGACACCTGGCTGCGTCCGCGGTGGACGATTCAGGGAAAATGACCGGTGACAGGTGGCGCTTCAGCGACTGCCCGAGTCGTGACTCGTTCAGGCGGAAGTCCTGCTCAGGACAAGCCCGGAGTTTCCTCAGGATAATGCGGTTGTAGACCTGCCACTGCTGGCCGGAGCGATCATCGGGGGCATCTTCGGCAAATGCCTGATAGGCCAGCACGCTGAGGTAGGCAATCAGCTCCAGCAGGGACAAGTGCTCGAGCTGTTTTTCAGCGTTACCAATCAGCTCATCAAAGGGCTTGAGCTGATCCAGCAAACGGTCACAGACACCGAAGAATACCTGCCACTCTCCCCCCACGAGCGCTGCACGAAGCGCAAGCCATAGCGGCGAAGCAGTACGCTCAAACAGCTTCGAGTAGCGGATTGCCCATCTGAGCGTGTCCGGGGCATGACTGGCCAGCTCCAGCAGTAGCTCGGCGCTGACTGCATTGTCGAAGTGCAGCACCCGACTGAGGGCAAGGCTTGCCAGCTCGGAGCGAGCGACCGCCTCCGCATCATGCCAGAACGGTGCTGAAGCCAGGCCAGTCGCGCGGTCAAGTGCAGAGAGGTTTTTACCTGCAGGCCGTTGATCCAGGAAATGATGCAGGCTTTCATCAAGAGCACGCCCCTTGCTGAGTGCCGGCTGATTCCTTTCATATACCGACTGGTAATGCTGCCGGCATCGCTCTCCTTTCTCTGTCATCCCACAGCACTCACACCAGCCTTAGATTCCTGGACAGAGCCTAAACCATCGGCCGACCAGGACTCCACAGGCAGCGCGCTAGCGTCCGGCACGCTGGCAACCCACCGGATCACCAGCACAAGCTTTAGCTACCAAACCAACCTGCGTGATGAGTTACGGTCGCAGGGAGAGCGGGCCGATTAGTCACCCCGAAAGCCCCTCCTTGCCTGCCCCTTACGCAAGCAGCGAGCACCTACCGGCTTGAGTCGCAGATGTTGATCACTCTTGACTAGGTAACGCATGGCGTAATGCACGTGACCCCGCGCGTTCAGGTCTCGCCGGTGGATCAGGCCAATGCCAAGCCTGTCTTGGTATTTATCCTTTTCGAGGTTGCAGTTGTTGAAGCAGCCCTGACCACGGGTAATGCGCTCCCAGAGCTCACCGATCCGCTGGGCCCTGTAGATGTCGGCACTCACTTCAGAGCCGTTGAAGAAGAACGCAGCATGGATGTGATAGCCCCGATCCTCGCCTTGCTCAACGCTGCAGATGTAGCCGGTTTCATGGTCGAAAATCAGGTTACGCTCACGCTCAGCAATCAACCGATTCAGGTCGTCGAATACGCGCTCCACACGCAACCTCGCTTGGGCCTCTGTACGGTAATACAGATCAACCCTGACCACGCAGGTGCGGGCGTAGCGATCAAGCACGGCATCAACGTAGCGGCCGACCTCGAGCTCCTGCTGAATGGCCAGGTAGCGCTGGTCAGCGTCCCGACGCATGAACCTCTTTTGGGTGCGGAGAGTACGGATGCACTTGGTCAGCTCGTTCAGTGTCTCGCTGGTGCTCAGGTAGCGTGTTTCGTCCTCGTTCAAGCAGGTAATTCCAACGGGGCTGAGCTCAACCCTAATGGAATGGCAGGCTTGCTGAAAGAGGCTCAAGTGCCAGCTGGACTGGTACTCCACATCTCCCTCGAACAGCGTGACCATCTGCTCGATCCCATCGAAGTACTTTGACAGCCTGGTTTCACTGACCAGTTCATCACCATGCTTCGAGTATGTGATTCGGTAGGCTTGGCTATCTGTACGCTGAATGGCGTTGATGAGACGTTCAATTCGGATAGCGGTATCGGACTGGGATGGACGGGTGATGGCGTTTCGTTTGGTCATCGGTGTGCACCTGATTGGTTGTTGGCATATCAGGGGCGTGATGTGTTTTGAAATACTCGATGACCTAACCCATAGGCAGGGTGATAGAGCTCGTGTTGCCATTAGAGCTCAGCCTATTGAGTAGTCATGGATTGATAGCCTGGATCTATATAACTAGATCCCGATCCAAGCCCCAGCGGCCATCCCAGGCTGGCTAGGCAATGGAGAGCAACATTGCATAGCCAGCCGAGAGACTCACCGAATCACATTCTGGGAGAGTTAGCTGAGGGCGTTGGACTTTCCAAGCAGCATAAACGCCATGACCAGCCTTAGCCGGTCATGGCGCGGGTGGTAGTTTTAGCTGGCCATACTCAGGTGGCTGGTGGAGCGCACCGCGGCCCCCTCCTCCGCCAGGTCACGCTCCTCGATCCTTGCCAGGATCCAGTCATGCACCTCGCTATCGACCCAGCCGACGCAGCGGTCACCCAGGGATACCGGCTTCGGGAAGGTGCCTTCCTTGATGTATTTGTAGATGGTCGACCGGGCCAGACCGGTCGAGTCGATGACTTCTTTCAATCGGATGATCCTCATGAACGGGCTCCTCGTATTCGTTCAGAGGATCTGCAGGGGCGATAAAAAAAAACGCTGAGCTGGGGTCGTACCCCAACACGACGTCACGCGAGACAGACCCTTATCTGCATACTTCAGGGACGGCTTCGTTGACTATGGCCAACAATCCATCAAAATTAACCAGCGCTAGCACCATCCAAAAAACGCCATGAATCAAGCCCATGAAAGCACTCATGACCTGCAATTTCTGGGCATATCGAAGAAAAATCAATCAATAGAATAATTCTAGAATATTTATAGAATAACCATTAACCGCCAATAGAATAAAGAAAGAATAGGTATAGATTGATCCTATAATTTCTATAGATCCAATGTGGAATTCATATAGAATTTTCAATGAAATAAATAGTAAATTTCTGTCAACAATATTTTGGTGATGTATTTTGACTATTGAAAATCATGCAGGAAGCAAGACCTCTGACGCACTCAGCCAGCTTCTTCGAGATCCGCACCAGAGCAACCGTCATGACATCTGGCTATGGCTGGATCTCTACCTCAACGAAGGAGCCAAGCTAAATCCCAATACCTGTAATCGCCCCACCATGCGAGACGAGATCGCCAAGTGCTTAAAACAACGCGCGAATCGCATTCTTAGCATCCCGTCAAAAAAGGATCGGTTACTGCTATTGGACGAAAGACTGGGCTGGATTGAAGAGGTGAACGAAAGGCAACATAAATGGTTGCTCGCACGCATCGAGCAACTGACAGGCATTCGAATCCCGCGGGAGCTGGTTCATCTCGAAGGGAAAGACCACCTTGTTGCCATGATTGATCTTTGGGACATAGAGCTTGAAACGAAGGCACGCGAAGTCAATTCCTTGCGGGAGGAATGGCTCCGCCACGTGGCGCGGGATAGTGCCTTCGAGTGGTTCTCTGACAAAAAGGAAAGCAAAAAACGTTGCACTTGTGCCTGGGAGTGGCTCGAAAAACACCACCTCCGTCCGCACTCCAGACAGCTCCCGATCAGTAACTACAACGAGCTGCTAATGTTCTTCGACCATGCCGCGCTCGGCCGCCATGAGCAAAAGGCGATGATCCAAGAGATCAAAAAGCGATGGAATCGCCAGCAATTTGACGAGCGTAACGCCGACAAGAAACAGATCAACGTGATGCTATCAAAAGCAGTGATTGCCAAGCTGGATGAGCTAGCCAAGCAACATGGCCTGAAGCGCGCGCAAGTGATTGAGACCCTGGTGAGAATGGAGGCAGAAACCAGCGCGCACCTGGCGAGCACTTGAAAGCAGCGGTGCGGCAGTGGTTGCATGGGATGGGCAAAGCAGCCACGGAGCCGCGTCTTGGCATCTCCTGAGTTCAAATCCGACTTGTCGGTATTCCAAATGGTATTCCAAATGGTATTCCACAAGAATATTTAACCGGATTTTTACCTTATATTTCATAGCGATAGGAAATCATTTCAGATTACCCCGGCCCAAATACAAAGCCCCGAGAATCTCAAGATTCTCGGGGCTTTTTTTCGTGTATCGGAAAAT
>ERZ1673962.357-NODE-357-length-33440-cov-3.989696_pt1 | contig 33440 bp, 29 predicted proteins | sample MGYA00580188_ERZ1673962 | MGnify/ENA primary metagenome ERZ1673962 (study PRJEB41334, sample SAMN05608104) | rock metagenome | biome: terrestrial subsurface; feature: shale formation; material: shale | place: USA: Pennsylvania ... | reverse complement strand
TACCATTAAAGGCAATCTTTCGAGGTTGAAATTCATGCACAATACCCACCAACCGATGAACCGCAAAATCCTGTTTTGAAAGTTTTCGGTCCATGCCCGATTTATTTTTGACCAGGTCAGTCAAACCTATTTTATGTGAAAGCAGTTTATCTTCTTCGCCAAGCGACAAGGCTTGAGAAACCAAACCAACCTCAAACAAAACTGACCAGAATCGGTTTCCGCGTCCCGCATAATAGGAGCCAATTTCTGCAGACCTACGACCGGCCGCAGTTCCACAAAAAAGGACTTCTAAATCCCACTCTAAAAAGTCTTGAAGCATAAAACAAAAAACGCCCCCCTTTCGGGAGGCGCTCCTAACTTTACTGATCCAAGAACGACCGCAGTTTGCGCGACCGGCTTGGGTGTTTCAACTTCCGCAAAGCTTTCGCTTCGATCTGACGGATGCGTTCGCGGGTCACGCTGAACTGTTGGCCGACTTCTTCCAACGTGTGATCCGTGTTCATCCCGATGCCAAAGCGCATCCGCAGGACGCGTTCTTCGCGCGGGGTGAGCGAGGCCAGCACGCGGGTGGTGGTCTCTTTCAGGTTTTCCTGAATCGCCGCGTCCAGTGGCAGGATCGCGTTTTTGTCCTCGATGAAATCGCCAAGTTGGCTGTCTTCTTCGTCGCCAATCGGGGTTTCCAAAGAGATTGGCTCTTTGGCGATTTTCATCACTTTGCGGACTTTTTCCAAAGGCATTTGCAGCTTTTCTGCCAATTCCTCAGGCGTCGGTTCGCGGCCGATTTCGTGCAACATCTGACGCCCGGTGCGCACGAGTTTGTTGATCGTTTCGATCATGTGCACAGGGATACGGATGGTGCGGGCCTGATCCGCGATCGAGCGGGTGATCGCCTGACGAATCCACCAGGTCGCATAGGTGGAGAATTTATAGCCGCGACGATATTCGAATTTGTCGACGGCTTTCATCAGGCCGATGTTGCCTTCCTGAATGAGATCAAGGAATTGCAACCCGCGGTTGGTGTATTTCTTGGCGATGGAAATCACCAGACGCAGGTTGGCCTCGACCATTTCCTTCTTGGCCTGACGGGCCTCTTTTTCGCCCTTTTGCACCTGTTGCACGATGCGGCGGAACTCAGAAATATCCACACCAACGTACTGACCCACCATGGCCATTTCAGAGCGCAGCTCTTCGACTTTCGGCGTGTGGCGTTCGACAAACATCTGCCAGCCGCGCCCGCCTTTTTCGGCCATGCGATCCAACCAAGACGGGTCCAACTCATAGCCGCGATATTCGTCGATGAACTCTTTGCGGTTGATCCGCGCCTGATCGGCGAGTTTCACCATGTTGGAGTCGATCGACATGACGCGTTTGTTGATGCCGTAAAGCTGGTCAATCAGCGCTTCGATCCGGTTGTTGTGCAGGTGAAGCGAGTTCACCAAAACCACAATCTCGGAGCGCAGTTTCTGATAGATCGCTTCCTCATTGTCGGAGAAGCTGTTGTCCTCGTTCAATGTGGCCGACATCCGCTGATCCTGCATCTCGGACAGGTTGGCGAAGTCTTCGGAAATGCGCGCGAGGGTTTCAAGCACCTGCGGCTTCAACGCCGCTTCCATCGCCGCCAATGACATGTTGGCCTGTTCGTCGTCGTCCTCGTCGTCATCATCATCCGTGGAGATCGGATTGCCGTCGGCGTCGTATTCTTGCGCCTTCTCTTTGGTCTCATCCTCAGAGGAAGGGCTGCTCGTGGCCAGACCGCCGACAACGCTTTCTTCGTCATCGCCATCCACGCCCGTGCCAAACGTGGCCTCAAGGTCGATCACATCGCGCAAAAGAATGTCTTCGGACAAAAGTTCGTCGTGCCAGATGGTGATCGCCTGAAAGGTCAGCGGGCTTTCGCACAGCCCCAAGATCATCGTGTTGCGACCAGCCTCGATGCGCTTGGCAATCGCGATCTCGCCTTCGCGCGACAGCAATTCGACAGAGCCCATTTCGCGCAGATACATCCGCACGGGGTCGTCGGTGCGATCCAGTTTCTCGGTCTCAGACGCCGCCATGGCGACATCGCGCGAGCCAGAGGCCTGAACCAAAGCACCGCCCTTGGCGTCGCCTGCGTCTTCGTCCTCGACCTCTTCGTCTTCAATAATATTGATGCCCATCTCTGAGAGCATCGACATCACATCTTCGATCTGTTCAGAACTCACCTGTTCCGGCGGCAACACTTTGTTGAGCTGGTCGTAGGTGATGTAGCCCTTTTCACGAGCCTCAGAGATCATCTTTTTGACCGAGGTCTGGCTTACATCCAGCATGCCATCCTGATCTTGATCTTCGGTCTTGGCGTCGTCGTTGTCCTTAGCGGCCATACGGCACTCCCCTTCACGTCACTGTTGGGCTCAATCCGAACCGCCGGTCCTGGCCCGACGCCCCTGTGATTGACCCGCGAATCATCCCTGTCCCGAGGGCTGATCTTCGGATGAAACGAATCATGTCATGCGATTCGCCGATTCGCTACCCGAATACCCATATTTCCTTAACCATTCCTGCACCAGAGGCCACTGAACGCCGCCCCCACTTGCACAACAGATAGTGCACAGGTGCCGCATGTCATCCATACCCCGCACATCTGAGCGCAGGACGCGCTCATTTTTGCGGATTGATCTTAGACAAAAGCGCATGAAACGCCTCGCGTTCACTGCGCGACAAGGCCAACCCATTGTCAGCCACATCAAACTCGGTGCGGTCCTCCGCCTCCGCCTTGGTCGCCCGATTGCGCGCCTCGGCGGCCTGTCGCAACCGCCAGGTTAATTTTTCATCATCCGCCGCCAAAAGCGCCTCGACCCCTTCGTCCAGCTCGGCCCGATAGCCGCGCCTAGCTTTGAGCTTGGTCAACTCTTCGGTCAGGCACATCTGTGCCGTGTCCGCATCGGGGCGGCGCACGGGCGGTGCGATTTGAACATGGGGATGCGACATCAAGCGATCAAGGGTCTCTTGTCCAATCATGGCGATCACATTTTGCCGCAGAGCCGCTGCGTCTGTCTCCTCGGCATGGGTCAGGATGGCATGGAGCAACGCGCCATGCTCCTCGGTGCGGGTCTGAAGCCCTTCCAATTGCGGCAAGAACTGCAAAGCCAGACCGGGGTTGCTGATCAACACGGCCAACACCACCGCTTCGCGCATCAAATCGGCGTTGTTGTCATCGCCGGAGACGATCATCGAGGCCTTAAGCCCTGCGGTTGGGACCGCGGCAATCTGATAGCGGCCCTGCCCGCCCGATCCCGGCACCCAAGCGCGCCTTGGCGCGCCGTTGCCGCCCCCGCCACGCGCCCCACCATTGCCCGACCTTTGTGGCCGGAACAGTTGAAAGCGCATTTCTTTCAGGATTTCGCCGTAATGGCCTTTGATCGAAGCATCGGTGATCGGCCTAATCGCATCGCGCAGCGCCTTGTCCAATGTGGCGCGCCGTTCCGGGCTGTCGAACACTTTGCCCTCGGTTTCACGCCGCCACAACAGCGTGACCATCGGCACCGCCGCGTCCAACACCTCTTGCATCGCGCCCGCGCCTTTGGTCTTGATCAAATCGTCGGGGTCCTGGCCCTCGGGCAGGATTGCAAAGCGCAGCGATTGCCCGGCCTGAAGCAGCGGCATCGCCAGATCAATCACCCGGTAGGCGGCACGCAGCCCGGCTGTGTCGCCATCCAGCGCAATCACCGGCTCCGACGACATCCGCCACATCAATTGCAATTGCCGCTCGGTGATCGCCGTGCCCAGTGGCGCAACCGTGGCTTCAAACCCGGCTTCCGAAAGCGCGATCACATCCATATAGCCTTCGGAGACGACCAAGGTCTGCCCCTTGCCACAGGCGGCGCGCGCCGGACCGTTGTTGTAAAGCGCCGCGCCCTTATCAAACAGCAACCGCTCCGGGCCATTGAGGTATTTTGCCCGCGCATTCGGGTCCATCGCGCGACCCCCAAAGGAAATCAGCCGCCCCCGGCCATCGCGGATTGGAAACACGATCCGGTCGCGAAAGAAATCATACGGCTCGCGGCCGTCGTCAGGCTTGGCGGCAACCCCGGCCTCAATCGCCAGCTCGGCGGAAATGCCCTGATCTTTGAGCGCGCGCAAAAGCGCGTTGCCGTTGGGGGCAAAACCGATCTCAAAGCGATCTCGGGTCTCGGGTTTCATACCGCGCTTGTCCAGATAGGCCCGCGCCTGTGCCCCGCCCGATTGTTGCAACTGCAGCCGGAAAAATCGGTTCGCCGCCTCATTGACCTCGGCCAAGGCGCTGCGCTTGTCGGTCTGCTCTTGCGCCCTCGGGTCGCGTTCAGGCATTGGCATTCCAGCTTCGCGCGCCAAAATTTCAACCGCCTCGATGAAAGACACGTTTTCCGTCTCGCGCACAAACGTGATCGCGTCGCCTTTGGCGTGGCAGCCGAAACAGTAGTAAAATCCTTGTTTGTCATCGACGTGAAACGACGCGGATTTTTCGGTGTGAAACGGACATGGCGCCCACATATCACCTTTTCCGGCGTTGGATTTGCGCGCATCCCACATGACTTTTCGCCCGACCACATCGGTCAGTGACAGGCGGGTGCGCAGTTCATCCAAGAATCCGGGTGGCAATGACATGGGCGGCAGTATCCTCCGTCCTGCGGCCAAGGTCCAGAGGGGCCGCGCATCAAGGAGATATGTCAGCGGCTCACCCTCGGGCCTGCGCTCTGACTTTCACCGTTCCCGGCGGCCAAAAGACCCATTGCCCGCCGAAAGGTCCGCACAGACTTAACTCCACCTTAACAACGATGAATCACTTTGTGGCAAAACACGGTGCCAAATATGGCGCTTCCAAGGCAGATTGTGGCGAAATCTTGACCACCCCCTTCCATCATCCTCGGTAATCCCCCCTCAAAGCGCTTTGAAAGCCCGCATTTATGACCTTATCAAGGCAAAGCATTCCTCTATTTACTTCAAGTCAATGGCGGATCAACATGCTCTGGATAGGGAGTGAACAAAGCACGGAAAATTCCGGCCTTTCGCTATCAAACTGGGAAATGGGGGCACCGCTTTGATGAAAAGATGGTGTCATGTTAGGTATTTTTCGCGGCGATGAAATCGTCGTAGACTTGGTGAACACACAACAGGCTCTTGGCTTGGCGCAAAATGACGCCGCACAGGAGCTGCGTGGCAAAAAAGTCCTTTCTTCGCTGCGGCGTAAGGGACTTCGCGAGAGCCTGCTCTCACATCTGCCTTTGCCCCACCCTGCCCTCTATGCCAAAGAGGAACAGGGGTCATTGGCTGTGTTCGGCCTGTTCACCTTTGTTATCGTGATGATTCTGGCCGGGATTGGCGTCGATATCATACGCCATGAAACTCTGCGGACCGAACTGCAAAACACGCTTGATCGTGCTGTGCTGGCCGCCGCCAACCTTGAAAACAGCTTTGACCCCACAGTCGTGGTCGAAGACTATTTCGCCAAGGCCGGCCTGTCGCAATATCTGACAAACGTCAAAACCGAAGTGTCCGGCCAGGGCCGCCGTGTGACCGCAACCGTGTCCGCAGACATTCCGACCTATTTCATGAAATTCGCCGCCGTCGACACTTTGACGTTGGCAAGCCATGGCGCCGCAGAACAAGGCTTGGCCAATCTCGAAATCTCGCTTGTGCTTGACGTGTCGAATTCAATGAACAGCTCGAACCGGATTGGCAACCTGTCCATTGCGGGACAGGAATTTGCCCAAACCATTTTCGACAATTCCGCGCCGGATGCCGTCTCCATGTCGGTGGTGCCCTATTCCACGCAGGTGAACGCGGGACCGACCATTCTGTCGGAATTCAACGTCACAGATGCGCATAGCAATTCCTATTGCCTGAACTTCACCTCAAGCGATTTTGAAACCACGAACATCGAACCCAAAGACTATGCCGGGGCGAAATATTACCAACAAACACTGGCGTTTGACCCGTGGTATTACAATGACTTCAACCAAGGCACCATTCTGGAGGTCTGCGATCCGCATAGCTACAATCGGATTTTGCCGTTCTCGAATTCGCTGTCCGAGGTTCAGAGCAAAATCTCCAACCTGCGCGCCGACGGCAACACGTCGATTGATGTCGGTGTGAAATGGGGTGCGGCGTTGCTTGACACATCCGCAGCCCCGCTGACCGGTGCCCTCATCGCGTCGGGAGAAGTGTCCTCCGCCATGGCGGGCCGCCCGGCTGTGGCCTCTGCATCGACCCTCAAGGTGTTGGTGGTGATGACCGATGGTGTGAACACCACCCAGTATTACATGCCCTCCAATTACCGCTCCGGCAATTCGGATATCTATCTTGCGCCAGACGGTAGGGTCTCTTTCCCGGTCAGCAAAAGAACATGCAGCTATTTTTCCTGCTGGAACGAAACCAAATGGTATGAACCGCAAAGCCGCAATTACTACAGCTCGGTCTATGGCGGCTCAAACGCCACGCGCCTGACCTGGCCCGAAGTGTGGCAGCGCTTCACGGTCGAAAGCCATGCCTATGCCCGCTATTATGGCTCCGGCAGCTCCAATGACTATTACTTCTGGACCGGCGCCACCCGCACAGGCGTGAGCGGCACAACCAAAAACGAACACCTGAACGATATTTGCACGGCCGCCAAAAACAACGGCGTTCTGATCTTTACCATCGGGTTTGAAGCCCCAAACGACGCCGAACAAGTGCTGATCTCCTGCGCCTCCTCTCCGGCTCATTACTATGATGTGGATGGTCTGGAAATCTCGGACGCTTTTGCCGCCATCGCCACGAAAGTGACAGAACTGAGGTTGGTCGAATGAATGTTCTCTCCGTCCTAAGATACCTGTCGCGCCGCTATCGTCGCGGCGAGGCTGGCAGTTCGACAATCGAATTTGTCATCGTGTTTCCGGTGTTCGCTTTTATGATGATGGGCAGCTATGAGATTGGCTATTATACGGTCTCCGCCTCCATGCTGGACCGTGGCCTTGATCTGGCCGTGCGCGATGTGCGCTTGGGCACCGCCTCCAATGTCACGTTGCCCACGCTGAAAACCGCCGTCTGCACCTATGCCCGGTATGTGCGCAATTGCGAAGAAAACCTGCACATCGCCCTCGAACCCGTGGATGCAAACAATTTCGTGCGCCCCGCCAATATCGCGGATTGCATTGACCGGAACCAGAACATCACCCCCGCCACCACCTTTACCGATGGGGGCGAGAATGAACTGATGCTCGTGCGCGCTTGCGTGATTGTCGATCCGATTTTCCCGACCACTTGGCTTGGGGCCGCTTTGGAAGGCACTCCGGGCTCTGGCTATGCGATGGTATCCACCGCAGGCTTCGTCAACGAACCCAACACCTGATCGGAATGCTCATGACCTCTCTGCGCGCCCCTTTGCTGTCTCTTGCCCGTCGCTACCAGCGCGATGACCAAGGCACATGGTCCGTCGAAGCCGTCATCATGGCGCCGTTGATCATGTTCTCTTTGGTGTTTTGTTATACGTTCTTTACTGCGTTTCAGGCCAAATCCGAAGCCAACAAAGCCAATTATACGATCTCCGATTATCTCTCGCGGCAAACCGACCCGGTCACCCCGGCCTTTCTCAACGGGACAGCAGATCTCTATCGCTTCCTCAACAACTCCGGCGATATCGACATGCGCGTCTCCGAGGTCAAGTTTTCGGTCGATGGCAATGGTAACGGGTCCTACAGCCTCGTGTGGTCCTACGCCGTGGGGGATTTCTCGCCGTTGACCACAAACAGCCTGTCCGATGTCGAAAACCGTTTGCCGCTTTTGGCCAATGGCGAAGAAGTGCTTTTGGTCGAAACCGTCCGCACCTGGTCGCCACTGTTTGACGTGGGACTCGCGGAACTGGCCTTTGCCGACACCGTCACAACCAAACCCCGATTTGCGACACAGGTTTTGTTTGATGACGGGTCTGCCTCCTCCGGGTCCTCGAATACGGACACCACGGACGATCCCAACATGGATCAAGGCAGCGGCGGTCGCAGATATAACAGATATTACTGATTACTGACGCTTAGTGACTGATCGTTCAAAGGCCTTCCCCGCATTTTACACGGGGAGGGCGAGCACATGGCACGGTCGATCATTCGATGCGGCCAGCGCCTGAAAGACGTGCCGCAATCACATCGGCCATCGCTTTGCCCTGTCCCGCCGGTGTCACACCCCCGACACCGATCCGATGCCCCAAACGCCACCACAGACCCGGCACCCAAGCGCGCGGGTATTTGGGCCGGTCCTGTCCGGTTTTCAATCGGATCATGAAACCGTTCGAGGGCTTGAACGCAAAGGTGCCGCGCTCGACGGCGGAAATATCGTCCAACCGGCACAAAACCCGCCCTCCCTCTTCGATCAAAGCCTCTTCGGTCAAAACCAACCCACGCGCGGTCGCCCGCCACACCAGCCAGGCAAAGCCAAAGGCCAGCACAGCCATTGCCAAAAGCAAGGCGATCCACCCCATCCCAACCGCCTCGGGCCGCGTCGCGATCCAGACAAGCAAGGCCCCCAATGCGGCCAGCATCATTGCGGCGCTGGCGCGTCGGGCGGGTGAAGGTGTGAGGGTGAAATCGGACATTTGGGGTGCTCCTGTTGGGGCTTTATGGGGCTTTGGGACGCAGTTTCATCACCAGAGTCGCGCCAGAATCGCGCTGTCAAACGCTGTACAATCTTGCGATGCCTTGGCGATGCCATGGGCCTGTTGCCATTCACCTGTGCCTCAGGTTCATTGCAAAAGGCTTTAGCGCAAAAGCCGCAGAACGCAAAGCCATCTTGTTCCGACGCGCCGCAACGCGTAAAGCAAACCCAGCTTTTCTTGCGGACGGACCCTGCCGATCATGTTGCGCCATCGCCCCTTTCGCTGTTTTTATCTGACCTTGCCACTCACGGCGGCGCTTGCGGGCCTCTCTGGCTGCGCCGATCGTCCGGACCTGTCGGGCCGTGTAGCCCCCGTCGATGCGACCCAGCCTTGGCCAAACCTGTTGAGTTCGCAGATGATCAGTGCCACCCCTCCCTTGGACGAGGCTGGCACCGAGGCCGCCATGGCGTTGGCGGGAAGGGCCGCGGCCCTGGCGGCGCGGGGGCGTACCTTGTCAAAGACCCCGGTCCTGACACAGGCCGAACGCGCTCGCCTCATGGCCGCTCTCGCCCGCGCAGGCGCCCCCTCTTAACGGCCCTACGCGGTGTGTCGGCACCTGCTCGGCCATTCCGCAAAGCCCATGGCGCGGTGACCGCCATCACAGTTGCACCTCAGCTCATTCACCGCTATCAGAGCGCACATATTCTTTAGTGATGCGGAGCCTCCAATGCCGAAAACCCCTTCTGAAACCGCCCCCTTGCGCCTCGGGATTGCGGGTCTCGGCACCGTTGGCGTTGGCGTGATCAAAATCATCCAGCGCAAAGCCAATCTTTTGGCCCAACGCACCGGGCGCCCCATTGTTGTCACCGCCGTCTGCGCCCGTTCGCGCGACAAGGATCGCGGCATCGACATGTCCCATTACGCTTGGGAAGACGATCCGGTCGCCCTTGCCCTGCGCGATGATGTGGATGTGTTTGTCGAATTGATGGGCGGCTCCGATGGCCCCGCCAAGGCCGCAACCGAGGCCGCCTTGTCCGCTGGCAAAGACGTGGTCACCGCCAACAAAGCCATGCTGGCGCTCTACGGCCAAGATCTTGCCCTGCGCGCCGAAGCCAAGGGTGCGGTGCTGCGCTTTGAGGCGGCGGTCGCGGGCGGCATTCCAGTGATCAAAGCCTTGACCGAAGGCCTTGCGGGCAACCGCATTGAACGCATCGTCGGCGTGATGAACGGCACCTGCAATTACATCCTGACACGGATGGAAAACGAAGGCCTGTCCTATGACGAGGTCTTCGCCGCCGCCAAGGCGCTTGGTTATCTCGAAGCCGATCCGACGCTGGACGTGGGCGGCATTGATGCCGGGCACAAGCTGGCCTTGCTGGCCGCAATCGGCTTTGGCACCCAGGTCGATTTTGAAAATATGGTGCTTGAGGGCATCGAACGCATCACCATCGAAGACATTCACCACGCCGCCGATATGGGCTTTCGCATAAAACTTTTGGGCGTGGCCCAGATGACCGGACGTGGCCTTGAACAGCGCATGACGCCATGCCTTGTCCCCGCCACCTCGCCTTTGGGTCAGTTGGAAAACGCCACCAACATGGTGGTGCTTGAGGGCGATGAGGTCGGTCAGATCGTGCTGCGCGGTGCGGGCGCGGGCATGGGTCCCACCGCCTCTGCCGTGATGTCCGACGTGATCGACATTGCGCGCGGTGTACGCATCCCGACCTTTGGCGTCCCTGCCGATGTGTTGGAAAAATCCACGCCTGCCGTCGCCGCAACCCCTGCACCCTATTATTTGCGCATGTCCTTGCTCGACAAACCCGGTGCCTTGGCCAAAATCGCCGCCGCTTTGGGCGATGCGGGTGTCTCCATCGACCGGATGCGCCAATATGGCCAGGAGGCCAATCCCGAGGTCGCGCCCGTGTTGATCGTCACCGACGCCACGTCGCGCAAATCCTTGGACGTGGCGCTGGACGGCATGTCGCAAACTGGCGTTTTAGCCTCTGAACCGGTCGCGATCCGTATTGAAACGGTCTGATCCATGGCGATCTGGCAGGTCTTGAACAACCCTGTCGATATTTACTGCGAGCGGCTCGATGCGTCCTTTTGGTCCGAGCCGCTCAACGCCTTATCCAACGCCGCCTTTCCCCTCGTCGCCCTTCTGATCTGGCGGGTCATGCGGGCGCGTGGGCCGATCTCAGGAATGAATACGGTGTTGACTGGCCTCTGCGCGCTGATTGGTCTGGGCTCGTTCTTGTTTCACACCTTCGCCAATCGTTGGTCCGAATGGGCCGACACCGTGCCGATCTGGGGCTTTGTCGGGCTGTATATCTATGCGGCCCTGACCACGGATCGCGGCAAATCCCGGCGCTACAAAGTCATCGCTGCCATGTTGATTTCAAGCGTCACCCTCACCGTATTGTTTCTCATGGCCACAGGTGAAACCACCGACGCGAATGCCGCCGATCCGCTCAATGGCACGGGTCAATATGCCCCTGCGCTGATCGCTTTGCTGATCTTTGCCGCGGCGTCATGGCGGTTGCGCCTGCCGCAGGCCCCTTGGGTCTTGGCCGCCGCCGTGACCTTTCTTGCCTCTATGGCATTCCGTACCTTTGATATGGCGCTTTGCACCTCATGGCCCACGGGGACACATTTCATGTGGCATATCCTGAATGCGGCAATGATCGGTTTTTTACTGATGGCACGGGGCATGGTGCGCCCTGCCGTCAGACCTGCCACGTCAGCGCGGTGACTGCCTATCTGGGTGGCGGATTGCGGCAAGTTGACGTAATTTTGTTACGTCCTGCCAATAAGTTAGCGCAAACAACGCCCTGTTAGCGCACACAGATGCCCGCCCGCCTTGCCCCGCCGATGAACATATGGTCATGAGGGGGAGACCATCCAATCCGTCCGTCGAAAAAGGACCATCCCATGTCAAAACCCATCGCTTTTTATGACCGCATGCTGTCGCTCGGTCTCGCCCGCGTCGCCGAACAGGCCGCCCTCGCTTCCGCCGATTTCGTCGGCAATGGTGACGAAAAAGCCGCAGACCAAGCCGCCGTGAACGCCATGCGCGAACAGCTCAACTCCCTCGACATCAAAGGCGTTGTTGTGATCGGTGAAGGCGAGCGCGACGAAGCACCGATGCTCTACATCGGCGAAGAGGTTGGCACCGGCGAAGGTCCCGCTGTGGACATCGCGTTGGACCCGCTCGAAGGCACCACATTGACCGCCAAAGACATGCCGAACGCGCTCACCGTGATCGCCATGGCACCGCGCGGCACCTTGTTGCACGCGCCGGATGTCTACATGGACAAACTGGCCATTGGGCCGGGTTACGCCAAAGACGTGGTCAGCCTCGCCATGTCCCCGACCGAACGCGTCGAAGCACTGGCCAAGGCCAAAGGCGTGCGTCCGAACCAGATCAACCTCTGTGTGCTTGAACGTCCCCGCCACGAAGACCTGATCGCGGAATTGCGCGCCACCGGCGCGTCGATCCGCCTGATCACCGATGGCGATGTGGCCGGTGTCATTCACTGTGCCGAGGCCAAAACCGGCATCGACATGTATATGGGGTCCGGCGGCGCGCCCGAGGGCGTTCTGGCGGCCTCTGCGTTGAAATGCATGGGCGGTCAGATGTGGGGCCAGCTTTTGTTCCGCAACGATGACGAACGCGGCCGCGCCACCAAAGCCGGCATCACCGATTTCGACAAAATCTATTCGCGCGACGAATTGGTCACCGGCGATGTGATCTTTGCCGCCACCGGCGTGACCGATGGCTCCATCGTGTCGGGCATCAAACGCGAGCCGGGCTATTTGACCACGGAAACCATCCTGATGCGGTCCAAAACCGGCTCCGTGCGCCACATGACCTACCGCAACCCGATCTCGAACGCGCATCAGATTTAAGACGCGCCAAGATCAGCACGAGAGGACGTCAACAGCACTGTTGGCGTCCTTTTCATGTGACAGACGGATTTTCATGGGTCAGTTTTTCACGGGTCAGATTTTCATGGGCCAAGCTACGCACACGGCCTCCCCCACCTGCTGACACAGATCGGCGGACTGTTGTTCGTCCAGGCCAACCTGTATCATTATGTGAAACGGGCTGCTCATCGCTGGGGCCGTCGCGCGCCCCGATCGGAGCCCCTGCCACCGGCCTGTCCCGCGGGACTTGCCTTCTATCCTGCAGAACAAAGCTCGAAAACATATCCGGCTTGCCCCGGCCCCAAAAGGTCGTGGTCGCGCAGGACCGTCAGAGTGGGCTGATCCGGCAGCTTGCACAGCGCCGCGAAGGACCCTGCTTTGCCCAATGCCCCGTCATATTCCACATCAATGTGATTGGCCCCATAGTGGTCGCGGTAGACCCCACATTCGTCCCAGGCCGCACATTCTTCGCTAATGACAAAATCAAAGCCCGCTCCCGGCCCACGCGCGCCCAGATCCGGCGCGTTCTTTTGCCCTGCCGCCAGACCAAGCCCATGCGCCACATCCACAAGCGTCGTTGCCAAGGCGATATTGCCATCGACGGTGAGCGTTTCGAACCGCGTCCAACTGTCCAAATTGTCGAATTCCACGGCATCAAAGCCTTTGGCCGCACATAGCTCTATCGTGCCCCGCGCCGCGTCTGCGATCTGCACGCGCGTCGCTTCGGTTCGGGTATCAAGCACATATTCATCCGGCCACCCCGGATCGGCAACAAGATTGCCATCGTCATCGCGCAAAAGCGCATTCGGATGATGGGAAAGCCACCACTGCAACCTACCGGGCTGGGTCTGAAAAACGTTCACGTAGCAGATATTATAACGCCCGGCGCTTGGCTCCGCCGTGCTGTCACGCACAACCACGCTCACGCGATCCTCCGGGGGATAGGCACCTCCCAATTGGTAGTCGACCGCGCCGTCGCCCGGCAACATTTGCCACCCCGGTTTTGCCAGGCTGGCGCAGGGCAGAGCCCAAGCAACAGCGACCATGACAGACATCGGAGCAACAAAGCGCGTCAGCCTATTCCAAACGTGATCCAATTGGTCCGGCATACCCGAACTCCCCTCTGCGCGCCTTAGGTGACTTCCCTCGAAAACACCTTAGTGATGCCTGATACACTGTCTCGCCTCCTCACCAAAGGCAAATACATGCCTTGGTTGCAAACCCGAACGAGCATAAGGCCCATCATCCCCAATGCGCTCGGCATCGCCACATAAGGCCCCGTTGCTCTACCTGCGCAAAAGCGCCATATAGAGCGGATGAGCGATTTTCTGGATGTCACAACCTCCTTGACCGCCCGCCGCTGGGTCGGTCCCACCGATGATCTGATGCGTCAGGCGGAGGCCTTGGCCCAGCACACCGGCCTGCCCGTTGCCCTATGCCAAACCTTGGCACGTAGGGGCGTGTCGGCCGAGGAGGCAGAGCGGTTTTTGGACCCGAAGCTCAAGGACTTGCTGCCCGACCCACTGACATTGAAAGACATGGGCAAAGCCGCCGCGCGGTTTTTGGCAGCGTTGAAATCCCGCCAACGCATCGCGGTGTTTGCCGATTATGACGTCGATGGCGGCACCTCTGCGGCGCTGTTGCTGACGTGGTTGCGCGACATGGGGCATCAGGCGACGCTTTACATTCCCGACCGGATTGATGAGGGCTATGGCCCGAATGAGCCCGCGATGGCGGCGCTGGCACAGGACCACGATCTGATTGTGTGCGTCGATTGCGGTACGCTTTCTCATGGTCCGATTGCAGCAGCTATCGACGCGGATGTGATTGTTTTGGATCACCATTTGGGCGGCGAGACCTTGCCCGACTGTGTTGCCGTGGTGAACCCGAACCGCCAAGATGAGAGCGGCGACCTGGCCCATCTTTGTGCCGCCTCCGTGGTGTTTTTGATGCTGGTCGAGGTCAACCGTTTGATGCGTGCCGAGGGACAAAAAGGCCCCGATCTGATGGCTGCGCTTGATCTTGTGGCGCTGGCCACGGTCGCCGATGTCGCGCCGCTGATTGGTGTCAACCGCGCACTGGTGCGGCAAGGGCTAAAAGTCATGGCCGGGCGGCATCGCATTGGCCTTCGTGCGCTCGCGGATGTGGCCCGGATGGACACCGCCCCGACCTCCTATTCGCTTGGGTTTCTCTTGGGTCCTCGGATCAATGCCGGGGGGCGGATTGGGGCTGCGGATTTGGGCGCGCGGCTTTTGGCCACACAAGACCCGAATGAAGCTCAAGCGCTGGCCGAACGGCTGGATCAGCTCAACACCGAGCGGCGCGAGATTGAAAACGCCGTGCGCGCGGCGGCGATTGCGCAGGCTGAGGCACGCGGGCTTGACGGTCCGCTGGTCTGGGCTGCGGGCGAGGGCTGGCATCCCGGTGTGGTCGGCATCGTTGCCTCCCGCCTGAAAGAATCGTCCAATCGCCCCGCCATTGTCATCGGCTTTGACGGCGATGAGGGCAAAGGCTCTGGCCGCTCTATTTCGGGCGTCGATCTGGGCGCGTCGATCCAAAAACTGGCCGCCGAGGGGCTTTTGGTCAAAGGCGGCGGGCATAAGATGGCGGCGGGTTTGACCGTGATGCGGGAGACATTGGAACCCGCGATGGAACGCCTGTCTGAATTGCTTGCCAAACAGGGGGCGGGCGACGGCGGGCCGGCGGATTTGAAACTCGACGGGATGCTCATGCCCGGTGCCGCCACGATTGACCTGATCACCCGGCTTGAGGCCGCTGGGCCGTTTGGGGCCGCCGCCCCTGCCCCGCGCTTCGCGTTTCCGTCCTGTGCGATCCATTTCGCCCGACGCATCGGCGAAAGCCACCTGAAAATCAGTTTTTCCGACGGGCTGGGTCCGCGTTTGGAGGCGATTTGTTTTGGCGCTTATGATGGCCCTCTGGGTCCGGCGCTTGAATCGCATGGGGGCGCGCGATTCCACTTGGCCGGACGGCTTGAAATCAACACTTGGGGCGGGCGGCAATCGGCGCAATTGCTCCTTGAGGACGCGGCGCGGGCGTGAAGGCCCGCATGACGCATCCTCGCTGTCACCAAGTTGTAAGATTCTGCCGCCCATGCGCAAAATTCCTCTTGCACCCACGCGGCTGCCCGTCTAAACACCCGCTCACACCAAGCGCGGTCCATTCGTCTATCGGTTAGGACGCCAGGTTTTCAACCTGGAAAGAGGGGTTCGATTCCCCTATGGACTGCCACTTTACCCCGCACATCTCTGAATGACATATGGCACTGTGAACAGTGTCGGTCTTATGTTGTCTGTCCTGTCCTGATCGCGAGACGGAGACTTGAGGGCGACGAATGCGCCCTTGTCTCCTCTCCCTCGTCTCCTCTCCCACTCACGCCTGAAACACATAGGTTCCGGGCGCCGCGCAAATTGGCGCATAGCCCGCCTCGGCACGCCCCATCGGTGGCAGATTCCCCAGCGGGCCGGAGCGCTCTTTCAGCCACTGCGCATGGGCGATCCACCAAGACCCATCCTGCGCAGGCACCGCCTCTTGCCACTCCTCCGCATCACGGAACGACGCATCAAACGCCGTGGTCGCCATACGGAAATGGCGGCCCGGATGACCGGGTTCTGTGACGATCCCGGCATTGTGCCCGCCATTGGTGAGGACAAAGGTCACATCGGCGTCGGCAAAGCGGTGGAATTTATAGACCGATTTCCACGGGGCCACATGGTCATCCTCGGTGCCGACCGCAAAAATCGGCGCGCGGATGTCGGAGATCGCAACAGGTTTGCCCGCCACCTCATAGCGCCCTTCGGCGAGATCATTGTTCAAAAACAACTGGCGCAGGTACTGCGCGTGCATCGTATAGGGCAACCGCGTGCCATCGGCATTCCACGCCAGAAGATCGAACATCTTCATCCGCTCGCCCATCAGATAATCATGGACATTACGCGACCAGATCAAATCGGCCGAACGCAACAGGCGGAAGGCGCCGCCCATCTGCTCCGTCGACAAATAGCCCTGATCCCACATCATGTCTTCGAGGAAATTGACCTGACTGTCATTGATGAACAGGGTCAACTCGCCCGCTTCGGTGAAATCAGTTTGCGCGGCCAAAAACGTCAGCGTGTCAAACCGCGGATCACCATCGCGCGCCATCGCCGCCGCCGCAATCGCCAAGAGCGTACCGCCAAGACAATAGCCCAACCCATGCACATGATCGGACCCGGTGATCGCCTGAACAGCGTCCAAAGCGTCCATGATGCCCAAGGAACGGTAATCCTCCATGCTCAGATCGCGGTCTTCGGCCTCCGGGTTGAGCCAAGAGATCATGAACACGCTAAACCCCTGCCCGGTCAGAAATTTGACCATCGAATTTTCGGGCGACAGGTCCAAAATGTAATATTTCATGATCCAGGCGGGGACGATCAGGATCGGCTCGGGGTGGACCTGATCCGTCGTGGGCGCATATTGGATCAGCTCGATCAAACGGTTGCGATAGACCACCTGACCGGGGCGGGTCGCCAAATCGCGGCCAAGTTGAAAGACCTCAAGGTCGGGCGATTTTTCTTTGGTCACATAGCGCGTGACGTCTTCACCAAAATTTTGCGCCCCACGCACAAGGTTCATCCCCCCCTGCGCCAGCGTCGCCTGCAAGACTTCGGGGTTGGTCAGGGGCAAGTTTGACGGCGACATCATATCGAGCATCTGGCGCGCCAAAAACGCCATCACATTTTCATGCTGTTTCGTCATGCCCGGCACATCGGTCATCGCGTTGTGCCACCATTGTTGTTGCAGCAAAAACGACTGATACATCATATTGAACGGCCATTTTTGCCAGGACGGATCGCGAAACCGGTGGTCCTGTGGCAGGCTTTCGATACAGGGTTGCACGTCAGCCCCCGACAGGCATCGCCCGGCATATTGCATCTGGCGAGAGGCCTTTTTCCCGGCTTTCTCGACCAGTTCCAATTGTTTGCCGGGAGCTGTTGCCAGATGGGTCAGCCAATCCGCCCAAGCCGCCGCCAATGCGGAGGGGGCGATGCCCATGGTCACCCGCGCCAATGCGGCATGGGCCGCCTTGTCAATCACGTTGTAGACGCTGAAATCCTGATCTACGTCGCGTTGCGGCGTGAGGGGAGGCCTTGGCACCGTGGCCATGCTGTCACGCGTCGCATCTGCCTCAACCAAAGCGATTATGGCCGCAGGTTTTCGAGGGGCATCGACTTTGGGTGTCGTCGTTTTGATCTGGCTTGGCATCACATCCTCCACTCACTCAAGGCGGGATTGCCCGCGATTTAGGGGTATTTTCGCCCGTTTCACGCCTCAGGACACTGATTTCGGTCAAGCCCCATTCTACTCAGCCAAATTCCGCCAGAGCGCGCCCCAAGCCGCCCGTGACCGCCGATCTTTCTGGCCTGTCCTCTGCCGCAAAAGAAAATCGCGCTATTGTCTCGAAACCCTCTTGCGCTTCGCTCTCATGCCGTCTAATTAGCCGCCTACCAAAAGCGCGGTCCATTCGTCTATCGGTTAGGACGCCAGGTTTTCAACCTGGAAAGAGGGGTTCGATTCCCCTATGGACTGCCACTTTATTCCCTCAGATGTGTCATACTGTCCTTGGCGCTGTTGCGCGGCGCTATGTGGTGTCCCCGCCGAGGTCAACCCGCCTTGATCGACCTTGAGTATGACGCCTTTGGTGCCTCCTTCGACACGTCAAACATGCGGACACACCCTCTCACCCAAACCGATCTTTTGGCCCATCAGGCACGGATCAAAGGCCTGCCGCCAAACGGCAGATAAGCCCACGCAGATCAGCACAAAGAAAACCCCGCCACGGAAGAACCGCAGCGGGGCCAGAGGTGCCTGAGCACCGATTTATTGCGATAGGATCAGTTCGCCATGGCCAGTTGTTTCGGCAATTTGAAGGTCCAGACCGTGCCACCTTGGTTCAGGTAGTTGACCTTTTTGGCCACTTCACCGCCCCAAAGCGGAACCGCACCACCCCAGCCGGAGACAACGGTGACATATTGTTCGCCGTCCATTTCAAAGGTCACAGGCTGACCAACGATGCCGGAGCCGGTTTGGAACGACCAAAGTTTCTCGCCGGTCTCATCGTCAAGCGCGATGAATTCCCCTTCAGGCGTGCCGAAGAACACGAGGCCACCCGCCGTGGTCATCACACCACCCCAAAGCGGGGCTTCGTTTTGGAAGTCCCATTTGATCTCGCCGGTTTCCGGCTGGATCGCTTTCAAAGACCCGATGTGGCTTTCAAAGATCGGTTTGATGGTAAAGCCCGCGCCAAGGTAAGCCGCGCCTTTTTTATAGGAAATCGGCTCGTTCCAGATGTCCATGCCCCATTCGTTCGACGGCACATAGAACAGACCGGTCTTTTGGCTGTGCGCCATCGGCATCCAGTTTTTGCCCCCCAAGAAGGACGGAACCGAGAACACCATCTCGCCCTTTTCCGCCTCAAGTGGGTTGCCCGGACGGGCCTCTTCGACGTAGATCGGACGTCCGGTTTCAGCAATCCCTTTGGCCCAGGTGATGTCAGAGACAAACGGGGTTGCGTTCACAAACGCGCCGTCTTCGCGGTTCAACACGTAGAAGAAACCGTTGCGGTCGGCGGTGGCGAACCGTTTGTTGCCGTCTTTGTCGGTAAAGGCCACAACCTCGTTCACCCCGTCAAAGTCCCAGCCTTCGCGCGGCGTGGTCTGGAAGTGCCATTTGATTTCGCCGGTGGCCGGATCAATGCCCAAACGCGATGCGGCGTACAGGTTGTCGCCACTGTTGCCCTCGGTCGGTGTGCCCGCGTTGCGCAGATGCGAGTTCCACGGCGCCGGGTTACCCGTACCAAAAACCAATGTGTTGGTGTCAGCGTCATAAGAGCCGCCAAGCCAGGTCGCACCGCCGCCGGTTTTCCACATATCACCCGGCCAGGTCGCGTTCAGCGTCCCGGTCATGGTGCTCTCTTCGCCATTGAGCGTGCCCATGTGACCTTCGATCACCGGACGCGTCCAAACCATTTCACCGGTTTCCGCATCGCGTGCCTGTACTTCGCCGACGATGCCAAATTCACCGCCGGAGTTACCGGTGATGACCAGACCGTTCACGATCAACGGCGCGGCTGTGTAGGAATAGCCTTCTTTGTAGTTGGCGATCTTTTTGTTCCATTTCACATCGCCGGTTTTCAGATCCAGCGCCACGATGCGCGCGTCCAACGTGCCGAAATAGATGTTGTCGCCATAAATCGCACCGCCACGGTTGATCACGTCACAGCAGGGCAAAATGCCTTCGGGCAGTCGGGCGTCATATTGCCAGATTTCTTTGCCGTTGGTCATGTCGATCGCATAAAGGCGCGAATAGGACCCGGTCACATACATGATGCCGTCATGCACCAAGGGCTGGGTCTCTTGCCCGCGCTGCTTTTCACCACCGAGGCTGAAGGCCCAGGCCGGAACGAGGTTTTTCACGTTGTCTTTGTTGAGCGTCTCAAGCGGCGAATAGCGTTGCAGATCACGCCCCATGCCGTTGGTCAAAATGTCGCCCGGTGTGTTGGCGTCGTTCAGCAGATCCTCTTCGGTGACGCCCGCCCAGGCGCTTCCCGCAAGACCGAACGCCAGAACAGCCGCAGATGCGGCAGATAGAAACCTGTTCATGTGTTTTCCTCCCATGGATGACCAGATGCGCGCTCCCTCTTGGACCCGCGCAGATAAAGCCTGACCAATGATCACCAAAGCGAGGCCCTGTCCGAAATTGGCCATTGGTCGTAGGCCGCATGCGACCCCGGGGTCGTTTCCCATCCTTTGGTCGTATTGTGCCACGCCCGCGCGCTCCTACTCTGAGATCAGGCTCTGAGATCAGGGAGGATCAACCATGACCAAATTCACCAAAGGCCTCGCGGCCCTTGCCACAGCCGCAGCTTTGAGTGCCGCCTTTTCCGTGCCATCCAAGGCCGAAGATTTGCCAAAACTCAAAGCGGCGCTGCAAATGTCCGGCACCGTCGCCTGGGAGGTGAACACCATCCATCATTACGGCTTTGACGCGGCTCAGGGCTTTACCCTTGAGGCGCTTGATGTCGCGGGTTCCCCCGCCTCGCGTGTGGCGCTGGCGGCGGGCGAAGTCGATATGATCGTCGCCGATTGGCTCTGGGTTGCGGCCCAACGCGCCGAGGGCAAGGATTACGTTTTCGTCCCCTATTCCAAAGCCGTGGGCGGGCTCTATGTGCCCAAGGACAGCCCTGCCCAAACCATTGCCGATCTGGCAGGCGGCAAAATCGGCATAGCTGGTGGGCCGAATGACAAAAGCTGGCTGATCCTGCGCGCCTTTGCGGCCCAGACTGAGGGGCTCGATCTGGCAGCCAACACCGAACAGGTCTACGGCGCACCGCCTTTGATTTTCAAATCCGCCCTCTCGGGCGAGTTGGACGGCGCGATTAATTTTTGGCATTTCGGGGCCAAAATGGACGCCGCCGGGATGCGGCTTTTGACCTCCACCTCCGAGGCCGCCGTGGCGCTTGGGTTAAACCCGGACACGCCGCTTTTGGGCTATGTTGTGCGCGGTGAGGTGTTGAAAAACCACCCGGAACTGGTCGCCGGACTGGCCGCCGCGTCACGTCAGGCCAAAGATCTTTTGGCCACAGATGACGCCGCTTGGGATCGCCTGCGCCCGCAGATGAATGTCAAAACCGACGCGCAATTTGCAGCACTCAAAACCGGATGGATCGACGGTATTCCGCCAAAGGGTCCGGTGTCTGATGCCGATGCGGCCAAGATGCTCGATCTGATGGCGCAGCTCGGCGGCGTGGATTTGGTGGGCCAGGCCACAACCCTGCCTGAGGGCACATTCTACCATCCCGGCACATGAAGCTGATGCCGATTACCATCCCCACGCCCCCTACTCTCAGTGGGGGCGTGCGCGTTGATCTGCGCTCGGCCCATGCCGGCGGGCAACAGATTCTCGGGCCGATTTCGTTTTCGATCGCGCCCGGTGCCTCCCTTGCCCTCGTCGGCCCCTCCGGCGTGGGAAAATCGACGCTGTTGCGGGTGATTTGCGGGCTGCATTCCGATTATGACGGCAGTTGCGACCGCCCAGAGCGCATCAGCACCGTGTTCCAGGAACCGACCCTTTTGCCGTGGCGCAGCGCCTTGGACAATCTGACCCTGACCGCCCGCATCGACGCGCCGAACGCGCGGCAGTGGTTGGCGCAGGTGGGTCTTTCGGATCATGCCGATCTGTTCCCCGGTCAGCTCTCATTGGGTCAACAGCGCCGCTTGGCCTTGGCCCGCGCCTTTGCCGCCGCCCCCGATCTGTTGCTGATGGATGAAGCCTTTGTGTCGCTCGACCCACAGCTCGCCGATGAGATGATGCGCCTGTTTGAGACCCTGCGCGCGCATCATGTCACCACGACAATTCTGGTCACCCACGACCCGAAAGAGGCGGCGCGGCTGTGCGATCAGGTGTTGACCCTTGGAGGGCGGCCCGCACAGGTCCAGACCGCCAACCTCTCTGAACTCACAACTTGATTAAACGACGAGGATCATTCGGAAATCGACGCCAGATAGGTGACGATGAAATCCTGAACCGTCGCATCCACAACCCCGACATGGCGCATTTTCGTGCCCGGCACCAAGCCGTCATTGTCTTCCATCCACGCCCGGATCGCGCCTGCGGTCCAAGTGAAATTGGCGTTTTTCAGGGCGTCCGAATAGGGATAACCCTCAAAGCTACCGGCTTTGCGGCCGATCACCCCGGTCAACAACGGGCCATAGCTGGCGCGGTCGGCATCGACCGAGTGGCAACGGTGACATTCCTTGTCAAAAAACTCTGCCCCGGCGGCGGCTTTGATCGCGTCATATTCACCCGCAACGGCTGAGGTGCCAAGCGTGGCGACAAAGATTGCGGGGATCAGGGCAGTGGCAAATTTGGGGGAAAATCGAATGGCTTTCATGGCGGACTCCTATGGCATGTTCATGCCCAAGATCGCCCTTTCCACCGCGCAAGGTGTTGATGTGCATCAACAAAGCCCCCCGACCTTGGTCGCAGTCCACCTACGACTTTGGTCGTACCCCCCTTAGAACAGGTTCAAATAGCGCCATTCATCCGCATCCGGCGTCACCTCGTCCAAATCATACTGCGCGCTCTGCAACCGCTGCGCCACGTCCAAACCGTCCCGCGCCGCCTCATCGACCATGGCGCGCCCTGCCGCCTCGTCGCGTGCCACGCCCCAGCCGCGCATCAAATCCAACCCGTGGTTGAATTTGCCAACCGGATCGCCCGCCTCCGCCGCCTTGCGGTTCCAGTCCGCCGCCGCTTCCAAATCCTGTGGCCCGCCCAGACCGCGATCATCGAGCTGGCTCATCCATGTCATCGCCCCGGTCCAGCCGTGATCGGCGCAGCTTTTAAACAGCTCGCGCGCCATCTCGTGACGACCTGATTTGGTCACCAAATAGCCCTGAGAACAAATCACCATCCCAGTGTCGCCATTGCGGATGCTCTCCATCACCTGCGCCATCGACATCTCATGCGGGTTGAGTGTGCCCTGCTCGCTCACCTCGGTGTCGGGGCCAAGCTGCATGGCTAAGTCTTGGGTTAAATCTTCGGCCCAAACAGGTCCTGCCATGGCAACGACCACGCCTAAAACGACAAACTTCATATCAAATCCTCCCGCGCCCATGCTGCCAGAGCGCGCGGGCTTATCCCATCCGACCAAAGTGTCGCCTTTTCTACGACCTAAGCCGTTCTACCCCTTGCGCCCCATCGTCCGCTTGCCCGGATCATAGCCCCAAAGCGCCAGCGCCATGAACACCGCCACCGCCGCCACAGTGATGGCCCAATCCACAGGATCGGCCTTCAGGTACAGCGCAAATCGGATCGTTTCGACCCCGTGCGAAAACGGATTGATCGCGCAAATCCACCACAAAAGTTCCGAGGCCTCGGCCATTTTCCAAAGCGGGTACAGCGCGGTTGAGAGGAAAAACATCGGGAAAATCACGAAATTCATCACGCCGGCAAAGTTTTCCAAGCTGCGAATGGTCGAAGACAGCGCAATTCCCAACGCCCCCACCATCAGCGCACAGAGGAACATCGCGGGCAAGGCCGCGACATAGCCCATGGGTGAAAAGCGGATGCCGTAAACTGCGCAAATCTCCAGGAATACAACGGCTTGCAGCACCGAAATCACCGCCCCCGCCACCAGTTTGCAGCTCAACAGCCACCAGCGCGGCAAGGGCGTGGTCAGCAAAAGCCGCATCGTGCCCATCTCGCGATCCATCACCAGAGAGAGCGAAGATTGCATGCCGTTGAACAGCAAAATCATCGCGCAGAGCCCCGGCACGATGTAGGTTTCATAGCTGATATAGGTCTCGTAAGGCGGCGTGATCGACAGGCCCAATGCCGCCCGAAACCCCGCAGCAAAGACAAAAAGCCACATCAAAGGCCGCACCAGAGCGGCAATCATCCGGGCGCGCTGGCCGAAAAACCGCAGCGCTTCGCGGTGGCAAATGGCGATAAGAGCGGTGACATAATGGCTCATGCGGGCTGTCTTTCGCCGGTCAACTCGCCAGTCAACCCGCCCGTGAGTGCAAGGAAATGTTGGGTCAGCTCCGGCCCGACCTGCTCGGCCACACCGCGCTCGATCACCCGCCCCCAATGCAGCACCACCAAGGCATCCTGCGCGTGGACCTCGTCGGTCAAATGCGTCGCCCAAAGTACGGCGAGCCCGCTGTCGCGCGCCAATTGATGCACATGGGCGACCAAATCCGCCCGCGTCTGCGCATCCAACCCCACGGTCGGCTCATCCAGCAACAAAACCTCGGGCCGGTGCATCAAAGCGCGGGCAATTTCCAGCCGCCGCCGATGCCCGCCGTTGAGATCGCGCACCCGTTCCGAACCGCGTTCGACCATTGCCAGCCGATCCAACGCCTCAGACGCGGCCAGTTTGGCGGCGCGCCCGGTGATCCCGTGCAGACCCGCGAAATACAACATGTTGCGCCAGACCGTCAGCTCCAGATCCAGCGTCGGCTGCTGAAACACCACACCCATGCGCGCGAGAGCCTTGAGCGGCGCGCGGCTCATGTCATGTCCAGCAACCTCCACCCGGCCCGATTTGGGCGCGAAAAGTCGGGTGAGAATGCCAAAAAGCGTTGATTTTCCTGCGCCATTTGGTCCCAGAAGGGCACAAAACTGGCCGGGGTCGACCGAAAAACTCACTTGGTCCAAAGCGGGCGGATGATCGGAACGTCCGGCGTAGAGATGAGTGACTTTATCAACGACAAGCCCGGCCATGATTTCCCCTATTCTATTATGATTTCAAGGCGTTGCAAATCACCTGTTGCTTTGGGCACATGCAAATCATAGGTCCCCGGCTTGATCGCGACAAACCCGATTTCCATCACCCCCGCCTCGTCAAATTCGACGCTGTCAATCCCCAAGGGGCGGATTTCCAAGCCCTCGATGACAATCTCGTCAATCCAGATGGCGCGGAAAAACCCCGCCCCTTCAAGGCCAAGCTCTTGTGACCCGTCGGCTTCGATTTCGATCTCGTAATAGGTGCCGGATTTAAGATGCAACGGGGCGTCGGCCAAGGGTTGGCCTGCGGACAAAAGGATCGGCGGCAGGGTTTCGGAATTGCTTGCCGACAGGATGCCGGCCATGCCGAATTTTGCGTCATCATCGCCGTCATCATCGGCAAAGACGGGACAGGCTGCGATCAACGCGATGGCTAAAATTGGGAAACGCATAGTAAAACTCCTTTTGGATATGGTGTCACGGATTAGGGCCGCATATCTCATCACGGCCGCATAACGGCCCGCATAGCTGATTAGGGCCGCATAACGGCCCGCATATCTCATCAGGGCCGCATGGCGGCCCCCCAGGGAAACCGCCCAACCTTGATGGATTTGATTGCCTCGCGTTTGGCCACATCAATCACCGTCACATCGCCGCTCACCCCGTTTGTGGTGAACAAAAGCCGATGATCCGGGCTAAAGGCCATGTGCCAGACCCGCCGTCCGGTCAGGATATAGCCCTCAACCTCAAGCGTCTCAGTGTTGACCACGGCAACATGATTGGACGGCCCAAGGGCGACAAAGGCGGTCTTTTGATCCGGGGTCAGTTCAAACCCCACCGGCTGGATCAAATCGGGATGCACCCCTTTGATCTCAAAATGGATCTTTCCGATTTCATTCTGATTCCCGGTGTCAAACACCGAAATCGTCCCGCCGATCTCCGAACTCACCCAAAGCTCGGTCCCGTCTTTGACGAATTCAGCATGGCGTGGACGGGAATCGACCAAGGTGTTGGCGTAAATCTCATGGCTCTCGGTGTCGATCCAATGCGCCATATTGGTGGTCTCGGAGGTGGTGATCACCGTCTTGCCATCGGGCGATACGGCCATGCCTTCGGGTTCAATCCCAACGTTGATTTGCGCCACCACCGTGCGGCTGTCGACATCGACCACCGTGGTCACCGCATCGTCTTCGTTGGCAATCCACAGGTGTCGGTCGTCCGGGTGCAACACGAATTGCTCCGGGTCCTCGCCCGAAGGCAGATCAAACAGGATCTCCCCCGTTTCCGGGTCCATCACCTGCACCGCATCACTGTCAGAGGCGCAGATGTAAAGCCTTGTGAAATCGGCATTAAACGTGATCCCACGCGGGCGTTCGCCAGTTTTGAGTGTGCGGATCACCTCCAAAGTGTCGATGTCGATCACCGACAGCGTGTCGTCCTTTTCGTTGCTCACCCAAATCTCGGCGGCCAAGGCGGGCTGTGCCAAACAGGCGGTCAAAAGCCCCGCGTATATCACTCTCATTTTACTCTCCAAAGGCATGACATTCACTTTCCGGCTGATCTGTTCCCAACGTGTCCAAAGGGTTACGCGGGTGTTCAAACCCCTCCAAAGGCGCTGCAGCGACCTGTGCATGGGCGTTGACCACAGGCACGGGTTGGCGCATCTGGCCGTTCCAATTGCGAAAGCTCAAAGGGCGGCCTTGGAACCCGGCCAATTCAAACCCATCCGACAAAAGATAATCGTGCAGCGCCCCCGCCTCCGCCGTCCCGGTCCGCGTCACCGCCTCGCCCAGGGCACGCACCGCCGCCCAGGCCGCATAATCGCGCGGTGTCATCGCGCGCCCGGTCATATCGGTGAACCGCGACTGAAGCTGTGCCGCGCCCCATTGCTCGATCACCGGCGCCCAAGCCACAGCGGTCAAGCCGCCCGCCCCCGCCACCGGACGCGGTTCCCATGTATTGTGTTCGATGTAGCGGGCAAAATCGTCATGGGCGTCGGCGATCAACACCACGTCATGCGATTTGAATCCTTGGGTCAGCAAAGGCACCTCGCGGCTCGCGGCGCGCCGCAGATCGCTGTCAAAGGTCCATGTCGTCTCGGAGACGATCTTGAGGCCAAATTTCTGCGCCGCCTGACGGTAGCTCTGCGCCCGCCCCCCATCCTCGGCGGTGGGACCCACGATCATCGCCAGCTTCGTCCAGCGTTTGCTCAGCAAAACCTGCATCAACGCATCCGCCGCCATGCTGTCTTCCAAGGCCGTGTGCAGCAGATTTGCGCGGCACGACGCCCCGCGCAAGGCCGCGTCTCCACTGGCCGCATTGATCAGAATCGCGCCCTTGGCCTCGGCCAAATCCGCCACAGCCAGCGCCGCCTCAGAGGACATGTCCAACACCACAACGCGGGTCTTGGCCAACATGTCCCGCGCCGCCGCCGCGACATCGGCCGCGAGGGCCTCAGGCGCAAGGCTGACCACATCCAACGCATAGGAATGGCCTAAAAACCCGCCCGTTGTTTGATTGTCCTTCACGCCAAGTTCGGCGCCCTCAATACCACGCCGCGCGGGCACCGGGTCCAAGCCCGACAACACCGGATGCGCGGGTTCTTCAAGCCGCAAATAGCCAACCGTCAAATCCAGATCAGCCGCCTGTCCGCCTGTCTGCACGCAAAGCGCACAGAGCAATCCGGCAGCCGCCACGCGAAATGTGCGCCGCATATGTGTCATTGCCGTCCTCCCGTGCTCTCACCTTAAATTCCGGCCCTGCTCCGCCGAAATGGGACCAAGGTCGCATGACGGTTTCGACAGTTGCACCAAGGTCGAATAGCGCCTGTTGCAGCTGCGGCGATATTGATTGGGAAACTTGGGAGGATCCTATGAAACGTACTGCTTTGATTGCCGCGCTCACTGTCGCCACATTCGCCACATCCGCCTTTGCACATGGCGATGTCACCCCGCAGGCGATCAACACCGATATGTTGCCCGATGTAGGGGTGGAGGGCGAAGATTGGTTGATCGAAAATCCCTATCGCGCCGAGGCGGCGGGCGAAGACGTCTGGCTCAAAGCCATCGAAATCGGCTCCTCCGGGTTCAACCAAAACTGTGCCCGCTGTCATGGGCTTGGGGCCGTCTCCGGAGGCCTCGCCCCCGATTTGCGCTATCTTGAAGCCGCCGAATATGGCGACGAATGGTATGTGGAACGGTTTCAATTGGGGATGACCCAAAATGGCATCACTAAAATGCCCGCCTTTGGCGAAATCCTGGGTCAAAAAGCCGCCTGGGCGATCCGCACCTATATCGAAACCCGCCCCGACGATGGCGCGTTGGACAGCCACATGACCCGTTTGACCGAAATCCGCGATCACCTTTTAGCGGGCGATATTGATGATCCGATGGCTCTCAAAGAAGAGCTCGGCATGATTGCTGCCGAAGTCGAAACCGGGTCCGGCGCACCCGTCGCCGACAGCATCGCCTTTAAGGCCTCAAACAGCCTGTCTGATGATCCGGAAACCTGGAAACACACAGCGGACCTGTTGACCGTTGGCCTGTCTGCCGCGCATTAAGGGTTTGTTTCCATGAAACATTCCCTCTTTGCTCTGACCTTTTTGACCGGTCTCGCCTCTGCGGGGCCGGTTTTCGCCCGCTGTGAGGATGTGGTGCCGCAACTGCGGCCACAAAATACCTTTGCCCAGGACATTGGCCGCGATTTCGACACCATCATCGACGAGGGTTGGATCGAATTTGCGCTCTACGAAAACTTTGCACCTTGGTCCTTTCTCAAGGACGGAAACCCCGCCGGTATTGACGTTGAGATCGGCAGGCTCATCGCCGAAGACCTCGGGGTCACCCCGCGGTTTCGCCTTGTTCAGGCCGATGAAACCCTTGAGGGCGATCTGCGCAATTACGTTTGGAAAGGGGCCGCCGTGGGCGGGCGCGTCTCCGACGTGATGTTGCATGTACCCTATGACAGTGAGTTCGCCTGCCGTGTCGAACAGGCTGTTTTTACTGGACAATATGCGGCGGAAACCCTCGCCATCGGCTATAGTCTAACCGACTACCCCGACCCGGATGACATCCCGACGCCGGCCTATTTCCGCTATGACACCGTCGCGGTCGAAAACGACAGCATTTCGGACCTCTACCTCGCCTCCATCGGTCGCGGCGTCGTATCCGACGCAATCCACCGCTACCCCAGCTCAGACCGCGCCGTCTCCGCCATGGTGGCAGGCGACACCATGGCCGTCATGGCGCCTTTGGCGGTGATCGAAGCCGGGATCAGCGCGGATGAGACCTCTGAATTTGCCGTCCATACCCCGCCGCTGCCGGGGCTGGTGCGCTCGACATGGACCGTTGGCGTCGCCGTCAACCAACAGCATCGCGACCTTGGCTATGCCGTTGATTACGCAGTTGAAAAGGCGCTTTCAGATGGGCGTATCCCGGCCATTTTTGCCATGCATGGGCTGAGTTTCCTCCCCCCTGAGCGTTAGGCCTTGAACACGCTCACAGCGTTTCAAGGTTCCCCTCAAAATCAATCATCATCACAGGCCCCAGATCAAGCCGTTCGCAGACCCGCGCCATCTGATCGCGCGGCATCAGGCAAAACGCGGTCGAAACGGCATCCGCAAGCGCGGCAGACCGCGCCTCAACCGTCACCGTCGACCACAGCGGCACACCGCCTTTGGGGTGCAGAATGTGGGTTTCATCCCCCACCCGCATCGCGCCGGGGCTGGAGCTTGCCACCGCGCCATCCGTCAGGCTCAGGCGGCCAAGTTGTCCCGCCTCAGGGTCGGACACCCCCAAATGATAAGGCCCGCCCATGGCACGGAATTCGCCCATATTGACCAGCGCGTGATCGTAGCCACGCCGCCGCAACAGCGCGGTGATCCGGTCGGTGGCATAGCCCTGTGCGATGCCATTGAGGCTGAGCTTTTGGCCAGGTGCCAGGCGCACATGGCTGCTGCCGATCTCGACCCGCTCAAAGCCGATCAAAGCCCGCGCCTGCGCCGTGTCACGCCCCTCGACAAGGGCCTGCCAAAGCGGCTGAATCGTCGGATCAAACAGGCCCTCACTGGCCAGATGCACCCGGCGCGCCAGCCGCAAGACCTCATGCATCTCCTCGCTCACCGCAATCCGCCCGCGGGCGTTCAGTTGCGACAGTTCAGAGCTGGGTGAAAAGATCGAAAACCGCGCTTCGATCTGACGCAGCTCTTGCACCACTGCGTCCAAATCCTGTTGCACCTGAAGCGCATCGCTCGACAGTTCCAGCGAGACCTCAGCCCCGAAAGCCTGCCCTCGCCAGATTTGGGTTGAGGCGCGCGCGGCACTGGCCAGCCCCATCGCCGGGGCCGAGGCGCAGAGTGTTAAAAACCGGCGGCGGGTCAGCTGAGATTTGGCGGGCATGTGGCACGCTCCTGTCGTTTGGCGGCCAAGATCAGCGGCACGCACTGGTTCGGATCGTCATGGATTTTAACGCAATCAAGGCATTGAAAACATTCGTCATACTGGATTTCTCCGGTCTTTTTGATTGCGCCATAGCGGCATTTGACCCGGCACAATTGGCACGGGCTGCCGCAGGCCTCACGCCGGGCGATCCAATCGCGCCCACGCAACAGGCCGCCAATCGCCATGATCGCCCCCAAAGGGCAGACATATCGGCAAAACCCTTTGAAAAAGACGAGGCTCAGCCCCAGCCAAAACACGGCATAGGCGACGTAATACCACTCGCGGACGAAATAGACGGTGATGGCGGTTTTGAACGGCTCTATTTCGGCAGCTTTTTCGGCATAATCGGGGGCGGCGAATGTCACCGCGATGACCCCAAAGAGCGCCACATATTTAAATTTTTTCAACCGGTTGTCCCAGTCGTCCGAGACCTTGATCTGACGGATATTCAGGCGCTTTCCGACATGGTGGAGCAACTCCTGCATCGCACCAAACGGACAAAGCCAGCCGCAAAACAGCCCCCGCCCCCAAAGCACAAAACCAAGGATCGCCACCGCCCAGATCATCAGTGAAAACGGGTCATACAGCAGCACGGAAAACGAGCCTTGTCCAACGGCGGCGCGCAGGCTGGCCAGGACGGTGACAATCGACAATTGCCCCTGCCCCCACCAACCAATGAAGACGATGACAAAGGCCAATATCGTCAGGCGGATGGCGGTGAAACTGGGCCGCGCCGCAAGACGGGTCATGCCGGGCCCGACCAAAAGCAACAGCCCGGTCAGAACCACGGCCAAACCGATCAAATCCGCCCGCCGGTTAAGCGCCGCTTCGGCCCAGGCGGGCAGCGGTTTATGCGGCTTTGAGACCTCGAAAAACCGCTCCGGCGCGGCATAGGTCAGGGCGAAATGGGTGTCGCCCAAGCGCGGCTGAAAACTGCCATGGGCGCGCACGGTTTGCACCCGCAGTTCCCACTCTGAGATCGGATCAAAGCCCAAACGCCGGTCTGCCCGAAGGATCATCGCCACCCCGGCCTGTGGCACGTCGGGGGCCAATTCGACCAGCAAATCCGCATCGCGCAGCGCCACCGGCAAGCCCCCCTGCTCCGCCGATAGCCGGTCTGGCGCGGTGTTGCGCACGAAATCCTCGGAGACCAGACCATGCCGTCCCGCCTCCAACATCAGCAAAGGTTCCGCCTCAGGCGAGACCGCCAGGAAATGCTGTAGATCGCTCAGCGAGTCGTCGGACAACACCGCCCGCGCCACCGCCGGCGGGCCCAGATCCACCAGCCACAGATCCAGATAAAGCCCCTCTGGATCGGCCTGCGCCTCCGGGTCATCATCGGCCCAAACCGTCCCGGCAAAGGCGGCGTCCACTTCGGCATTGCTGACCCGCAACGGCTTGGCGATGCCCTGATCGACCAAATCCTGCCAGGTCAATGTTTCGCCACCGTCGGGCTTGGGCCGCGCGGGCGGCGTTTGCGCCAGCCCTTGCATTTTGTCGCGCGCCACCGAAAGGGCCGCCGCCAAAAGGCTTTCATGCGCGATGCGCACACTGGCCGTCGCTTTGGTCACGCCGTCCAAATACACAAGGTCCGATCCGCCACCGCCACTGGCCCCGTAAGGCACGCCGACAACAAGGCTTTGGGTGATCGCAAGACCCTTATATTGTTCGATAAACTCACGAAACGGCGCTTCTCCAAGGCCAGACACAAACACCGGCTCACGTTGCGACACCAACCGCACATCCAAAAACACGCCGCTTGTGTCCATCAACACCAACATGTTGATCGGTGCGCCTGAAAACCCCGGCAAGGGCGCGAGCGGGCCGGTTTCGAACACATATCCGATCTCCGCACCGCCCGAATTCAACAGCTGATACACGCCATTGTCGGCGAGGCTTTCACCCAAGGCATAGGGAGGGATGATCATCGCCTCGACCTCCGCGCGGGGCAAAGGATCGGGGGCCGCCGCCGAAACGTGCATCGGGGCAACCAGAACGGCGCAGAGAAAGGCCAGAATGAGGGCGTAACGTGTCATCATATGATGACGCTAACGGCGCATGGGGCGGCGTTGAATACGACCAAGGTCCAGAGCGCCCTAGGACCCGGGCGGCGTTAGGATTGGTTCGGGAGGATTGGATGCGACAGAAACGGATCATCATCGAACAGGCCGTGTCAAAAAGCGTGACCACTGGACTGTCTCTTGCGGCCCTGATCGGGCTTTGGTCTTTGGCCGCGTGGCACAAGGCGGACCCGGATATTTTGCCCTCGCCCCTGACCGTGCTGCGTGTCCTGGCCGATCTGATCACCTCCGGTACGCTCTGGCCGCAGATGCAGGCCACGATGATCCGCGTCGCCTTGTCCTTTGGCTTGGCGATGGGATTGGGGACGGTTTTGGGCATCGCGCTTGGGCTGATGCCGCGTTTGGAGCGGGCGTTTGCGCCGTGGATCACAGTGTTTTTGAATCTTCCGGCGCTGGTGATCATCGTGTTGTGCTATCTCTGGATCGGCCTCAACGAGATCGCCGCCATCACTGCTGTGACACTGAACAAATTGGCGCAGGTGACGGTGACTTTGCGGGATGGGACGCGGGCGCGAGATCCGAAATTGGATGAAATGGCGCGGATTTACACAATGTCACTCAGCGCGCGCCTGCGACATGTTTTAGGCCCACAACTCGCGCCCTATTTTGCCATTGCCGGGCGCAACGGGCTTGCGATGATTTGGAAAATCGTTCTCGTGGTCGAATTTCTGGGCCGCTCAAGCGGGATAGGCTTTAAAATTCACCTGCATTTTCAAAACTTTCAAACCGCCTATGTCTTGGCCTATGCGCTCAGCTTTGTGGCCGTGATGTTGCTCATCGAGGTCGTGGTGATCCAGCGCTGGGAACGGGCGGCGGCGCGGTGGCGCTCGGCCTAAGGCGCCCTAAGGCGCCCTAAGGCGCTTTGAGCGGCGTCATCACAAAGGTCTCAAGATCCTTGGGGGCGATCGGTTTATAGAGGATTTTGATCTGCGCCGCCTGACAGGCCTGTCGCACGTCGCGCGACCGATTGGCGGTCACAAGACGCGTGGGCATGCGGCCGTATTTGGCCCAAAACGCTTCGATAAAGGCGATCCCATTCATCCCCTCGCCCAGTTGATAATCCACCAACATCAAATCCGGCGTGACATCCAACTCCTCCATCAACGACAGCCCCTCTTCGCCGGT
>ERZ1673962.356-NODE-356-length-33481-cov-41.369503_pt1 | contig 33481 bp, 27 predicted proteins | sample MGYA00580188_ERZ1673962 | MGnify/ENA primary metagenome ERZ1673962 (study PRJEB41334, sample SAMN05608104) | rock metagenome | biome: terrestrial subsurface; feature: shale formation; material: shale | place: USA: Pennsylvania ... | reverse complement strand
AATGCCATGGCGATGCGGCATGATGCTCCGGCTTCAATTCAATAACCGTGTTGCGCTCAGCTCCTGCAACCGCCCTTTCAAGGTGTACTCCCCGCCCGTCTCGGTATCAGCAACGCCTGCATGCCAGACAAGCAACCTCCGCCCCTGCCGGCTACCCGCCGGCACGGGCCGGAACAGACAGTAACTACCGTCCGGCACCAAGGGCTCCATAGAACGACCGACCACTTGGGCAACGAACATGCCGGGCGCAGACTTTCCATCAGCTAAAACAACCCAGTCTTCTGCGTGTTCGGCCAACTCAAGAAGCCCGTCCTGCTCTTTGCTCCATGCACCCGCAGCGACCTGTAGGCCAACCAATGGAACGCAGCCCTGATAAGGCTTAAAGCCCTCGTCATTCGGAGTTACGGTTGTGAACGGTAATACCTTGGCACTGGATGCAGTCAGCCCCACCTTTAAGCTACTAGCAGAGTCAAACCAGTCATCACTAGCGGCCAGCTCCTTAGCCTTCGACTTACCGATCACAGCTCGCGCTATGCGTCGCATGTGCTCACGCATCACGGTTTTGTCATACAGCTCTTGGAACTGGATTTCGATCACTTCGTAATCGGTATTCAGCAACTCCTGACGGATCTGTCGATCTTTAGCTGCTGTCTGAGCATTACCATGCAGGTGCTCACCCATCCCGTCCAGGTAGATGCAGACGCCTTCGTACTGATCGTTGGGCTCGTGAAAATACACGTCCGGCCGGGTCGTGATGCTACCGGATAGCTGAATCGGCCGCTCAGTCTCGAACGCCAGCATGCCTGCCGCCTTCAGCAACGCCACTAACTGTTGCTCAGGGGGATTACCCGGTTGCTGAGTCAGAGTTTCATCAGGCAGCACAGGCGCCAAATCATGGGCAAAGCTCAGGGTGCTTCCCCAGTCATTGAACACTTCAAGCGCCGTATGGCGATTCAGCTTGTCGTGATAGAACGAATTGCGGAAATGCTGCAGGCAATCCACACAGGAAGACTCACAGGCTGACGGGCACTCTTCAGCCAAACGTTTCGCCGCAGCAACAACATCAGGCCAGTGCTCCAACAGCTGCTCCAGCAAGCCCGAGCCACCCGGCATGGGGTCATACAGCAGCGCATCCACCGACTCACTGCCCGGTTTGCCGATCACCTGTACCTGGAGATCGGATATCTCCATATCCAGCACGTCGGCTGCTCCCTGACGCAGCGACTCCATGACGCTGTAGGCCGTTTCCTGGGAGGCGCAGTCTTGCAGTACCAGTGCGTCAGCTACCACCTCGGCGTAGAAAGCGATGGTCTGAACGGGACGGCCGCAGCGCTCAATATGATGTACTTGCAGAGTTCTCCAGCGACACAAGATGACGCGCATCGACACGATCATGGCCTCTCCCGGTAAAGGAAAACCGCCATGCCCATACGTCGTCTCGTCCGATCTCGCCATGCATACGCCTCCAATCCACTTGGTACCGACAGCTGTCCACTGTCACTGAGATGGGCCTTCAGCATCATGCTGGACCTCGGCGGGCACCGTCAGTTGATCCAGCGCCACGGCTTTAATGACGACGGCGTCGCGACCGAACTGGGCTTAGGCGAGCTAGTTGACGCAGATGAATTCGATGCTGCGTTGGCTTTGCGCCAGTTAAAGCGAGCCAGAAAGGCGTTCGATCAGCCGCAAACCATGGTGGGTTACCCCGACCGGCTTGCGCAGAACCTGGCCACCCTGGGTCGCCTGCTGGGGCTCGATGATAATGAACAGAGGCTGTTCGGCTTTTGCGTGATGATGCATACCGACTCCACGCTGAGCGATGCAGCCGAAATGCTGGGCTCGATGGGCTACAACCGCACGCTGAGGGCTTTGTCTGTGCTGCTGGATATCCCGCAACAGGCGCTCCCGGATCTTCTTTCGCGAGAGGGACGCCTTGTCCGCTCCGGCCTGCTAAGCGTCACTATTACCAACTCCATCATGGCGACCCTACCCCATCGGCTTTCCATCGACAGCCAGGATTTCCTCGGCATGCTGCGCTTTGGTCACGAGTGCCCTATCGACCTGTTCCGCCATGCGTTCCGGCTGGCTCCTCCGGGCGAACTGCAGGTCGGAGACTACGAACATCTCGGCAGTCATATGGGCATCGCCACCGGCCACCTGAAAAGGGCCGTAGCGGCACGCTCGACCGGGGTTAACGTCCTGGTTTATGGCCCTCCCGGCACAGGAAAAACGCAGCTGAGCCGACTACTGGCTAGCCTCGTGGAAACGCCTTTGTACGAAATCGCCTGCACAGATAGCGATGGCAACCCCATAGGAGCCAATGAACGACTGGGCGCATTACGATCTGCCATGAGCGTGCTGCATGATCAGCGAGCACTGGTTGTCCTGGACGAAATCGAGGACATTTTCGAGAGCCAACCACTTTCCTTCACCAGCATGAACAAGTCCCGCAAGGGCTGGATCAATCGAATGCTGGAAGAAAACCCCGTTCCTTGTTTCTGGCTGAGCAACAGCATCGAGGCGCTGGATAATGCCTACATCCGCCGGTTCGACCTGGTGCTCGAACTGCCCAATCCACCGCGAAAACAACGGGAGCGAATCATCCGCGACGCTAGCGGCGATCGCCTCGGCCAGGCGCTGGTAAAAAAACTGGTTGAGCATGAAGAGATGACCCCGGCCGTAGTTACCCGAGCCGTACAGATCGGACGTGGGCTCCACCCGCGAAGCAGCAGAGCGCTTGACGCGACCGTGGAAACCCTGGTCAGCGCAACGCTGAAAGCCCAGGGATTCGTGACGCTAGATCAGTCGGCTCAGCCGGCGTTACCGGAGTTCTACTCACCGGGGCTCGTCAATACGGACCTGCCTCTGGAAGGACTGCTTGGTGGATTGAGACAGAACCCCGAGGCGCGGCTGTGCTTCTACGGTCCACCAGGAACAGGCAAGACTGCGTTTGGGCACTGGCTTGCCCAGCAGCTTGAAAAACCCCTGATGGTGAAGAGAGTGTCCGACCTGGTCGCCCCTTTTGTTGGTGAAACGGAACAGAACCTCGCCCGTGCCTTCGCCGCGGCTCAACTGGAGGATGCCGTGCTGCTGTTCGACGAAGTCGACAGCTTCCTGCAGGACCGCAAGAAAGCCAGGCAGAGCTGGGAGATCACCGCAGTCAACGAGATGCTCACCCAGATGGAAAGTTACCAGGGCCTTTTCATCGCCTCGACCAATCTCATGCAGGACCTCGACGAGGCTTCCATCCGTCGCTTTGACCTAAAAATCCACTTTGACTATCTGAAACCGCAGCAGATCCGGGACCTGTTCACCAGTCACCTGAAAGCGATGAAACTAAAAGATCCAACTGGCTCAGCAGTCAACCAACTGCTCGGTGAAGGTGCGCTCACGCCAGGCGATTTTGCCCTTGTCTCGCGCCGGGCCCGATTCCAACCGTTTGCGACTGCGCAGCAAGTGACGGTCGCGCTGATCCAGGAGGTCAGGCTGAAACGCCAGACACAGCGCCCTATTGGTTTCGTGCATTGAGCGATCCAAAGCCAGCCAGTGGGCGATAGCCTAAAAGAGCCATGCGCAAAGGCTTATTGCCATGTTGCAGGCGAATAGCCATCCTGCCAGCCCTTGGTGCTCATAGGACGATCACTCTTGCCATCGGCTTCGACTCACAGCGCTCTGAATCGGCAGTGGGAGCTGCTCCAACAGCTCCCATCCCACCCGCCCGGCATCACCTGTGCCGAACTCGTCGCTCGCCTGAGTACCTTGGGCTATCCAGTCAGCAAGCGAACTGTGGAGCGAGACCTGGCTGACCTCTCGAGGCAGTTTCCACTGCAGTGCAACGATAAGGGACAGCCCTATGGTTGGTATTGGGCAGCCGGAGCCAGCGTTGAACTGCCGGGCATGAGCATTAGTGAAGCGCTGAATCTCGCGCTGATCGAAGACAGCCTTCGCTCCTTGTTACCAAGCCCGATGCTCAAGGCGCTGGCTCCTCGTTTTAGCCATGCGCGCGCGAAGCTTGAAAACCAGGCGCCCGGAAACTGCACTGCTCGGTGGGCGGACAAGGTGGCGAATATCAGCCCGAGCCTGAACCTGATACCCCCCGCAATAAACGATAGGGTGGTTGAGGTTCTACACGAAGCGCTGCTGAACGAAAGGCAAGTGCGCTGCAGCTACTACTCAGCCCATAACGACCGGGTCCGTGAACTGACGCTCAATCCCTTGGCTATCGTCCAGCGCGGCCAGGTGTCGTACCTGATTGGCACTGCCGTTCCCTATAGCGATGCACGCCAATATGCTTTGCATCGGTTTCGAGAGGCTCACCTGCTGCAAGCCCCGGCAGAGCACCTTGATACGTTCCGTCTAGATGATTACCTGGCAACCGATGCGTTTCAGTTCGGCAGCAGCCAAACGATCGAGAGAATCCAACTAACCGCCTGGATTGATAACGGACTTGCTCGAGTGCTTTCGGAGACTCCTTTATCGACCGACATGCGACTAGAGCCGCTGGAAGATGGCTATCGCCTTTATTCCACGGTTTCTGACAGTTGGCAGTTGCAATGGTGGCTCATGTCGCTGGGTGACTCGCTAACAGTGGAAGCTCCTGATGAGCTGCGGTTTCGTATCGCCGACAAGCTGCGGAAAGCCCTGAACCGCTACGAGCTGTAGTGGCTATTATGCGACCGGCCCGAAAGTAGCCAGCGGCTCTCCCAAGAGCAGCAGCCGCGCATCAGACTCTGCGTGAAAGCCGGCTCCCAACCTGATGCAATCGGCTTGCGGGTTTATTTCCTCGAGGGCGCAACCCAGCTCAGAGAAATGAGCCAGTGTCATCGTGCTGTCGGCGAATAGCCACGCGAATACATTCCGGAAATTCAATGCCTGAAGCTTGCCCAGCGGGGGCTTGTTTACATCTTCATAGTCGATGATGTGCGCCACGAGATGCTTGCTGTTACAGGCTTGCAGCATGTCACGCAAGTCCGCCACATCCAGCCCATTCAAGCCCGGATGCATGATGCCGTCGCGGATCATCTGCGTGGTCCTGCTTGCCCAGCCGAGGAATTGTTGCGTGCTGAGTGGTTCGGGACAGGTTACCCGGTAACCATTAGCCGGAAGCTCTCTCGTCTCTTGATTTGGCTGCTCAAGAAAGAGCACCACAGCAGCTTCGGGTGGTATCTGGGTAAAGACTGTTGGTGCGCCGATGGCAAAGAACACGTCGCAGCTTCGAGAGATATCAGCATCGCGAGCCTCATTCATTGGCATAGGCGCATGAAGCGTTTCGGTCTGCGACAAAAAATCCATACAGCCAAACCGTGGGCCTGCCGGGGAACGATTCGCCATTTCACTTCCTTATTTCAATGCTGGAATAGTGTCTACAGCTAATAGCTACCCATTAAGCCGAGCAGAGGTTTACTCGAATACCAGGCCCGCTGGAGCGATCATGCAGCGTGGCCTCGCTCGGAGCAGTAGTCTCTCGAGGCCACGGAAGCTCCAAGCGGGTGTCGAACCACGAGCATACCGACGATAGCCGTTGTGCCAGTTTCAGCTTGCCTTTCGGGCACGCAAGATCTTGCGTGATTCTGCAGCGCTGACCAGCCAACTCATCAGCAATGGATAGTTGATCTCTTCTAACTCCGCTATCTGTTTACGCGCCTCTTCAACGCTTTTAGCCGTCGACTGCATGGCTTGCGCATCGAGGCCATGCGGCAGATTTGCACGCGACATCAGCGTCAAGGATTCCAGCAAAGAGTCAAAGGTATCCTGCAGAATCAATAAACGAGACAGCCTGCTTAGTTGATTTTGCACTTGTTCAGACGACTGGCTTGAATCGAGAAAGCCGGCCAGGCCTATGATCCGCCGCCCCAAGCGTTTGCTGTTCGATGTTTCCTGCAGAAGATATTCGAGTTTTTCCCTGATTAGACGATCCATGGCTGACGCTCCGCTCGACAAGGACGGGCATTGTCGCGCCAACACGCGACAACCTGCGTCGCACATGATCGGGCCGCTGAAAACGTCGAGTTAGCTAACTCGACCGTTATCCAGCAGGGGCTGACCAGATAGCTATCAAACGGCAACGGCCCATTACTTACCATCAGCACAATCAGCGACAGGTGGCTGCGGACCTAGGCAGCAGCTATCCCGCGCCTTGGTCTCGCTCAGGTCTTAGCTCTCTTCCCACCGTTTGCGCAGCGTCCTGATCCTGGCATCACCCCGCAGCGCCCGCCTATCTGGCCCGCAGAGTGCGACTGACCCCTCTGGCAGACCGAATACTTCTTCTATGGCGGTCCGAATGCTACTGACCTTCGCATCCGAACGTGCCGCCCGATAACGCGCCGCCCTTCGGCCGGCGACTACCAGTGCCTGCTCTTCGTCCTGCTCATCTGCAGCGTCCGCTTCGTCGGCCTCCCAGACATCATCCTCTTCGTCCTCTTCGTCCTCTTCGTCCTCTTCGTCGATCGGCTCTGCTGCCAGACCGGCATCTTCAATCTCAGCGTCCAAATCTGACGAGCTCTTACCACGGGAATACCAAGTGCAGACGTCCTCCTGCTCCCACACCATCCCATTCTCGATATGGAAAGTGCGCGCAGCGGCAGACGATGGTACGTAATCACTGAGCCGCGACCTCACCGCTGGCAGCCGGTCAAATCCGCGTCCCAACGCAAGCAGAACTTTGTTAGGGCCGGCAACCAGCAAGAATTCAGACCAGCAAGGCTCGTTGAAATTGACGCTGACCGAACCGTACATATAGATGGTGGCGCGCAATGAAGCGTCCTCTTCGGCCAACCGAGTCAGTACCTCCATTACGGTGCGGTGGATACTGAATCCGGCTTCTTCGATCGACCGGGAATCGACCTCAACGGTAGGCAACGGCGACTTGCTGTTGACGAACGAGAGCTCCGATATCATTTTCTTTAACATTGAATTCATTCCTTGAACAGATGGTAGGCAGGTAAATCGCCGCGTGCCGTGCGGCAGACCGGCGACCTCTTCGCCCAATCCGACAGGGCGCATGAGGCCCAGCTCGATAATGGCAATAGTATGGCCCGGCCGCGTTGCGAATGGTGCGTGGCCACCGCAGCAGCAGCAAGCCTAAAAAGGGCATAACTGAAAACCCACCTATCTTCCAGCACGATTGGCGGCGCCGGGAACGGTGGTCACATAGCAACGGAGAGGATGAAATTTGAACCCCGGCCAAATCAGGGGTTTGGTCACCGTTTGGTCACATTCTGGTCACAGAGACCCAGCGACCATCCGTAGGCGAGCATTTCAGCAGGACGTAGAAATGAAAAAAGCCCTTAGCTATTAACTAGCTAAGGGCTTTCCAATATGGCGCAGCGGACGGGACTCGAACCCGCGACCCCCGGCGTGACAGGCCGGTATTCTAACCGACTGAACTACCGCTGCGCGTCGGCCGGACTTTCGTCCGAAATCTCACAAAGGTTGGTGGCTGATGACGGGATCGAACCGCCGACCCCCTGCGTGTGATGCAGGTGCTCTCCCAGCTGAGCTAATCAGCCGTTCGCCTTGCGAGGCGCGCAATTTACTGGCGAGCCACAGGCAAGTCAACACCAGCGTTGGATTTTTTTGCGGAACGCGTGGTCCACCGTCATCGCCGTTCAGCCTGTCATCTTCGCCGGGCACTCTTGCCGCTTGCTGCTGTCACTGCTCAGACCGGCGGCGAAACCCGGCGACTCGATTCGATGGATATCAGAACCATAAAAGGCCAAGGAGCAACGCTTGTCTTTGCCTGACGTCTTGCGCAAATACCGGCCCTACTTACCGCTAGCCCTGAGCGCGCTGCTGGTCGCCCTGTTCGCCGTCTACCTGGTCGGCCGTGTGAACGAATGGCTGGCCTTGACCGATACCACCGCCCCCCCCGCTGGCACGCCGCAAGACACCCAGGCCCTGGCGCGCCCCGAGGTCGAACAGTTGCAGCGCGTGTTTGGCTCCCCTGCCCTGCCAGCGGAAGGTGCGTCGACCACCGCTGCGGCCAACCTGACACTGCACGGCAGCTTCGTCAGCGCCGACCCGGCGCGCTCGAGCGCGATCATTCAAATTGACGGGCAACCGCCGCGTCTGCTGTTCACTGGCGATGAGCTCGAGCAGGGCGTCACCCTGCAGCAGGTCAACGCAAACGGCGTGCAGATCATGCGCAACGGGCGAATCGAGCAGCTGATGTTTCCCAAGTCCCGCTCGCCCCTCTACGCGCCAGAGCCCTATTCCGAGCCGCCTGCAAACGCACCTGACCCGGCGGCTGAACAGATGCAGCAGCAGATGGAAGCGCTGCGCCAGCAGCTGGAGCAAGCGATCGACCAGCCGCAAGACACGCCCACCAATGACCAGCCTATGGAAGAAGACTGAACGATGCCGCCGCTTCTCTCTCGCCCGCTAATCATGCTGGCCGCCGCCGGCCTGCTCGTCGGCGCTCCGGCGCTGGCCCAGGTTGCCGAGCCCGGCATCGAGCCAAGCCAGACCCAGATGAATGGCTGGACGATCAATCTGAAGGACGCCGACATCCGCGCCTACATCGACCAGATGAGCCAGCTCACCGGGCAGACATTCATCGTCGACCCGCGGGTCAAAGGCCAGGTCACCGTGGTGTCGAACGCGACGCTGGACACCGAAGAGGTGTACCAACTGTTCCTTTCGGTGATGGCCACCCATGGCTACAGCGTCCTGTCGCAGGGCGACGTGACACGCATCGTGCCCAACGCCGAGGCCAAGGCCGAGCCAGGGGGCGGGCCGACCGGCGGCGATCAGCTGGAGACGCAGGTCATCCAGGTGCAGCACACCTCAGCCACCGAGCTCATTCCACTGATCCGTCCTCTGGTGCCCCAGTACGGGCATCTGGCGGCGGTCGGCTCGGCCAACGCACTGATCATCAGCGATCGCAGCGCCAATATCGCACGCGTCCGCGACCTGGTGCGCCAGCTCGATCGCGCCGAGAGCGACGATTACACGGTGTTGAATTTGCGCCACGGTTGGGCGGTGGACATCGCCGAGGTGCTGCGCAACTCGCTGCTGCGCGGTGAAGCGAAAACCAGCGCCGGCCTGCAGATCATCGCCGACTCGCGCACCAACCGACTGATCTTCATCGGCCCGGCGCAAGCACGCAGCAAGCTGGCGGCGCTCGCGCAATCGCTCGACTCCCCCGCCACGCGTTCGGCCAACACCCGTGTCATCCGCCTGCGCCACAACGACGCCAAGTCGCTGGCCGAGACCCTGGGCGACATTTCCGAAGGGCTGGCAGCACCCGCCGAGGGGGACAACACCACGACACGCAATCAGCAGATTCTCATTCGCGCCGACGAAAGCCTCAACGCGCTCGTTCTGCTGGCCGATCCGGAACTGGTGGGCACGCTGGAAAGCATCGTCCGGCAGCTCGATGTGCCACGCGCGCAGGTCATGGTCGAAGCCGCCATCGTCGAGGTGTCAGGCGATATCAGCGACGCGCTCGGCGTGCAGTGGGCGGTCGATGCCAGAGGCGGCACCGGTGGCGTCGGGGGGGTCAATTTCGGCAATACCGGTATTTCGATCGGGAGCGTACTCAACGCCATCAACGACAACGAGATCCCGAACAACCTGCCCGATGGCGCGATCATCGGTGTGGGCACGCGCAGCTTCGGCGCCCTCATCACCGCGTTGTCCTCCAACAGCAACAGCAACTTGCTGTCGACGCCGAGCCTGCTGACCCTGGACAACCAGGAGGCGGAGATACTGGTCGGCCAGAACGTGCCCTTCCAGACCGGCAGCTACACCACCGACTCGGCCGGGGCCAACAACCCGTTTACCACCATCGAGCGGCAGGACATCGGTGTGACGCTGAAGGTAACGCCGCACATCAACGAAGGCGCAACGCTACGCCTGCAGATCGAGCAGGAGATCTCCTCGATCGCCCCAAGCGCCACGCTTGCCGCACAGGCCGTCGACCTGGTCACCAACAAGCGCTCGATCAAGAGCACCATCCTCGCCGAGGATGGCCAGGTCATCGTGCTTGGCGGCCTGATTCAGGACGACGTGACGCGCACGGCGTCGAAGGTACCGTTACTCGGCGATATACCGCTGCTTGGCGGGCTGTTCCGCTCGACCGAGGAAACGCGCATCAAGCGCAACCTCATGGTCTTTCTCCGGCCGACGGTGGTGCGCGACCGTGCCGGCCTGGCAGCGCTGTCGGGCAAGAAGTACAGCGACATCCGGGTGATCGAAACCGATGCGGGCTATCCGAGCATCCTGCCGGCCGATCCGACGCGGCTGTTCGACGGCCAGGGCGAGCCGGCGCCGGCGATCGATCTGCGCGCCGCGCCGCAATCTTCCGTGCGCCCGGTGGCACCGACGAGCGCACCTGCGACCACCGAGGCGGCCACTACCCCGGTGCGTACTGGTTGGGTCGTCCAGGTGGCGCGCGTCAGCAACCGCAATACCGCCGAAGCCCTGCAGGAACGGCTGCGCGCCGAAGGCTATGACGCATTCATTGGGGACGCAGGTGCGATGACGCTGGTCTATGCCGGCCCGCTTGCCGACCGCGATGAGGCCAACCGGTTGCGTGATCGCCTCTCCGCCGAGCAGCGGCTGGACGGCATCGTGGTGCGTATCGGCGACGATTGACGGACCAGACGCACCTGCAACCTGCCGATTCGGCGGGCTGCAGGTGCGTAATGGCAACAGCGGGGCTCAGAGTGCAGCGAGCCCGCGCGCAAGATCCGCCTTGAGATCATCGAGCTCTTCCAGACCGACAGCGACACGCACAAGGCTATCGCTGATACCGGCCTTGGCGCGCTCTTCGGGCGCCAGGCGGCCATGGGTGGTCGAAGCCGGGTGGGTGATGGTGGTCTTGCTGTCGCCCAGGTTGGCGGTGATCGAAATCAGCCGGGTAGCGTCGATGAAGCGCCAGGCGCCCTCCTTGCCGCCGCTGACCTCGAAGCTGAGCACAGCGCCAAAGCCCTTCTGTTGGCGCCGCGCCAGCTCATGCTGCGGGTGGCTGGGCAGCCCAGCGTAGTAGACCCGCTGCACACCTGGCTGCTGCTCCAGCCATTCGGCCAGCGCCTGCGCGGAGGCGCAATGCGCCTGCATGCGCAGCCGCAGCGTCTCCAATCCCTTGAGGAACACCCAGGCATTGAACGGGCTGAGAGTCGGCCCGGCGGTGCGCAGAAAACCGACGACCTCTTTCATCTGCTCGCTTCGCCCAGCGACGACACCACCCAGACAGCGCCCCTGCCCGTCGATGTACTTGGTCGCCGAGTGAATGACGATATCCGCGCCCAGCGCCAGCGGTCGCTGCAGCACCGGCGTGCAGAAGCAGTTGTCCACCGCCAGCAGCGCGCCCCGTTCGTGGCAGAGGTCAGCCAGGGCGGCAATATCAACCAGCTCGGCGAGCGGATTGGACGGCGATTCGACGAATACCAGCTTGGTATTGGGCTTGAAGGCGGCTTGCCAAGCGCTGAAATCGGTCAGCGGGACGTAGTCGACCTCTACGCCGAAACGCTTGAAATACTTGTCGAACAGCGAGACGGTGGCGCCAAACACGCTGCGCGATACGAGGATGTGGTCGCCCGCCGAGCACAGACTCATCACCATGGCCAGGATCGCCGACATGCCCGACGCGGTGGCGACGGCCTGCTCGGCTCGCTCAAGCGCCGCCATACGCTCTTCGAAGGTGCGCACTGTCGGGTTGGTGTAACGGGAATAGACATTGCCGGGCAGCTCGCCGGCAAACCGCGCAGCTGCATCGGCCGCGCTGCGGAACACATAGCTGGAGGTCAGAAACAGCGGCTCGCCATGCTCGGCCTCAGGGGTACGGCGCTGACCGGCACGCACCGCCAGCGTATCCTGCCCGACATCCGCCAGGTCGCTGTCCAGGCGCCCGGCTTCCCATTCAATCGTCATGCTTGTTCCTCAGACCATACGGCGTTCGCGGTTCAGTTGGTGTTGTACAGGTCGATGATGGCGCTGACCGCATTGGTCTTCGCCTTGCTCGCATCGTTTCGCGCCTGTTCGATCTTGTGCAGATAAGCCTCGTCCACGTCGCCCGTCACGTAGTGACCGTCGAAGACGGCGCAATCGAACTGCTCGATCTTGACCTTGCTGCCACCGACCGCATCGATCAGGTCGGGCAGGTCCTGATAGACCAGCCAATCCGCACCGATCAGCTCCGCGACCTCTTCCGTGCTGCGGTTGTGGGCAATCAGCTCATGCGCGCTCGGCATGTCGATGCCGTAAACGTTCGGGTAGCGCACCGCCGGCGCGGCGGAACAGAAGTAGACCTTCTTGGCGCCCGCTTCACGCGCCATCTGGATGATCTGCTTGCAGGTGGTGCCGCGGACGATGGAGTCATCGACCAGCATCACGTTCTTGCCACGGAACTCGAGATCGATGGCGTTGAGCTTCTGCCGCACCGACTTCTTGCGTGCCGCCTGACCCGGCATGATGAAGGTCCGGCCGATGTAGCGGTTCTTGACGAACCCTTCGCGGAATTTCACGCCGAGACGGTTGGCCAGCTCAAGCGCGGCGGTCCGACTGGTATCCGGGATCGGGATGACCACGTCGATGTCGTGCTCGGGACGCTCTCGGAGGATCTTGTCGGCCAGCTTCTCGCCCATGCGCAACCGCGCCTTGTAGACCGAAACACCGTCCATCAGCGAATCCGAACGCGCCAGGTAGACGTATTCGAAGATGCAGGGCGTGAGCTTCGGATTCTCGGCGCACTGACGGGTGAACAGCCGGCCGTCATTGGTGATGTACACCGCTTCGCCCGGGGCCAGGTCACGGATCAGCGTGAAGCCCAGCACATCGAGCGAAACGCTTTCCGAGGCGATCATGTACTCGACGCCCTCGTCGGTGTGCCGCTGGCCGAAGACAATCGGCCGGATGGCGTTCGGGTCACGGAAGCCGACAATTCCGTAGCCGGTGATCATGGCGACCACGGCATAGCCGCCCCGGCAGCGCTCGTGCACCTTGCTGACAGCGGCGAAAACGTCTTCTTCGGTGGGCTGCAGCTTGCCGCGCACGGCCAGTTCATGAGCGAAGACGTTGAGCAGTACCTCGGAATCGGAGTTGGTGTTCACATGGCGCAGATCCGACTCGTAGATTTCCTTGGTCAGCTGCTCGACATTGGTCAGATTGCCGTTGTGCGCCAGGGTGATCCCGTAAGGCGAATTCACATAGAAAGGCTGGGCTTCGGCGGAGCTGGAGCTACCAGCGGTGGGGTAGCGGATATGACCAATCCCCATGTTGCCCACCAACCGTTGCATGTGCCGCTGTTGGAACACATCTCGAACCAGCCCGTTGTCCTTGCGCAGGAACAGGCGTCCATCGTGGCTGGTCACGATGCCGGCGGCATCCTGGCCGCGATGCTGCAGCACGGTAAGCGCGTCATAGAGCGCCTGATTGACGTTCGACTTACCGACGATGCCGACAATGCCACACATGCAAGGAACCTCTCAGTTTCTACAGGAACCGGAGACGACGTCTGCCGCTCTCCGTGATAACTCACTCAACCCGGCGGATTGAGCGACCCGGCCAGCCACTGGCCACTCATGCCAAGGATCAGATTCTTAGACCAGTCAGCGACCAGCAGGAAATGCGGCAGCAGAGCGGATTCGCGCCACCAGAGATCCTCGTGGACAGGCGCCAGGCTCACCAGCCCCGCCACCACGACGATAAGCAGGGCTCCGCGTGCCGCACCAAAGACCATGCCGAGAAATCGGTCGGTACCGGACAGCCCGGTTACGCGAATCAGCTCACCGATGAGAAAGTTGACCAGCGCTCCGACCAGCAATGTCGCCACGAACAGAATGGCGCACGCCGCGATGACCCTTGCTGAGGGCGTTGCGATGAATTCCTCCAGATGATGCGAGAGCGCACCGCCGAACATCCAGGCAACGACACCGGCAACGATCCAGGTCAGAAGCGACAAGGCCTCCTTGACGAAGCCCCGCTTCAAGCTAATCAGGCTGGACACCGCAATGACAGCGATGATGCCCCAGTCAACCCAGGTAAGAGCCACGACGCCTTCGAACAGGAGAGATAAAGGCCGCGGAGTTTAGCAGACGCCCTCGGAACGAGTAAGCGTCAGGCGACCTCCTGCAAGCCGCTGGCCTCGTTTGAATCAGCCGGCCTCAGGCTTGAAGCGCACCACGAAACCATCGAGCTTTTGCTGGCGATGCAGCTGATCACGCAGCTTGTTGGCCTCGTCGCGTTCGATGAGCGGCCCGACGAACACACGATTCATACCATCCACCGTCCGGACGTAGGCGTTGTAGCCCTGCGCACGCAGACGCGCTTGCAGTGCTTCGGCGCTCTGGCGGTTAGAGAGGCTGGCCAACTGGACAGACCAGCTGACGGGCAGGTTGGCCGCATCCAGCCGCTTCGGCTCTGGCTCAGGCTCTGGCTTCGCCTCGGGCGCAGTCGGTTCGGCGCTTGCCGTCGGTGGGGTAACGGGGCCAGGAGCAGTGATCGCCGGCGCCTCGCCGCTGGAGGATTCGAGAGCGTCGTCCTCGACGATTTCAAAGCCTTCGGGAACAGAGCCAGGCTGCGGTTCGGCGACATCGATCTGTGCAGTGGGGGCTGGCATCGGTGGTGCATCGACCTCGACGGGACGACGTTCGTCCTTGCTGCTTAGCAGCATCGGCAGGAAGATGACGGCCAGTGCAACGAGCACCAGCGCCCCGACCATACGTTGCTTCAGACCTCTGTCCAGCATGGGCATGCCACCTCAGCGTCGATTGAGCCAGTCCAGCGCTTCGGAAACGGTATAAAAGGATCCGAACAGCACGATTTCATCGCCCGGCAGGGCCCGTTCGCACTGCGCCTCAAGCGCCGCACAAACATCGGCATGTTCGCTTACCGCTGCGCCGTGCTCAAGCAGCGCGGTACGCAAATCGGCCACGCTTCTCGAGCGCCCGGTAGGCAGCGGCGCGACCGCCCAATGCGAGATCAGCGGCAGCAGTGGCTCGATGACACCCTCAAGGTCCTTGTCGGCCAGCAGCCCGAAGACGGCCAGCCGACGACCAGTCACGGGGCGTTCTGTCAGCTGCCCAGCCAGGTACTGCGCGGCGTGTGGGTTATGCCCCACATCCATCAGGAGAGCAAGTTCGCGGCCTCGCCAGCAGAGCGACCGCCGATCGATCCGGCCAAGCAGCCGGGCAGCTGAAAGCGCCTGCCTGATCGAACGCTCCTGCCATGGCAGGCCGAGTAATGCGAAGGCCTGCAGCGCCAGAGCGGCATTTTCCAGAGGCAATGAGGGTTGCGAGAGGCCGTGCAGCTCGAGAGTTTCCCCTTGCGCATCAATACCCCGCCAATCCCAGCCCTGGTCGGTGACGGCCAGGTCGTAATCCCGCCCCCGCAGCGACAACGGCGCGCCAAGCTGTCGTGCGCGCTGCAGCAACGGCAACGGAGGCTGCAGGTCGCCACAAACCACTGGCCTGCCGGTGCGCATGATGCCGGCCTTTTCGGTAGCGACACTGTCCCGGGTAGTGCCGAGCCATTCCGCATGGTCGAGCCCGACGTTCGTGATCACGGCGACATCGGCATCCACCAGGTTGACTGCGTCGAGCCGACCACCCAGCCCCACCTCCAGGACAGCCGCATCCAGCTGCGCGCGCTCGAACAACCAGAATGCTGCAAGCGTGCCCATCTCGAAGTACGTAAGCGACACCTCGCCACGCGCCTGCTCGACAGCCTCGAACGCCACGCATAGCTGGTCATCGCCGGCTTGCTCGCCAGCGATTCGCACACGCTCGTTATAGCGAAGCAGATGGGGCGAGCTGTAGACCCCGACCCGCAGGCCCTGCCCCGAGAGCAGAGCCGCCAGGAAGGTACAGGTCGAGCCCTTGCCGTTGGTACCGGTGACCGTGATGACCTTGGGTGCGGGACGGGTAAGCCCCAGCCGATCCGCCACCACCCTGACGCGCTCGAGCCCCATGTCGATCGCGGTCGGGTGCAACTGCTCCAGGTAGCTCAGCCAGTCGGCCAGACTTCGGCTCATGCGGTTGCGGCAACCGGGGCCGACTCCACCGGGCTAGGCAGACGCTGTAGTTGAGCGAGCAGGCGCGCCAGGCGCGAACGCAGTTCGGCACGCGGAACGATCAGATCGATCGCACCATGATCAAGCAGGAATTCGCTGCGCTGGAATCCTTCCGGTAGCTTCTCGCGCACGGTCTGCTCGATCACGCGAGGGCCAGCAAAACCGATGAGGGCCTTCGGTTCGGCGACAATCACATCGCCCAGCATGGCCAGACTGGCCGACACACCACCGTAAACCGGGTCGGTCAGTACCGACACGAACGGCAAGCCTTCCTCACGCATCCGGGCCAGAACTGCCGAAGTCTTGGCCATCTGCATCAGCGAGATGAGCGCTTCTTGCATGCGTGCACCGCCGGACGCGGAGAAACACACCAGTGGGCAGCGCAACTCCAAGGCCACATTGGCGGCCTGAACGAAACGCTCGCCCACGATCGCGCCCATCGAGCCCCCCATGAAGGAAAACTCGAAGGCACACGCGACAACTGGCAATTTGTGCAGCGTGCCCCGCATGGCAACCAGTGCATCCTTTTCACCGGTCTGCTTCTGAGCCGCCACCAGGCGATCCTTGTACTTCTTGCTATCGCGGAACTTCAGGCGGTCCACCGGTTCGAGATCGGCGCCGATCTCTTCGCGGCCTTCGGCGTCCAGGAAGATGTCGAGACGCGCACGCGCGCCGATACGCATGTGATGTTGGCACTTGGGGCAGACGTCGAGGGTCTTTTCCAGCTCCGGGCGATACAGAACGGCTTCGCAGGAAGGGCACTTGTGCCACAGACCTTCCGGCACCGAGCTCTTGCGGGTCTCGGAGCGCATGATGGAAGGGATCAGCTTGTCTACCAGCCAGTTGCTCATGCTTGTTGTTCTCCAGAACTTCAATTCGGCATGCTGTGATGCCAGGCAGATTCTTTCCGAGGCGGATCGAAGGCTCGATTCACCCCGCTTATGCGACGCGCTCGTGGGCATCGCCAAGGGTCAGCTCGACCCGATAAATACCGTACCGATCTCCGGCAACTCGTAACTGGACGGCTGCGACCGCATCGGCGTCACACCGCGCGCACCCTGGCCACGAAATCACGAACCTTGGCCAGGTCCTTGACGCCTTTACTTTGTTCGACGCCTCCGCTCACGTCGACCGCATAGGGTCGAGTCTGCTCGATTGCCTGGCGCACATTCTCCGGCGTCAAGCCACCGGCCAGGATCAGAGGCAGCGGAAGGTCTTGTGGAATACGCGTCCAGTCGAAACGCTCTCCGGTCCCACCTGGCACGCCTGGGACGTAGCTGTCGAGCAGGATCGCACAGCCATTTCCGTAGCGTTCGATCCGCCCGGCAAGATCGTCCTCCTGACCCACACGAAGCGCCTTGAACCAGGGACGGCCGTGCCCCTCGCACTGCTCAGGCGTCTCGTCACCATGAAACTGCAGCACATCGAGCGAGACGGCATCGAGCACCTCGCCAATCTCGCAGCGGCTCGCATTGACGAACAAGCCGACCTTGCTGACAAACGGCGGCAAAACCTCGACGATCTGGCGCGCCTGGGCCACGTTGACGGCCCGCGGGCTGGCGGCATAGAAGACAAGACCGATCGCATCGGCACCAGCCTCAGCCGCCGCCAGCGCATCTTCCACGCGGGTGATGCCACAGATTTTGCTGCGTACGTTCAAAGGGGGTCACCTTGAAATGATCGCCGATGGTAACAAAAGCGGCCCCTACTGCAACCGCACTAGCCGCTCAGCTGGAGGCAATCCGGCAAGCCCGAAAGAAAGTGCGGCCCGAGGTAGCGCTCGGGGACGTCGAACTGCGCTGGGTATTCGACGTGAACCAAATACAGACCGTACGGATGGGCGGTTACCCCACCCTGCTCCCGACGACGCGATTCGAGCACCTGGCGCGCCCAATCGACCGGCTGCTCTCCTGCCCCAATCGTCATCAGAACACCCGCAATATTTCGCACCATGTGATGGAGAAATGCATTGGCGCGGATATCGATGACAATCAACCGTCCGAACTCCAGCAATTCCAGATGATGAACCGTCTTAACCGGCGACTTGGCCTGGCACTGGCTCGCACGAAAGGCACTGAAATCGTGAGTACCGACGAGCATCGCCGCGGCTTCGCGCATTGCCACGATATCGAGTGGGCGGTGATTCCAAGTCACTTCCTGGGCAAGGTGCGCCGGACGTATAGGGTCGTTGTAGATGACATAACGGTAACGGCGCGATACCGCACTGAAACGTGCATCGAACCCCATCGGCATCTGCTGCGCCCAGGTGACGCTGATATCGGCGGGCAGGTTGGCGTTTGCCCCCATCACCCAGGCGTGCGAGCTGCGCTGCACCGTGGTATCGAAATGGACGACCTGGCCGCTCGCATGCACCAGCGCATCGGTCCTGCCGGCGCAAGTGAGGCTGACCGGCTGCCCGCCCGCCACGCGAGAAAGCGCGCGCTCAAGGGTTTCCTGGATAGAAGGCACGCCATCCACCTGGCGCTGGTAGCCACGGTATCGGGCGCCCTTGTACTCGACGCCCAGTGCAATCCTGGAAACGGCAACGGCAGCCATATCGGCTGCCGTTTCTGTGCTGACTGCGTGTTTCATCGTCAAGCTAGCTTGGCGAGCATTTCACGCGCCTCCTGCTGTTGGGCACTGTTACCTTCCGCCAGTACCTCATCGAGAATATCGCGAGCACCCTCGGCATCCCCCATGTCGACATAGGCGCGCGCCAGATCCAGCTTCGTTGTTGCCTCATCGGTGTCAGCGAAGAAGTCGAAGTCTTCTTCGTCCGAAGCGGCAGCTATCGGCGCTTCGGACGCTGCTGGAGACTCATGTTTCTGTTCTTCGACAGGAGATAGCATCTCTTCGTCACCCGCTTCGGCGGTACTCGAGGCGCCAGCCACCTCGTCCCCGTCGAACGAGAGTTCATCGAGGGAAAGATCGAAGGCATCGGACAAAGGCTCTGGCGCTTTCTCTTCTTCGACCAGGCCGAAGTCGAAATCCTCTGTCTCCGATTCCGAGCTCAGCGTGAGGTCATCCAACGTCACAGGTTCGCTCACCTCTCCCAGATCACTGGCCGGTCGCTGGGTGTCATCCAGATCGAAAGAGAAGTCACCAAGCTCTTCGTCGAGGCTGGACGACGCCGCGCTTTCTTCCGGCAGCTCCAAAGAGAAGGCATCGAGCTCCTGCTCATCTGTACGACTGGAAGCGTCGGCCGAAGCACTCTCTTCAAGGAAGAGGTCGGAGCTGGTATCCAATTCTGCGGCACCAGCGCCCTGGGCACTGAGCTCAGCATCCAGATCATCAAGACTGAGATCGAAAGCGTCATCCAGGTCCTGGCCGGGTGCAGCGGGCAGATCATCCAGCTGCAGCTCATCCAGATCGAGGCTGTCCAGCTCAGTCTGCGAAGCCGCCGCGCCAGCGACCACCGCGCCGACCGCCATGGCCGGGTACTTGAACTTGAGCTGTTCCACCTGAGCGCTGCTGCCGACGGCGTCGATGTCCCGCAACTCTGCCTCTTGCCGAGCGAAACCATCACGGTCGCCAAGTTCGGCGTAGACCTCCATCAGCTTCAGCCGAAGGTCGGTTCGCTGGGGCTCGTCATTGAGTGCTGCCTGCAACAACTCAGCAGCCTGGTTGAAGCGCCCATAGGCGATGTAAATATCCGCTTCGGCAAGAGGGTCGGCAGTGGCCGGCGAAACGGGTTCGACGCTTTCCTGCGCAGCATCGGCGTCCGCAATCGGCGCGCCGAGATCGACGGGCTCGGCCGGATAATTGCCAGGCAGCCCGAGGTCATCCTCGCGCTGGCTCGCTAGCAGGCTCTCCTGCAGCTCCGCTTCCTTCATCGCGTTGCGACGCGACAAAGCCATCAGGCCGACCAGCAGGAGCAACAACGCACTTCCGCCCAACACGCCGAGCAGAATCGGGTTGTCCGTGTACTGATCCAGCAACCCCGGCTCCTCGGGCGCCTGCGCCGGAACCGCTGCGGCTGGCTTGGGCGCCTTGGCTGGCTGGGCAGGTTTGGCTGGGGCCGGCTGCTCGCCTGCAGATTGCTCGATCTTAGCTTCCGAGGGTTTGTCGGTACTTGCCGGGGTGGACTGCGAACTCTCCGACGCACTTGTCGGCGCAACCGTGGGCTGTGACGCTTCGGCCGCCTGGCCATCGGTCGCCAGTTGAGCTTGCAGCTTGGCCAACTGGTCGTCCTTGAGCTGCATGAGCTTCTGCAGCTTGTCCAGCTGGCCTTGCAGATCGCTGAGACGATCATTGAGCTCTGCGTTCTCGCGCCGGCTGGAATCGAGGTTTTCCTGCGTCACCGCCAGCTTGTCACGGAGCGCCGCTGCATCGCTTGCCGCACCGCTATCGGAGCCGGCAGTCGCCTTGCCCGCTTCGCCAGCGACCAGACGCAGGCTGTCGCGGCTCTCGCTTCTCGCCGGCGCGTCACCTGCGCCAGTCCGCCGCGTGGCGTCGAGTTGACGAGCCGAAGCGCCCCCTGCTCTGCCTTGGCGCCAGACAGCATTTTGTCTGGCGACCTCGGCAATTGCATCGCCTTGACTGCGCTGGGCGATCTGCTCGGCGGTCGGCAAGCGCAGCACCTGACCACTTTTCATCCGGTTGATGTTGCCGTCGATAAAGGCGCCCGGATTGAGCTCCTGGATCGCCAGCATCGTTTGGTGAACCGTTCCGCCACGCCGAGCCCGCTCAGCTACCTGCCAAAGGGTGTCATCAGCCGTGGTGCGGTACTCCTCGCCGGTCTGCCCAACCGCGGCAGCCGAGGTGGTGCCAGCGGAAGCAGCGGGCCGTGGCGCCGGGACACGAGCAGGCTGCGGCGCCGCAATCGGCAACTGCGGGGCAACGGCCGCCACGGTTTCCGGTGAATAGAGCGGTGGATCTAGAAGCAGTGTGTATTCGCGCAGCAGTCGGCCGCTGGGCCAGACCACCTCGACGAGGAAATTCAGATAGGGTTCACGGACCGGCTTATTGGAGGAAACCTGAATCACGCTCTTGCCATCTGGGCGCATTACCGGCGTGAACTTCAGATCGGTGAGAAAGTACTGGCGATCGATTCCGGCACGATTGAATTCTTCCACCGAAGCCAGGCCCGGAATCACCTCACCAGGGCCAAGGTTCTTCGCGTCCAGCAGTTCGATTTCTGCCACCAACGGTTGATTCAGCGACGACTGCAGCGTGACTTCGCCTAGCCCCACGGCGTGGGCCATTTCGGTGGTCAGCGCAGTAGCCGCTGCGATTGCCAGCACCAGATTTCGAACCCGAACCATTATCTACTTCCCTTGTTTATCCTTTTTCTCGAACTTCGAGAAGGGTCTCAAAGCCACTGCCCGCGCCGCGTTGGCGCCCCCAACCAGTGATAAGCCGCTCCAGCAATTCGAGCTAGAACAGTTCTTCGAATTTCGGGCAAGTATCTTTTACGGATAGTCTTTTATCAACAACTCGCCAGACAGCACGGCATTGAGCGCCGCGCCTTTTCGCACGTTATCAGACACAATCCACAAATTGACTTCGCTGGCGTCGCGCAGGCCTGAACGCAGCCTGCCCACGTACACCAGGTCCTGCCCAAGCGCGTCACCAATGGCGGTTGGGTAGTCTGGCGAATCGACGATTTCAAGCCCTTCAACCATATCCAGCGCCGCATGAGCGCCGACGATATCGAGCGGTGCGTCGAACAGCGCGCAAACGCTGAGGCTTTCACCGAAGAAAACGGGTGCCTGCACGAAGGTGGAAGAGACCTGAAGTTGTGGCAAGCCAAGCAGGTCAGTTAATTCCTCGGCAAAGGCACGCTCGGCGGCGCCGTGACCTAGCTGGTCCGGCTCGTCGGTCTGCGCCAGCAGGTTGAAGGCGACCTGCCGATCGAACAAGCGCGGCTCCAAGGGTCGCGCGTTGAGCAACTCAGCCGTCTGACGAGCCAACTCCTTGACCCCGGAGCGACCACGCACTGAAACCGGCCTGCAGACGGTGACAACCAAGCGCTTCAGTGTCTGCAGCCGCGCCAGCGGTGCCAGAACCGTGACCAGCGCAACCGACGTAGGCATCGGGCAACGCAGCCGCCGTGGCGGGCAGCGCTCGGCGAGGGTTGCGTCATTGATGCCGGGCAAGAGGCAGGACGTGGCCTGCTGCCCCAGCGCGCCGACCATATCGACTACGTCGCAGCTGGCGGCCAGTAGCGCCTCGCGAGCAGCCGGACCAAGCCCCGCACCGGCGATGAATACGAGAGCCACTCGCGAGAAGTCGAAGGACGCTGCAGCACGGATACGCAGATTTCGCGCCCCAAACGGAAGCGACTGACCTATCGAGTCGTCATCGGCCAGCAAATGCAACTCGCCGACCGGAAATGCCCGCTCCTGCATGAGCTCCAGCAGCGCTTCGCCTTCCAGCTCAGCCGCTCCCACGATGGCGACATCGATCACGCTTGCGCTCCTTCCCGAAAAAACGTTCGGCACTTTAACTGAATGACCGGATCTCGTGGCAGCCTCTCGCGCGGTAAGCGACAAAGGGCGAGCCGCTGCAGCCAAGCCTCTCTCCACGCACCGCCACCGAACAAACGAAAGGCCCGGGACGACGAACGCCGTCCCGGGCCTTGGCTGATCAAGCGCAGGCACGGCCCGCGCAGAACTCAGCGCTCGAGCAGGATGCGCAACATGCGACGCAACGGCTCGGCGGCGCCCCACAGCAACTGATCGCCGACCGTGAAGGCCCCTAGGTAATGCGAGCCCATGTTCAGTTTGCGCAGGCGCCCCACCGGCACCGTCAGCGTACCGGTCACGGCCGCCGGGCTGAGCTCACGCATGCTCGCGTCTCGATGGTTAGGCACCAGCTTCACCCAGGGGTTGTGCTGGCTGATCAGCCCTTCGATATCCGAAATCGGTACATCCTTGTTCAGCTTGATGGTCAGCGCCTGGCTGTGACAACGCATGGCACCGACCCGAACACAGATGCCGTCAACCGGGATCGGACTCTTGAAGCGACCAAGGATCTTGTTCGTTTCAGCCTGCGCCTTCCACTCCTCACGGCTCTGACCGTTGGGCAGCTCCTTGTCGATATAAGGAATGAGGCTACCGGCCAGCGGCACACCGAAATTATCGACCGGAAAGGCTTCGCTGCGCTGGGTTTCAGCCACCTGGCGATCGATATCCAGGATGGCGCTCGCCGGATTCGCCAGCTCCTCGGCCACCGAGGCATTGATCACTCCCATCTGGCGAATCAGCTCGCGCATGTTTTGCGCACCGGCACCGGAGGCCGCCTGGTAGGTCATGGCACTCATCCACTCGACCAGACCGGCTTCGAAAAGGCCGCCCAAGCCCATCAGCATCAGGCTGACGGTGCAGTTGCCACCGATGTAGTTCCTGGTCCCTGCGTCGAGCTGCTGGTCGATGACCTTGCGGTTGACCGGGTCGAGCACGATCACCGCATCGTCCTGCATGCGCAGCGCCGAGGCCGCATCGATCCAGTAGCCCTGCCAGCCTGCCTCGCGTAGCTTGGGGAACACTTCGTTGGTGTAGTCGCCGCCCTGGCAGGTGAGGATCACGTCGAGCGTTTTCAGCTCGTCGATGCTGTAAGCATCCTTCAGCGGAGCGGTTTCCTTGCCAATGCTGGGCCCCTGCCCGCCGACATTGGACGTGGTGAAGAACACCGGCTCGATCAGGTCGAAGTCACGCTCTTCCAGCATTCGCTGCATGAGCACGGAACCGACCATGCCGCGCCAACCGATCAGACCTACACGTTTCATCACTGACTACACCTATAAATAGAGTGGCCCGCCACGAGGACGGGCCAGAAAGATTACAACTTCGCGAGCGCCGCGACCACCGCATCACCCATGCCCTGGGTACCGACCTTGGTACAGCCTTCGGACCAGATGTCGCCGGTGCGCAGCCCCTGATCCAGCACATCGCTGACGGCCCGCTCGATGGCGTCAGCCGCAGCAACCTGGCCAAAGCTGTAGCGCAGCATCATCGACACGGAGAGGATGGTCGCCAGCGGATTGGCGATGCCCTGGCCAGCAATATCAGGCGCCGAGCCGTGGCAAGGCTCGTACATGCCCTTATTGTTGGCGTCCAGCGAAGCGGACGGCAGCATGCCGATCGACCCGGTGAGCATGGAAGCCTCGTCCGAGAGGATGTCGCCAAACATGTTGTCGGTGACCATCACATCGAACTGCTTGGGCGCGCGGACCAGCTGCATGGCGGCATTGTCCACGTACATGTGCGACAGCTCGACCTCCGGGTAGTCCTTGGCCACTTCCTCGACCACCGCGCGCCACAGCTGGCTGGAGGCCAGCACGTTGGCCTTGTCTACCGAGCAGAGCTTCCTGTTACGGACCATGGCCATATCGAAACCGACCTTGGCGATGCGACGGATCTCGCTCTCACTGTACGGCAGGGTGTCGTAGGCCATGCGCTCACCGTTGTCGAGCACCTTGCTTTCGCGCGGCTTGCCGAAATAGATGCCGCCAGTCAGCTCGCGCACGATCAGGATATCCAGCCCGGCGACGATCTCGGGTTTGAGCGAAGAGGCGTCGGCCAACTGCGGATAGAGCAGTGCCGGGCGCAGATTACCGAACAGGCCGAGCTCGGAGCGAATCTTCAGCAGGCCGCGCTCGGGACGGATCGCAGGATCGATCTTGTCCCACTTAGGCCCGCCCACGGCGCCCAGCAGGATGGCGTCGGCCTCACGGGCACGCACCAGGGTCTCGTCGGCCAGCGGCACGCCGTACTTGTCGACAGCCGCACCGCCCAGCTCGTCGTAGCTCAGCTCGAAGCCAAGGTCGTACTTCTCATTGGCCAGTTCCAGAACCTTGACCGCTTCGGCCACGATTTCCGGGCCGATGCCGTCACCCGGGAGAACCAGAATCTGCTTGCTCATCACATTCCTCTATCTTTCGTAGGGTGGATAACGGCCCTCGGCCCTAACCACCGGAATCCTCTGATGGAAAACACTGCGCAGCTTTCCATCCTGCCGATACGCTCGCTTACTTGATCGCGCCGAACAGCCAGGGGCTGCTCTGCTGATGCCGGCTTTCGAACGCCTTGATCGCGTCCGCGTCCTGCAGCGTCAGGCCGATGTCATCCAGGCCGTTGAGCAGGCAGTGTTTGCGGAACGCATCGATCTCGAAGCGATACTGCACGCCATCCGGGCGGGTCACGGTCTGTGCCGCGAGATCAACGGTCAGCTGGTAACCCTCGGCGGCCTCGGCCTGCTCGAACAGCGCGTCGACCTCCTCTTCCTTCAGCACGATCGGCAACAGGCCGTTCTTGAAGCTGTTGTTGAAGAAGATGTCGGCGAAGCTCGGGGCGATGATCGCGCGAAAGCCATACTCGTCCAGCGCCCAGGGCGCATGCTCGCGGGAGGAACCGCAGCCGAAGTTCTCGCGCGCCAGCAGCACGCTGGCACCCTGGTAGCGTGGCTGATTGAGCACGAAGTCCTTGTTCAGCGGGCGCTGCGAGCAGTCCTGGCCGGGCATGCCCTCGTCCAGGTAGCGCCACTCATCGAACAGGTTCGGGCCGAAGCCGGTGCGCTTGATGGACTTCAGAAACTGCTTGGGGATGATCTGGTCGGTGTCGACGTTGGCGCGATCGAGCGGGCAGACCAGGCCGGTGTGTTGGGTAAAGGCTTTCATGTCTCGTCTCCTCAGGCCTGGATCAGCTCGCGTACATCGATGAAGTGGCCGGTCACCGCGGCAGCCGCGGCCATCGCCGGGCTGACCAGGTGGGTCCGCCCGCCAGCGCCCTGGCGGCCTTCAAAATTGCGGTTGGACGTGGACGCGCAGTGCTCGCCGTTGCCCAGCTTGTCCGGGTTCATCGCCAGGCACATGGAGCAACCCGGCTCGCGCCATTCGAAGCCAGCCTCGATGAAGATGCGGTCCAGCCCTTCCTGCTCGGCCTGCTGCTTGACCAGGCCAGAGCCCGGCACCACCAGCGCCTGCTTGACGTTGGCCGCGACCTTGCGGCCCTTGGCGACTTCGGCGGCGGCACGCAGATCCTCGATACGCGAGTTGGTGCACGAGCCGATGAACACGCGATCCAGCTTGATCTCGGTGATCGGCTGGTTGGCTTGCAGCCCCATGTACTTGAGCGCGCGCTCGATCGAGCCACGCTTGACCGGATCGACTTCGGCGGCCGGGTCCGGCACGCGCTGGTCGACGGCCAGAACCATTTCCGGCGAGGTTCCCCAGGAAACCTGCGGCTTGATCTCTTCGGCCTTCAACTCGACCACCGCGTCGAACTGCGCATCGGCATCGGAAACCAGATCGCGCCACTGCGCCACGGCCTGCTCCCACTGCGCACCCTTAGGCGCGTAGGGGCGCCCCTCGACGTAGGCGATGGTCTTCTCGTCGACCGCCACCATGCCGACCCGCGCACCGGCCTCGATCGACATGTTGCAGATCGTCATGCGGCCTTCCATGGACAGCTCGCGGATGGCACTGCCGGCGAATTCCATCGCGTAGCCGGTGCCGCCGGCGGTGCCGATCTTGCCGATCACCGCCAGCACGATGTCCTTGGCGGTCACGCCGAACGGCAGTTGGCCTTCGACACGCACCTGCATGTTCTTCATCTTCTTGGCGATCAGGCACTGGGTGGCCAGCACGTGCTCGACCTCCGAGGTGCCGATGCCGTGAGCCAGTGCACCAAAGGCGCCGTGGGTCGAGGTGTGCGAGTCGCCGCAGACCACCGTCATGCCCGGCAGGGTTGCGCCCTGCTCCGGGCCAATCACGTGGACGATGCCCTGACGAACATCGTTCATCTTGAATTCGAGGATGCCGAAGTCGTCGCAGTTCTCATCCAGCGTCTGCACCTGGATGCGCGAGGTTTCGTCGGCAATGGCATCGACGCCCGCCTTGCGATCCGGCGTGGTCGGCACGTTGTGGTCGACGGTGGCGATGTTGGCATCGATGCGCCAGGGCTTGCGCTCGGCCAGGCGCAGGCCTTCGAACGCCTGCGGCGAAGTCACTTCGTGCAGGATGTGGCGGTCGATGTAGATCAACGACGAACCATCATCGCGGCGCTTGACCTCATGCATTTCCCAGAGCTTGTCGTACAGCGTCTTGCCGGCCATCGGACTTTCCTCATCTAGGTGCTACGCGGGGCTGATGCCCTTGCTTTATGTGGGCAAATGCTAGGGGCTTGCACTCAATTACTCAAATTCATATTTTTCATCCAATGGATTCCATTAAGGAATCGAAACCAACCTCGACCTTTGGGCGCGCGCATGGATCTTGCCAACCTCAACGCTTTTATCGCCGTTGCCGAAACCGGTGGTTTCTCGCTGGCGGCCGACCGGCTGCACCTGACCCAACCGGCGATCAGCAAACGCATCGCCGCACTGGAGCAACAGCTGGACGTGCGCCTGTTCGATCGTCTTGGTCGCGAGATCGGGCTGACCGAGGCCGGTCGCGCATTGCTGCCGCGTGCCTATCAGATCCTCAACGTACTGGACGATACCCGCCGCGCCTTGACCAACCTCAACGGCGAAGTCGGCGGTCGCCTTTGCCTGGCGACCAGCCACCACATCGGCCTGCATCGCCTGCCGCCGCTGCTGCGCGCGTTCACGCGCCAGTATCCGGACGTGACGCTGGACATACGCTTTCTCGATTCGGAGGTCGCCTACGAAGAAGTGCTGCACGGCCGCGCGGAGCTGGCCGTCATCACCCTGGCGCCGCATACCAGCGAGCCGATCCGCGCGACGCCGGTGTGGGACGACCCGCTCGAATTCGTCGTGGCCCCGGAGCACCCTCTGGCCAGCAAGATGGGCGTTTCGCTGGCGGACGTGGCCGGCTATCCGGCGGTCTTCCCGGGCGGCAACACCTTCACCCATCACATCGCCCAGCGGCTGTTCGAGCGCGAAGGCCTGGCGCCGAACATCGCCATGAGCACCAACTACATGGAAACGATCAAGATGATGGTCTCCATCGGTATCGCCTGGAGCGTGCTGCCGCGCACCATGCTCGACGCCCAGGTGGTGAGCCTGCCGCTGCCCGGCGTCAGGCTGTCACGCCAGCTCGGCTACATTCGGCACAGCGAGCGGACGCTATCCAATGCCGCGATGGCCTTCATGGCGCTGCTCGATGAAGATCGCCGCAGCTTGCACCCAAAAGCAGGCAAGCGCTAACGTCCGGGCATAACAAGAAAGCGAAGTACGCCATGAGCGAAGATTTCCCCGCCTCATCCGGTCTAGCAGGGCAAGCGAACGACACCCCTCCTCGCCCGCGCATTCACGCCTATATTCCCGCGCAGCACGAACAACCCTGGCATGACACCTCCTATCTGCTCTCGGTGCTCAGCGAGGCGCATTTCGGCGTCTGGTCCTGGGAGTTGCGCAGCGGTCGCGTCCTCTGGTCGCGGCAGGCTCAGGCTTTGTTCGGCGTGGATCTCGATGCAATGGCCGACCAGCACGCGGACTACATCGACCTGGTACTGCGCGAAGACCGCAGAACGGTCGCCGCGGCGTTCGAGTCTGCGGTACGCAACGCGGACGAGCACCTGCGCCTGGAACACCGGGTGCAGGGCGCGGATGGCGCGCCGCGCTGGCTGGAGATCACCGGCCAGCGGCATCAGACACCGCACGGCCCCGTCTACATCGGCGTCATCCGGGACAACACCGAGCAGCACCGCCAGGCCGAGGCACTGCTGGAAAGCCAGGAACGCCTGGAACTGGCCCTCGAATCGGTCCGGCTCGGCACCTGGGACTGGCACATCCCAAGCAACATGCTCTACGCCTCGGCGCGCGCTTCCGACCTGCAAGGAGTGGTGAGCGGTCCGTATCACGGGCCCTTTGGCGATTTTTTCGGCTGCGTTCCGGAAGAAGACCGGCACAAGATGCGCCGCGCCTACCAGGACCTCGTCGCCGGGCTGCGGCAGGAGTACCAGGTGATCTACCGCGCCACCGACGAGGACGGCCAGACGCGCCATCTGGAAAGCACCGCCAAGCTGTATCGCGACGAACAGGGCCAGCCGCTGCGCATGGCTGGCATCATCATGGACATCACCGAGCGGGTACAGCGCGAGCAGCGCCTGACTGCCTCCGAGGAAAAGTTCGCCACGCTGTTCCAGGCCAGCCCCGATCCGATCTGCCTGACCCTGATCCGCGACGGCAACTTTCTCGAGATCAATCCGAGTTTCACCCGAACCTTCGGCTGGCAGGCAAGCGAGATCGTCGGTCGAAATGCGCCGGAGGTCGGTTTCTGGGTCGATGAAGGGCGGCGCGCCGAGCTCTATGACCAACTGCGCGAACAGCACGGCCTGGACAATGCCGAGGCGCAGTTCCATACCCGTGACGGCCGCATCGTGACCTGTGTCGTCTCCTCGCGTTTCATCCGGATCGATCGCCGGCTGAGCATCATCACCACCTTTCGCGACATCAGCAAACGGCAGCAAGCCGAGGCCGCGCTGCGCGCCAGCGAGGCCAAGTTCGCCAAGGCGTTTCGCTCGAGCCAGGACGCCATCACCATCAGCGAGCGTGACAGCGGGCGTTTCATCGAGGTCAACGATGGCTTCTACCGCCTGACCGGCTACCGACCGGAGGAAGTCATCGGGCGCACCGCGGCAGACTTGCGGCTCTGGCCCGGGCCGCAGCGTGAAATCCTGCTCGAACGCATACGTCAGGACGGCCGCGTGACCAACATGGAGCTGCTCGGCCTGGATCGCAGCGGGCAGAGCAAGAGCATCGCGGTGTCGGCCGAACCCATCGAACTCAACGGCCAGCAGTGCCTGCTGCTAACCGCGCGCGACGTCAGCCAGCTCAAGGCCGCGCAGGCGCAGGTGCTGCACATGGCCTACCACGATCCGCTGACGAACCTGCCCAACCGCACCCTGTTGATGGACCGCCTGAGCCAGCAGGGCGCGCTGCTCAAGCGTCACGACATGCGTGGCGCCCTGCTGTTCCTCGATCTCGACCACTTCAAGCACATCAACGATTCGCTCGGCCATCCGGTGGGTGACGCGGTGCTGAAGATGATCACGGCCCGTCTGGAGGCCAGCGTGCGCCAGGAGGACACCGTCGCGCGCCTGGGTGGCGACGAGTTCGTGGTGCTGCTCACCGGTCTCTCCGGCAAGCGTTCGGAGGTCACGCGCCAGGTCAGGATGGTCGCCGAGAAACTGCGCCAGGTTCTGGCCGAGCCGATGCTCTTCGACGGTCACCACCTGCGCGTGACGCCCAGCATCGGCATCGCCCTGATCCCGGATCATGGCGACTCGCCGGCCGACCTGCTCAAGCGCGCGGACATTGCTCTCTATCGGGCCAAGGACGCCGGCCGTAACGCGATTCAGATCTTTCGCAAGACGATGCAGGACGCCGCCAGCAACCGTTTGCGGCTCGAACAGGAGCTGCGCCAGGCGCTGCTGCGTGGCGAATTCGAGCTGCATCTACAGCCGCAGGTGGACGCGCAAAGCGGCGGCATCATTGGCGCCGAGGCACTGCTGCGCTGGCGCCACCCGCAGCTCGGCATGCAGTCGCCGCAGTCGTTCATCGCCGTGCTGGAGGAAAGCGGGCTGATCATCGAAGTGGGCGCCTGGGTCATCGAGGAGGCCTGCCGCATCGTCGCCGCCTTGCGCGACGAGCGGCTGGTCACCGCCGAGGCGTTCAGCCTGTGCATCAACATCAGCCCGCGGCAGTTCCGCCAGACCGATTTCGTCGAGCGCGTGGTGCGTGCGCTCGAGCACAGCGACCTGCCGAGGCAGATGATCACGCTGGAAATCACCGAGAGCATCGTCATCCAGAACCTGGACGACACCATCGCCAAGATGCGGCGGCTGCGCCAGCTGGGGGTGGGCTTCGCCATGGACGACTTCGGCACGGGCTACTCTTCGCTCACCTACCTCAAGCGCCTGCCGGTGGACGTGCTGAAGATCGACCAGTCGTTCGTCAGAGACGCGCTAGCAGATGGCAACGATGCGGAGATCATTCGCGCAATCGTCAGCATGGCGGACAGCCTGGGGCTTTCGGTGGTGGCCGAAGGCGTGGAGCTTCCGGCCCAGCTGGAAATGCTGCAGCGCCAGGGCTGCAACCGCTACCAGGGCTACCTGTTCAGCCCGCCGGTACCGGTCGCGCAGTTCCAGCAGCTGCTCTTGGGTGACCGCCGGAACGAATAAGGGTGCCCGAGGCACCCTTATTCAGCTTCGCCTGGAGCGATCAGCCCTCCAGCGCGGGCCGGTCAGCATTGATCGGAATGCGCTTGGGCTTGGCTTCCTCCGGAACGACGCGCACCAGATCGATATTGAGCAGGCCGTTGCTCAGCGCGGCATTGCGCACTTCGATGTGGTCGGCCAGGCGGAACGACAGCTTGAAGGCACGCTGCGCGATGCCCTGATGCAGATAGGTGACGTTGTCGTCGTCCTTTTCACGCTTGCCGCCGGCAATGGTCAGCACGCTACGCTCGACCTGCAGCTCGAGGTCGGCCTCGTTGAAGCCGGCTGCCGCCACTACGATGCGATAGTGGTCGTCGCCGTGCTTTTCGACGTTGTAGGGCGGGTAGGAGCTGCCGGTCTCGTTGCGCAAGGCCGATTCGAACAGATCGTTGAAGCGGTCGAAGCCAACGGACTGACGGAACAACGGAGCCATGGAAAAGCTGGTCATGATCGTATCTCCTGAATTTCAGCGAGTGATTGGCGGGACCCGACTTCGGCATCCCACGCGACTCTAGATAGGAACCACCAGACAGATTTCAAGGGCGCATCGAACAACCATTCATCGGAGGACGAAATGGACAAGGTCATGCTCATCACCGGTGCCAGCCGCGGGATCGGCGCCGCCACCGCCCAACTGGCAGCCCGTCGCGGCTATGCGGTGTGCCTGAACTATCGGCAACGCGCCGACGCGGCCGAGCAGCTGGCGCAGCGGATTCGCCAGGCCGGTGGCCGAGCGATCACGGTCGCAGCCGATGTGGCCGACGAAGAACAGGTTGCCGCCCTGTTCGCGGCGATCGACCGCGAGTTCGGCCGCCTCGACGTGCTGGTCAACAACGCCGGCATGCTCGAGCGCCAGATGCGTCTGGAGGAGATGGATGCCGCGCGCCTGCAACGCGTGTTCGCCACCAACGTCCAGGGCAGCTTTCTCTGCGCACGCGAGGCGATCAAGCGCATGTCGACCGCCCACGGCGGGCGCGGCGGCGCGATCGTCAACCTGTCATCGGTGGCGGCTCGCCTCGGCGCGCCGCACGAGTACATCGACTACGCCGCCGCCAAGGCCGCCATCGATGCCATGACCATCGGCCTGGCCAAGGAAGTGGCCGCCGAGGGCATTCGGGTCAATGCCGTGCGCCCCGGCATCGTCTATACGGACATCCATGCCAGTGGCGGCGAGCCGGATCGGGTCGAGCGGGTGCGTGCCAGCGTGCCGATGGCACGGGGCGGCCAGCCCGAGGAAATTGCCGAAGCCGTGCTCTGGCTCACCAGCGACCAGGCCAGCTACACCAGCGGCGCGCTGCTGGATGTCGCCGGTGGGCGCTAGCTCGCCCGGTCAGGCCAGCGCCTGCTCCGGCGCGTGCGCCATGGAGTCGGCACCGAGCAGCCGATCGATACGCTGGCAGTCGTTTTCGCGGCGGATCTCGGCGAACAGCGCCACGGCCTCCGGATAGCTGCGGTTCAACATCGCCAGCCACTGCTTGAGACGCCCCGGCGCATAGCGCGGCGCCAGCTTGCGCCGCGCCTGTTGCCAGAAATCGGCGAGCAGCGGAAACAACGCCTGCCAGGTCATCTCGCTCACTGCCTCGCCGGCACGCATGGCGGCGATCTGCCGGGCCAGATCGGGGCGCGACACCAGCCCGCGACCGAGCATGACGTCATCCACGCCACTGATCTCGCGACAACGCTGCCAGTCGGCCAGGGTCCAGATCTCGCCATTGGCCAGCACCGGCACCTGCACCACCTCGGCTACCCTGGCGACCCATTCCCAGTGCGCCGGCGGCTTGTAGCCATCGACCTTGGTTCGCGCATGCACTACCAACTGCGCAGCACCGCCGTCGGCCAGCGCGCGCGCGCAATCCAGCGCACCGTCCGGGCTGTCGTAGCCCAGGCGCATCTTGGCGGTCACCGGGATCGAGGCCGGCACGGCGCGCCGCACCTCGCGGACGATCGCATGCAGCAGCTCCGGCTCACGAAGCAGGACCGCCCCGCCTCGCGACTTGTTGACGGTCTTGGCCGGGCAGCCAAAGTTCAGGTCGATGACCGGCGCCCCCAGGGTGCAGGCCAGGGCAGCGTTATCGGCCAGGCATGCCGGGTCCGAGCCCAGCAACTGCAGGCGCATCGGCGTACCCGAGCGCGTCATCGAGCCGTCGGCCAGCTCCGGCGCAAGCTTGTGGAAGCTGCTCTCGGGTAGCAGACGGTCGCAGACACGGATGAATTCGGTGACGCACCAGTCCAGCCCACCGACGCGCGTCAGCACGTCGCGCATGATCTCGTCGACAAGACCTTCCATTGGCGCCAGGGCGATCTGCATGAAATCTCAAGCCAGCATCAGAAAAGGGCCGGCATTGTA
>ERZ1673962.353-NODE-353-length-33774-cov-4.965924_pt1 | contig 33774 bp, 31 predicted proteins | sample MGYA00580188_ERZ1673962 | MGnify/ENA primary metagenome ERZ1673962 (study PRJEB41334, sample SAMN05608104) | rock metagenome | biome: terrestrial subsurface; feature: shale formation; material: shale | place: USA: Pennsylvania ... | reverse complement strand
GGAACCGGGCGGTTGATGCTTCACGCCAACGCTTCAAGAGCCTGGGCAGCGAATTCGATACCGAATGGCGCGGCGGCAGGTTCGCGCGTCCGGCCCGCTGAACGGTTCCGGCGAGGATAGCGGTTCATGTATCGGGAACACTTCGGTCTGGGACTAAAACCGTTTGGCTTGACGCCGGATGGGGCTTTTCTCTTCGCCCACGCTGGCTATCATGAGGCCCTTAATGTTTTGCTTGTCGCTCTGGACAGCGGCGAAGGCTTTATGAAGATTACCGGCGAGGTCGGCACCGGCAAGACGGTCTTGTGTCGCCGTTTGCTCGATCTTCTGGGCGAAACCCATATAACGGCCTATGTACCGAATCCTCTGCTCGAACCGATGGAACTCTATGGTGCCGTGGCCGACGAGCTGGGGGCCGAGTTCGCCGGCGCCGCCGACTCTCACGATGCCCTCAAGCGTATCGCGCATCGTCTCATCGACCTGGGAACCGGGGATCGCTCGGTTGTGTTGTGCATCGACGAGGCTCAGGCCATGTCGGATCGTACTCTTGAGGCACTGCGGCTGCTGAGCAATCTGGAAACCGAAAAACGCAAGTTGCTGCATATCGTGCTTTTCGGACAACCGGAACTCGACCGGCGGCTCTCCGGTTATGCGCTGCGTCAGTTGCGACAGCGGATCGTATTCAGCTACTGCCTGCCGGCTCTGGATCGGCAGGATGTTGCAAACTATGTGCGTCATCGCCTGCAGGCGGCCGGTTATGCAGGCGGCGATCTGTTCACATCCCGGGCTCTTATCAGACTCTGGCGCGGAAGTCGCGGCATCCCCAGGCTGGTCAATATTCTGGCTCATAAGGCCATGCTCGCGGCATTCGGTCAAGGAGATGGCATGGTCCGCGCCAGACATGTGCGCTCCGCCATCGCCGATACCGACGATGCGAGACGCGGTTGGCTTTACCGTTTGGGCTTTGAGCGCTAAGGAGAAAGCCTTTGAGTCTCATCAATCAGATGCTCAAGGATATCGAAAAACGTTCTTCTTCGCAGGAGGCACAGAATGGTGTGGCGCCGCCTGGAACGGTGCCGACGGCCAGTCGCCGTCGTCGACCCAAATGGTGGGCGGGCGCTTCCGTTATGCTGCTTGTTTTGGCAGCATTTGTCTGGTGGCGCGGGTTTGAACGGACGGAGTCGACTGTGGCGTCGATCGAAACCGCAAAAACGGTCGCGTCTCCTCCCGCTGCGCAGATCGTATCTTCGGGCACAAAGAACCAGGTTCCGGCCATCGAAGAGGCCCCCCCGGTTTCCATCGATAACCTGCGCATTGACGAGCATGACCACCGCCTGCAGATCGAGGTCTCTTTTTCGCGAACCCCCGTTTATCGTCTGGCGGTGGCCGAACAAGGCAAACAGCTGGTGGTCGAACTTCCGGAAAAGACCAGGCTTTCAGCGGCTTTGCCGGATACGTCCGCCTTGGCCCTGGTGCGCAGTGTGGTCAGTGAAAAGGATGGCCAGGGGACGCGGCTGGTTTTTTCCTTCAACCAGGCTTGTCAATATCGTGAACTGACCCTGGACGCTTCGCCTGGAGGCGAGGGCCGGCTTCTCAGTTTTAACGTGCAGCCCGAACCGCTTGCGGTCGCTGCGATTGTTCCGGAGCCCCGTCCCGGAACCGACGCCGAAAAGTCTGTACGAACCGAGGTATCGACGGATGAGGTGCCATCGTCACCGCTAGCGGTCGCCGACCATCAGGCCAACGTGGCCCCGATCCCGGCTCATGAGCCGGAGGCGTCGGAGATGACTCGACAAAAGCTTCCGGTTACCCCGCGCGAGCGTGCCGCAAGATACTATCGGGAAGGTTTTTCTGCTTTGCGACAGGGGAATCCTCGGGCGGCGGAGACAGATTTGCGTGCGGCACTTGCCATCGAGCCCCAGCATACCGACGCCCGCGATCTGCTGCTGCGTCTGCTCGCTCAGCAGGGGCGTGATGCCGAACGCAAGGCGTTGCTGGCTGAAGCGGTGCGGGATGTTCCGCAGCATCTGCCCTATCGCCTTGCCTATGCGCGACTGCTGATCGAGTCCGGAGCTCTCACGGAGGCACGGGAGATATTAGTCGGCAAGCCTCGTCCCCCGGTCGTAGAAGCCCAGGGCCTCTATGCTATGCTGGCGACGGTTTGTCAGCGTCTCGGCCGGTATGACGAGGCGGTGCAAACCTATCGGCAATTGCTGGCCGTAAAACCGGGCAAGGCGACGTGGTGGCTCGGGCTTGGCATCGCTCTTGAAGGGGCCTTGTTGAAGGATCAGGCCCGGCAGGCTTATGGACAGGCGCTGGCACGAGGCGGACTGTCTTCCGGAGTGCAGACGTATATCCGGCAGCGGTTGAGGGCTTTGGAGAACGAGCAGTTTCGGCAACCTGCTGCCGGCGTTAACGCAGGAAAGGAAACAACGTGACGGTACGGAAAAAAATACGCATCGGCGAATTGCTGGTACGGCACGGGATTATCAGCGAAGAGCAGCTGCAAATCGCTCTGGCCGAGCAGAAGCGCACCGGCAGCAAACTCGGCCATACGCTGGTGGAACTGGGTTATCTGAGTCCGACCGGCTTTCTGAAGTTTCTCGGTCAGCAACTGCAGATTCCTTTTATCGATTTGCGTCATTACCAGTACAAGGCCGAAACCGTGCGGCTGCTCCCCGAAATATATGCCCGGCGGTTTCGTGCTCTGGTGCTGGCCGAGGAACGCGAAGGTCTGCTGGTCGGGATGGCCGATCCGACCGATATCTTCGCCTTCGACGAGTTGCGGCGTATTCTCAAACGCCCGATCAAGCTTGCCGTGGTCGGTGAAGACGAATTGCTCGAAATTGTCGACCGTATCTACCGCCGCACCGACGAAATCATCCATATCGCCGGAGAACTCAATGAAGAACTCGGCGAGGGCGGCATCGATCTGGAATCCCTGCTGTCGGGCAGCGATGTCGAAGACGCTCCCGTGGTGCGGCTGCTGCACACCCTGTTCGAGGATGCGGTGCAGATCGGCGCCTCGGATATCCATATCGAGCCGGACGAGTCGGTATTGCGTATCCGGCAACGTATCGACGGCATGCTCCACGAGCAGGTCATGAAGGAAAAACGCATCGGCGCTGCACTGGTATCGCGGCTCAAGCTGATGAGCGGTCTCGACATTTCCGAGCGCCGGCTGCCGCAGGACGGACGGTTCAATATCCGCGTAAGGGGCCGCAGCATCGACATTCGTTTATCGACCATGCCGTTGCAATACGGCGAGTCGGTGGTCATGCGTCTGCTCGACCAGTCCGGCGGCCTGCTGAGCCTGGAACAGATCGGCATGCCGGAAGTCATGCTGCAGCGGTTTCGTAACGTCATCCAGCGGCCCCACGGTCTGGTGCTGGTCACCGGACCGACGGGCAGCGGCAAGACCACCACGTTGTACGGTGCCCTCAATACCCTCAACGATGCCAGCAAGAAGGTCATCACTGTCGAGGATCCCGTCGAATATCGCTTGCCGCGCATCAATCAGGTCCAGGTGCAAAGCCGTATCGACCTGTCCTTTGCCCGCGTGCTGAGGGCGTCTCTGCGGCAGGACCCCGATATCGTCATGGTCGGTGAGATGCGTGACCAGGAAACCACCCAGATCGGTCTGCGCGCCGCCATGGCCGGTCATCTGGTACTGTCGACCCTGCATACCAACGACGCAGTGAGCACCGCTTTGCGGCTTCTTGACATGGGCGCAGAAGGTTTCGTGGTCGGCAGTTCCCTGCTGGCCATCCTGGCCCAGCGTCTGGTGCGGCGCATCTGCGAAAGCTGCGTCGAAGACGATCCCCTCGATGCGGGACAACGCAGCTGGCTGGCCGCCATGGTCGGACCGCAGGCTCTGCAGCAGGGTTTCAAACGTGGTGCAGGCTGTCCCCGTTGTCATAATACCGGCTATCATGGCCGGATCGGTGTTTTCGAGTTGCTGCAGATCGATACGCCGCTGGCCGATGCTCTGCGACGCAGCGACAGCGCCGCCTTCACGAAGCTGGCTCGGCAGCAGCCGGGTTTCAAGGGATTGTCCATGGCGGCTTACGACTATGCCTGCCAGGGGATTACCAGCATGGAGGAAGTGCTGCGCGTCTCCGGGCAGATTGAAGAATTCGATCCCGTTACCGGTGACCTGGCCGGTTATGAACTGAATGAGGATGGCGAGGATGCCGCAGTTTCGGTACCAGGCACGTAGCGCCGCAGGGGACCTGCTCGAAGGGTCCATGGAAGCGGTCAGTTCCGCCATGGTGGCGGATCAGCTGCTGGCGAACGGCTCGACGCCGGTGCGCATTACCGAAGAATCCGACAAGGGCAGCGGAATTTCGGTTCTGAGCTGGCAGTTCGGCGGGCGGCGCATCGATCCCGAAGACCTGATCCTGTTCTGCCGTCAGATGTACAGCCTCACCAAGGCTGGCGTACCCCTGCTGCGGGCTTTGCGCGGCATGACCGAATCGGCCTGCAAACCGATCATGGCCGAAACGCTGCAAGCGGTTCTGGACGATCTCGAAGGCGGCCGCGATCTGTCCGGGGCCCTGCGCCGGCATCCCAGAATCTTTCCGCCTCTGGTGGTCAACATGATCCAGGTCGGCGAGAGCAGTGGGCGGCTCGATGAATCGTTCAACGAGGTGGCGACCTATCTGACCCGCGAAAAGCAGACCGCCGACCAGATCAAGGCGGCCTTGAGGTATCCGAGTTTCGTGGTGACGGCCATCGCCATCGCCATCGTCATCATCACGCTCTTCGTTATCCCGGCTTTCGAAAAGCTGTTCAGGTCGCAGGGCGCTCAGTTGCCTTTGCCGACGCGCATCATCCTCGGCCTTTCCAATTTCGCCGTATCCTGGTGGTGGGCTATTCTTCTGGCGCTGGTGGCCGTTTTTTTCAGCTGGCGCGCCTGGATACGCACCGAGCAGGGGGCGCTGATATGGGATCGCTTCAAATTGCGTTTGCCGGTGGTCGGCAGCATTATCCACCGGGCCATTCTGGTGCGCTTTGCTCGCGGCTTCGCCATGGGCTACGGCGCCGGGGTCCCGCTGATTCAGTCCCTGGCTTTGACCGCCCAGGCGGTGGGCAACAGTTACGTGCAGCAACGCCTCGGCAAGCTGCGGCGTGGCGTCGAGCACGGCGACACCCTGACGCGCAGCGCCGCCGCCAGTGAAATGTTCACTCCCCTGGTGCTGCAGATGCTGGCCGTCGGCGAGGAGACCGGATCCGTCGATACCATGCTGCTGGAGGTCGGCGATTTTTACGAACGCGAGATCGAATACGACATCAGCCGTCTGTCCAGCGCCATCGAACCGATCCTGATCGTCATCATCGGCGCCATGGTACTGGTTCTGGCACTTGGCGTGTTCCTCCCCATGTGGAACATGGCCAGCGTCATGCGCGGGGGGTGAGGCGAATGCCGAAACCCAAAAGCGCCCGGTATCATAAACGCTGGACCCTGAGGTTGTTCGAATGGGGTGTGCTGAGCTGTATCATTCTGATCCTGGTTGGGGTATTCCTGCACAAAGCCCGCAGTTTGCAGGCCGAAGCCGAGAGGCTCAATGTGCAGGCCACCATCGACAATATGCGGGCTGCCGCTCTGCTGGCCTCCGTTTTGCACAAAGACAATGGAGATGTCTGTTTCCATGTGAGACCGGGCGGCAACCCGGCCAGGCTGCTGAAGGCTGAAACGGGGCTGGAGCCGGACGGTTACCTCGGTGAAATGGATGACGTGAATCCCGCAGATATCGCCGCGGGAAAATGGTACTTCGATCGGGAACAAAGGGCGCTGATCTACCGCCTGCGCAGTGCGGAGGGGTTTCGAAGCTCCCTGTCCGGACCGGCGCGCATTCGCCTCTGTCTCAACAAGGGGGGGGGCGACCACGGCGAACGATGTGCCCCTGGTCGTGGAGCCGTGTGAAAAATATGAATGGGATCAGTTAGATTAGCAGGGATTATTTTTGGTTGAAATTCAGAGAGAAATGACATATTTTTGTCATTTGTTACGAAGCTTAATGTGATAAGACACATAGGTGTGTCAATGGCATGACTTATGGCAGGCATGTTTGGAGGGTTAAATCTGTTTCCTGACGAGGCCAGAGTAACCTTCGTATTTTTTAACCTTGTTTTTGAACAAATCAAAGGAGAGAAGCATGAAGAGTCAAAGTGGTTTTACCTTGATTGAACTGGTGGTGGTTATTGTGGTTTTGGGCATTCTGGCGGCAGTGGCGCTGCCTAAGTATGTGGATTTGAAAACTGAGGCTTCTGATGCGCAAGCTCAAGGTGTTTTGGGTGCCGCGCAGGCTGCGACGACATTGAATCATGCTGCCAAACTTGTGGAAAAACCGGCAGATGAGCGACCTGCTTATGACGCTACTGACTGCTCTGCTGGATTGATTGCTGGAGATGAAGCTGGCACATGTCTTGAAAATGCCATGGAAACTTTGCCCGCTGACTGGACTGCTTCTGGGAAAACTATTTCTGCAACGATCGGTTCCAAAACTTATACGATTACCGTCACGGACGAGACAACCGATGCTCCGGCAAGCCTGGCGCTTTCGGAAAGCTAATGCGAGTAGTTGTTTCATAGTTTAATCGTTGGCTTTATCCCAAAAGATTTCTTGTATTGTTTGCTTGACCAGTCCTTTTATGTGACCCACAGTCAGTTTTGATTGTGGGTCATTTTATTGCTCGAAAAAATATATATGAAAAGGGGAAAAGCCTCTCAAGTTGTCGAGTATTGTTTGTTGAATATAATGAAGCCTAGCTACTTTTGTGCCCCTCCATTTTGGGCTTCTTGAAAGCGCCTTTATCCCATCACCTGTCTCTTTTATATCTGCATCAGGTCTTTGCCTCCCCAACAAGTTGCCAAATGATTTTAGTTGTTTCTTATTGCATTATAACGAAAAATGTCATATGAATGACATTCGTTGGACGCCGGGTGTGGGAGCAGGCTGAGGGTGTTCGCATGGAGGGATTGGCCAATGGCCGTGAACGATAAAATACCTGGGGGGCAAACGGGTTTTACCCTGATCGAGCTGGTGATCGTAATGGTCGTTCTCGGGTTTCTGGGGGCGGCGGCCGTGCCGCGGTTCATAGACCTGCGGCGTGAAGCTCTGATCAGTACCATGCACGGTCTCAAGGGCGCATTGCAAAGTGCCGCGACGATGGTTCATGCCAAGGCGGTCGTTGCCGGCGTTGCCAACCAGGCTAATGCCACCATCGCCATTGAAGGCGTCGATGTCGACCTCGTTTACGGATATCCTGCCGGTTCCGCCAATGGCATTGTCCGATTGGTCGACCCGCCCTCCAGCGGTTGGAACGATAGGCAAAGCACTTATTCCGGAGCCTGGGTGTATTGGCATGGAGAAATCGATGCGGATGCCTGGGATGCCAAATGCTTCATCCGCTATCGTCAGTCCGACGCTGCCGACAGCCGGCCTGTGATCGACTGGGAAGACAGCGGCTGCTAGCGCAAATGTTGATGCATTTCCATAGGAAGTATCTTAATAAACAGTTGCAACCCTACCAGAAAATACCCCATACTGTTTTCTAATTTCAGCGATTTTGCAATCATGGATTTCCTGGATGTTTTTCAGTGAAATGCCCTGCTCCTGTTGGATATCTTGATAACGATTGCCCATGACTTGTTTCACCATACGCCATCGCGGTTTCACCCTGATCGAACTGGTCGTCACCATGTTGTTGATCGGTATTCTGGCGGCCGTGGCTTTGCCGCGTTTTTTCGATGCGACCGATTTCTCCAGTCGCGCCTTTTACGACGAGGTGATCCAGGCGGCGCGTTATGGCCAGAAGCTGGCGGTGGCCAGCGGCTGCGATGTGCAGTTGAGCATAGGCGCTGGGAACTACGCCCTGCATCAGCGGGCCACAAGCTGTACCAGCGGGGCTTTTACCCGGGATGTTCCCAGGCCGGCGGGCAGCGGTTCCTTTGCCGCTGCCGCTCCGTCGGGTGTGTCTTTGTCGGCGTCTTCTCCGACGGTCGTGTTCGATTCCCTCGGCCGGGCCACTCCCGGCGGCGTCACGGTTACGGTTGACGGGCGCGATTTTACCATCGTCGGCGAGAGCGGATACGTGGACGGCTTATGAGCATCACGACCTGCCGCGGACATAATCGGGGATTCACCCTGATCGAACTGGTGATTTCTATGGTGGTGGTCTCCATCGCCCTGGTCGGGGTGCTGATGGTGATGAATTACACGGTGCGGCATAGCGCCGACCCCATGTTGCAGCACCAGGCGGTCGCCATCGCCGAATCCTATCTCGAAGAGATTCTGTTGCGGTCCTACGCGGATCCGGACGGGACCGACGGCGAGGCGGATCGCAATCTTCTCGATGATGTGGACGATTACGACGGCTGGACGGATGTCGGGGCCCGCGATCAGGAAGGGACGGCCATCGCAGGGCTGGAGTCGTATACGGTTTCGGTGAGTGTTTCCGACACCGTGTTGAATACGGTGGCTTGTAAGAAAGTGACGGTTACGGTTGGGCATCCGACCGGCATCAACCTGACGTTGAGCGGCTACCGCACGAATTACTGATCATTTCGGCCAAAGGCATTTTACCGCTGAGAACGCGGAGATCGCAGAGAAAGGCTTTTTGTTGTCTGTAACCTGTGTTGTTTTTTCTCCGCGCCCTCTGCGTGCTCCGCGGTGAAACAAATATCAATTTCGAGGAGTCGATGCACCAGCCTTCAATCCCCAGTCAATCGCAGACCGGATTTACCCTGGTCGAACTGATCGTGGTCATGGTGGTCGTCGGTATCCTGGCGGCTCTGGGAGGCATGTTCATCGCACGTCCCGTGGAGGGCTTTCTCGACCTGTCGCGGCGCGCTACCCTGGTCGATGCCGCCGAGGGCGCTCTGCGCCGTATGCAGCGGGATATCCGCCAGGCTCTTCCCAACAGTGTGCGGGTGGGGTGCGGAGGTCAGTGTCTCGAATTGCTGCACACGGTGGATGGCGGCCGTTACCGCGCCGAAGGGCCGGGCAACGTTCTCGATTTCATCCGGCCGGAGACCGATGGTTTCGAGGTGCTCGGCACTCTGCCCGCAGCCCCGGACGCCGGGGATGCCCTGGTGCTATACAATCTGGCCGCCGCCGGCAGCAGCGGCAATGCCTACTACGGCGATAACCGGCGTACGGTAGCGGCGGGCAGCACCGCGACTTCCATACAATTCAATCCCTCTACGCCTTTTCCCCGTTCTTCTCCCTATCAGCGCTTTTTCCTGGTCGACACCCCGGTGAGCTACGTCTGCGATACGGCAGCCGGTACTCTGATGCGGTATGCCGGATACGGCATCCATACCTCGCAACCCACCAGTCCGGGCGGAAATTCGGCCCTCATGACCCGCCACCTGTCCGCTTGTTCCTTCGATTATCATCCAGGCACTCCGGAGCGGGCAGGGTTGGTGAAGCTGCGGCTGCAACTGGCGGAAGAGGGGGAAACCATAACCTTGCTGCACCAGGTTCATGTGGAGAACGCACCATGATACGGGATGGCTTGCTGAGGTCGCAAAAGGGGTTCTCCATCGTTACGGCGCTGTTCATCCTGCTGGTGCTGGCGGTGCTGGGCGGTTTCATGGTGACCATGAGCGGCGTGCAGAGCCGGACCTCCCTGTGGGCGCTGCAGGGAGCGCGGGCTTATCATGCGGCGCGAAGCGGTCTGGAATGGGGGGGATTCCGTGCTTTGAACGCCGGAACCTGCGTCGGGGGCAGTTTTTCCATCGATGGATTTTCGGTGACGGTGTCCTGCAGCGAGGAGGCGTTCGTCGAGGGCGGGCGCAATTATAAGGTTTACAGCCTGACATCCCTGGCCGAGTCGGGGAATTACGGCGACAGGGATTATGTTTCGCGGCAGTTGCGGGCCAGGATGACGGGAGCGACGCCATGATGACGCGTTATATTTCCAGCCGGATAAAACCTCTGCGATTCCTGACGGCACTGGTCGGCGTGATTCTCGTTATCATGAGTATGGGGCTCCAGAGCGCCTATGCCGACGACTGTTCCCCCTACACCGGGGCCATGACCATCAATGAGGTTTACGAACTCGGCGGGGAATCGTGGGTGGAGGTCCGCCTTCTGGATACCTCCCTGTCTTCGTCTCTTTATAACCAGTGGTCCATCCAGGTCTGCTCAAAATGGGGATCTTGCGGTACCTATTTCCTTTCCAGCGGGGAGGTTCTGTTTCCGGATACTTTTCCGGCATGGATTACGCTGGATGTAAACTCGCAGGATGTCAACCTGCAGAAAAACGGCGGCATGGAGGTTCTTCTGCTGGATGAAAACGGTTACGTGATCGATTATCTGTCGGTCAACAACCTTTCTTCGCACCAACCGGATTGCTCCAGTTTTCCGTATCCCACGGAAACGGGTGGTCTTTCTTCCAGTCTGAAGGGCATTTATCGATCCCCTGACGGAACAGGGGGCTGGGTGGAGCTCGGTTCGCCGGGCGCTACGGGCGAACCGACGACAGGTTATGACAACGACGCGCAAGAGCCTTTTTCGATAGCCCCGATTGCCGAGTGGCGTTTTGACGAATGCGCGTATGACGGCACCCTCGCCATCGACAGTCAGGGAGCGCATGACGCGACCGCCTATAATGGCGTCACCAGCGAAGTGGACGGTGTGGTGGGCCGGGCCGCGGGTTTGAACAACTCGGCTCAAGAGTTCATCGCAAACAGCGACGTGCCGATGCCGTCATATTGGACCGTCAGTGTCTGGTTTCGATGGCCGTATGCGACCGGTGAAGGTTCCCGTTATCATGTCCTTGGGGCGATGGCCGGCGGCGGCGATATCATGTGGATAGATGATCAGAACGATCGGTGGGGGATCTGGGATGGTACGACATCCTACGATGGCTCCTATCGGTTCTCTTCTCTGTCCGAAGGCTGGCACCATATGGTGGTGGTGGGAACGTTTGAGCGAATCTGGTGGTGGAACTGGGTGGAACGTACCCATCTGTATATTGACGGAAGCTGGGTCGATTCCATTGACGCCAGAAGTAACGGTAATCTGCACTATATCGGTACGTCCTATGATACCTATCTCGGAAACCAGGGTTTCCGGGCGTCGCTGGACGAGTTCCTGGTTTTCGACGAGGCTCTGGACAGTGGTGAAATCCAGGATCTCTATGATCTGCAGATTGCCGGGCGCAACCTCGACGGCACGCTGCGACCGGATATCCTGTGCGGTCCGGCCATCGACCATTTCGAGATCGTGCATGACGGGTCGGCATTGACCTGTGCCCCGGAAAGCATAACGGTTCGCGCCTGTGCCGATGAATACTGCTCCACCCTTTACACCGATACGGTGGATATCGACCTGTCGCCCTCCGGCTGGGTCGGCGGAGACAGCAAAACCCTGACGGAGGGGAGCGGCACTTTCCGGCTGCGGCATACCACGCCCGAAAGTGTCGTCCTGTCCGTTAGCGGGAATCCGGCTGCGGACCAGCCTGTGCAGTGTGTCGACGGCACTGGCGGAAGCTCCTGCAGCATGCTGTTCCGCGAATCCGGTTTTCTGTTCGATGTTCCCGATCTGCAAGCCTGCACCGAGGAGCAGGGGATCACCATTTCCGCGGTCCGCGCCGATGCCACCGCCGAGCATTGTATCGGCGACGACAGTTTTGCGGGTACGACCCGCAACGTGGCTTTCTGGTCCACCTACCAGCAGCCGGATACGGGCACCCTGGCGGTGATGGTGAACGACACGGCGGCCGGCGGGGCCGATCCCGGTGTTGAAGTGCCACTGACCTTTGATTCCGCAGCCAACAGTACACTCGACGTGCGCTATGCCGATGCGGGGCGGCTGCTGTTGTCCGCCCGGTTTGTCGGCAGCGGTGAAGAAGAGGGGCTTGTCATGGAAGGCAGCGACAGCTTTGTCGTGGCCCCTCACCATCTGCGGATACGTGCTACCACCGACGGCATGACCGCCCTGGATAATGCGACTTCAAGCGGCGCGCCTTTCTGGCCTGCGGGCGAGAATTTTCAAATCGAGGTTGCCGGGGTATGTGCCGATGGTACGGTGACGCCGAACTTTGCCGCCGCGACAGCGCTTTCGGCAACAGCCGGGAACCCTTCGGCGGGTACCTTCACCGGCGGCCCGTTGGCCGAAGAGGATTACAGCGAAGGGGTGGTGAGCGGTAGCGCTGCTTACAGCGAGGTCGGTACCGTGACCCTGCAGGCGGAAGTCTCCAACTATCTGGGCAGCGGCATCGACGTGAGCGGCAGCGCAACTGTCGGTCGCTTTACGCCTCATCACTTCACCACATCCGTGAACAGCCCGTCGTTTGCCACGGCTTGCAGCAGCGGAGGTTTTACCTATGTCGGGCAGGCTTTCGACTATGCCGATGCTCCGGTTATAACGGTCACCGCAAAAAACAAGCAGGGGCAGACGACGACCAACTATACCGGCGAATGGTGGAAAATCACCGACGCAACCCTTACGGATAAAACCTACAGTGCAGCGGTGGGAACCCTCGATGTTTCCGGCATTCCGGCTGCCGATCCGGTCATTTCCGATCTTGGCGGCGGTATAGGACTGCTGTCCTTCGATTCCGGCAGCGGCTTGCGTTTTTTGCGCAGCGATCCGGTCGCACCGTTCGATGCGGATATCAGCCTGGCTGTCAATGTGTTTGATGCGGACGGTGTCGCCGCCGAACTCAACCCCGTGAGTTTCGGTGCGGCAACGGCCGGTAACGGGATTTCCTTCGATAACGGCAGGGCGGTGCGCTGGGGCCGTCTGGCGATGAAAAACGCCTATGGTTCGGAGTTGGTGCCCCTCTCCGTGCCCATGCGTACTCAATATTTCGACGGTACCGCCTTCGTGCAGAATCTGGAAGACGGCTGCACCGCCCTGTCGCTGAACCAATTGGTGTTGAACAACGGCACGGCAACCGTCAGCGGGGATCTGCCGATCGCTGTCGGCAGCGGAAGCAGCAGCGCGACTCTGCTCAATCCGGTGGTGGCCGGCAACACCGGATTGACCTTCAGTGCACCCGGCTCCATCGGTTATATCGATGTAAGCGCCGGTCTGAGCCTGCTGCCCTGGCTGCGCTACGATTGGGATGGAGACGGCAGTCATGACGACGATCCTGCAGCGCGGGCCAGTTTCGGAATTTACCAGGGACGCCCGGGGATGATCTATATGCGTGAGAGTTTCCGCTAGCCATGGGAACTTGACCGCGAACCAAGGATCGTATTTACTTGATAACGAACGCAAATATCACCTGAAGGTCAGCAACGGGAAAGGATCCTTTTATCATGACGGAATTAGGTCACATCGGTTTTATCGGCGGCGGCAATATGGGCGAAGCCCTCATCAAGGGCTTGATCGAATCGGCGGTTCCGGCCCAGAGCATCCGGGTCGCCGAACCCAACGAAGCGCGCGCCCGTCTGTTGACGGAGCGTTACGGTGTCGTCTGCAGCAGCGATGGCGGTGAAGTGGTGCGGCAGAGCGATCTTATCGTATTGGCGATCAAACCGCAGATCGTATCCGTTGCTCTGCCGGGCATCGCCGGTGCGTTCGACGACACCAAACTGCTGGTATCGATCGCTGCCGGCGTCACGACCGCGACCCTCGAAGGATATTTCGACGGTGCGCCGCGGGTGGTGCGGGTCATGCCCAATACCCCGGCCCTGGCGGGGGCGGGCGCCGCTGCCCTGTGCCCCGGCCGGCATGCCACCAAGGACGATGTTTCGACCGCGCTGCACTTGCTTGAAGGGGTCGGCACGGCGCACGTCCTCACCGAAGCGCAGCTCGATGCCGTCACGGGGCTGTCCGGCAGCGGTCCGGCTTATGTCTATATGGTGATCGAGGCCATGGCCGCAGGGGGGGTGCTGGAAGGACTGCCGATGGATACGGCGTTGGCCCTGGCGACGCAGACGGTTTTCGGTACCGCGCAACTGGTGAAAGACAGCGGCGAGCATCCGGCGGTGCTGCGCGATAAAGTCTGCTCCCCGGGCGGCACTACCATTGCGGCGGTCAAGGAACTGGAGGAGAAGGGGTTGCGGTCCGCCCTGATCAAGGCCGTGTCGAAGGCTGCAAGACGGTCGAGGGAGCTGGGGAAGGGGTAGTTTTTTCTCAGCACTCGGTACTTGGTACTTTATACTTCAAAACCGCGGGGTTTGCGTCCCCGCGCGATGCTTTACTCTTTTGACGCGTATCAAAAGAGTAAACAGAAAAACGCGCCCCGCTCCTTTCCGGCTGCGGCACAAGGGGATATTTAAAAGTTTTATAACAAAGGCCGATCGTTCGATCGGCCTTTGTTTTTTTCAGATATGTGGAGGTCGTCGCGTCAGCCGAGGGCCAGGTCCGCGGCGATGGCGACGACGGACAGGACGAAGATGATCAGATAATTGAGGCCTTCCTTGCTGACTGTCAAAGACGAGAGGATGTAACGGATGGCTTCGCGGTCATCCGCTTCAAGAGTGCCGGCTTTGAGTTTCGGCAGCAAGCCCATGTCGATAATCGTGCGACGACGTTTGAGCGTGATGCGATAACGATAAAGGAAAAACATGCAGTAGCCGATGACGCCGGTGTACCAGATGGGACGAAAGCTTGCAGGCCACAGATGGTTGGCAATGGGCAGCACCCGGAAACAGATGGAGGACATCAGTCCGGTCAGAAAAAAGCCGTAAATTACGTAAGGGGGAACTTCCTTGGGTGGTGTCATGTCCTAGAACTCGGTCAGGTGAAAGGGTAAAAAAATCGTCGATTCGAAGGCCGATATTTATGAAACGGCCTTATTTTTTGCATCCGCAAGGCGGTTCGTCTGCCGTTGACGGGTCGGTTCGGTCGGCAAATTCGCGGTTGATCTTTTCGTACAGTTCGATCTGTTCGGCCATCGACAGCTTTTTCCGGCACGGTTTTTCGCGACCCAGACAGGCGGAGCAACGCGCATCGGAGCACCATTGACAGAACCGGCAATCCGGACAGGGATGTTTTTTATTCTCCATGCCGTTTTCCTCGTTTTTTAATTGTGATGGCGTCGCAAAAACTCGCCAACTGCTGCGTTGCTGCGATTGCCTCGCTGCTTCGGCGTACGTAAGTACGCCTCATTGCACGACAATCGCGCGCCTTGCATTTGACGTTTTTTGCTTAGCCATCCCATTTGATCTTTTCTGCCAGAACATCAATTGTAGGACCGGGATGCCTGGAGTGGCAAGGTCTTTTTTGGCGAGGGGCCGTCAGACGATTTCATGAGGCCAGTCGGTGGCGTTGATGGTTGAGATACCAGGCCTCGCAGAATTCGCATGACAGCAACAGAAAGACGGCCAGTCCGATGCCGGGGACGGGGATCGGACTCAAGGCTGCCAGGGGCCAGGCCACGGCCAGATATCCGACCTTGGCTATCGTGGCCCAGCCGAGGATGCCGGTACGATGACGTTGGGCGAAAAAACCCCGCCACAGATTCACGGCACCGTAGAGTATCGGGAACAGGGCGCAGCTGGCCAAGGGCAATGCGATATAGGCACGCAGGTCGGATTTCAGGCCCATGAACCAGCCCAAAACCGGTAGGTTGAGTGGATAGGCTACGGCAAGCATGATGATGGCCATGCCGGCGGCCACCAGGCGAAAAAAACGCATCAGTGTGTGGTAGTCCCGCCTGGTATTGACCAGAGCCAGGTAGGCCTGTTGGAGATTGCGCATGGGACCGGCCAGCAGGAAGATGAAGCCGCGTATGACGCCCAGTGCCGCCAGAGCGAGGGTTGCATCGGGCAGGCGGCTGATGATGGCACTGATCAGCAGGGGCACGATCTGTTGCATGGCGGAGGAAAAGGCCAGCGGCAGGCCGTAATGAAAAGTATCGCGCAGGCCGTGTTCCTCCGTGTTGTCCGCTGCCGGAGTGAAACCACAGGCGATGGCGAATCGCAGCATCAGCAGACTCTCAACGGCTATGCAGCCGAGCAGGCCCAGGGCGCCGAGTTCCGGCCCGGGAAAATGCCGGGCGGCCGCCAGCAGGATGATCACCAGGGTGAAAATTCTTATCAGGGTGGCCAGGGAGACGAGTTCGGTACGTCTGGCGCGTATGACGAGTCCCTGGCACAGCCCGCGCAGACCGGTAAAAAAAGGCAGAAAGGCCAGCACCCCTATCACGGAGCGGGCGCTGGTGGCCAGCTCGGGAGATACGCCGATAAGTTTTTCGAAAACGATCTGCCCAATAGGAGTCCAGGCAATGAGCGACAGCAGGACGGAGATCCCCGCCGACGCCGTTACGACAAACAGGGCGACGCTGTGCAGAGAACGTTTTCCCCGGACCAGAGCCAGTGCGATGGTGTGATTCTGGTATCCGGGCGATGCCAGGAACAGGTGCAAAGCGAGAGCCACGGCGAAGGCGGCCAGGTTGGCAACCGCATCTGACTGCCGCGCCAGGGCCATGTTGATGATGTTGTGGGAAAAACTCATCAACTGGACGTTCAGCATAAGGGGGAAGAAAAAACGGGAAATCTGTCGCAGAGACAGCGGCGTTGTTTCGGTCATGGAAAAAGATTTATCCGGAAACAGGGTGACAGAAGGTTCTTTCGAAAATGGACGCGGCCATGCAAAAAAACATGATTATTACCGCATGAAGGCGGCCGAAAAACCTGTCGTTGCAGGGATGAAATACATCAAACTCAGGCAGGAAACAGCCGTAACAAATCTTGCGGGGTCTCGGCTTGGTAATCGCAGGGAAACCCGTCCGTTCTGCCGATTCCCCAGGCGCAAAAGCAGGTTTTGATACCGGCGGCATGACCGGCACGCAGATCGGTATGATGATCGCCGATCATGACGGCGGTGTCGACGTCGGACTGCAGATCGCGAAGAGCCATGAACACCGGTGCCGGGTCGGGTTTTTTAGGCAGTTTGTCGTTGGCGCCGATGATACAGCCGAAAAAGGCCGTCAGCCCAAGCTCGAACAACAAATGCATGGTCAGATCGAAAGGCTTGTTGCTGATGACAGCCATCTTTTTATCCTGATGAGCGATGAGAAACTCGTCTATTCCAGGATACATGGTCGTCTGGTCAACAAGATGTTCCTCGTAAAGCTGCAAAAAACGCTGCAGGTGCCGCTCGGAAAAAGCATTTTCCGGCAATGCCCTGCGTACCAGCATGGTTGCGCCGTCGCCGACGTAGCTGCGAACCCGGTCCATGGACAGAGGATCCAGACCGAGTTCGGCACGCAGCAGGTTGACGGCGGTGCCGAGGTCTGCTGCCGAGTCGACAAGGGTACCATCCAGGTCGAATAGGAAGGTGTCGAAATCCATGGCGAGGGGCCCTGAGTTTGATGTTGGCAGGTTTTCAGTTCATGCGGATGCCCGGCTGATGTTCACCACGAAGGAAACGAAGGAGCACGAAGAACACTCGATAACGAAAACCGGTGGTCAAACAAAAAAGTCATGGTTTCGCTGACATTCGTCCGACTAAAAGAGATTTTTGATCAGGGTGAACAGTCCCGTTTCCTCGATCTTGTAATAAAGGATAGCACCTACGGCCACCGGCGCCACGAATCGGATAAGAAAATGCCAGGTGGGATAGATCCAGCCGGAGCCGCCGGCCAGCAGTTCACCTTTCTCCTCCTGCCCGCTCCAGAACCAGCCGACATACAGGGCAGTAAGCAGGCCGCTGACGGGTAACAGGTAATTGGAGGCGATAAGGTCGATGGAATCGAAAACCCCCAGATCGGCGATAGGGGTGACCTGGTGCAGGACGTTGCTGGAAAGAGCCGACGGAATGCCGACAACGAAGGCGAGGCTTGCCAGGCATACGGTGGCGCGTTTGCGCCCCCAGCCGCGCTCGTCGATGAGATAGGCGACCTGGGATTCAAGCAGGGAAATGGCACTTGTCAGTGCGGCAAACGCCAGCAGAAGAAAGAACAGCAGGGCCAGAATGTTGCCGCCGGGCAGACTGGAAAAAACCACCGGAATGGTCTGGAAAACCAGGCCGGGTCCCGCGCCGGGCTGCATACCGGCCGAAAAAACGATGGGGAAAATCGCCAGCCCTGCCATCAGGGCAATGCCGGTGTCCAGCAGAGCGATGCGCAGACCGGAACCGAACAGATCATCCTTGCGGCTCAGGTAGGACCCGTAAGTGATCATGGCGGCCATACCGAGAGACAGGGTGAAAAAGGCATGTCCCATAGCTTCCAGAACGGCACCGGCAGTCAGTTTATGAAAATCGGGCCGGAACATGAAGGCGATAGCCTGGCGGGCTCCGTCGCTGAGCATGCCGTTGACGAAAAGAAGGATCAACAGCCCCAGCAGGATGGGCATGAGGATTTTGCTCCAACGTTCGATGCCTTTCTGCACGCCGCCGATCACGATTCCCAGGCACAGCGAAATGAAGATGCCATGCCATATGAGTTGTCGCGAACCGTTTTTTATCAAGCCTCCAAACAGTGCGGTGATATGCTCTGCGGTCTGACCGGCATCGGTGCCTGCGGCGGCGGTAAATGATCCCTGCAGGGCTCGCAGGATGTAATCAAGGGTCCAGCCGGCAACCACCGAATAGTAGGAAAGAATGACAAAGGCCGCAAGAATGCTCACCCATCCGGCCAGTTGCCAGGGGGAGCGGCGTCCAGCCAGGCTGATGAAGGCGCCGACGGCATCGCGCTGAGTATGTCGGCCGATCATCAACTCCGCAATCATGATCGGCAGGCCGACCAGGGCGATGCAGACCAGATAAACCAGCACGAAGGCTCCTCCGCCGTTGTTGCCGGTGATGTACGGGAACTTCCAGATGTTGCCGAGACCGACGGCACTGCCTGCCGCCGCCAGGATGAAACCGATGCGCGAACCCCAAAGGGCTCGGGGACGGGACGATTCCTGCATGGTATGACCTCAATAACGTGAACCGAAAATGGCGGATCCGACCCGAACCAGGGTGGCGCCTTCTTCGATGGCTACTTCAAAATCGTGGCTCATGCCCATGGACAGCTCCCGCATTTCGACGCCGGGGATATGCAGCTTGTCCAGTTTTGCCGCCAACTGGCGTAATCGCTTGAAAAAGGGGCGTACCTCCTCGGGATCGTCCAAATAGGGAGGCAGGGCCATCAACCCGCGTATGCGCACGTGAGGCAGTGCCGCCACCTCGCGCACCAGCTGTTCGAGGGCGCTTTCCTCGGTTCCCGATTTGGTTTCCTCCTCACCGAGATTGATCTGGATGAGGATGTCGGCGGTTTCGCCCGATTTTTTCCACTGGCGGTTGATTTCCTTGGCCAGTGACAACCGGTCCACCGAATGGATCATGGACACTTTGTCGCGCAGGTATTTGACCTTGTTCGATTGCAGGCTGCCGATGAAATGCCAATCTACCGAAGCATTGACTTCTTCCGACTTGGCCAGAAACTCCTGAACGTAATTCTCTCCGAACAGGGTCTGGCCGGCTTCGGCGGCCGTATCGATCATAGCGGCTGGTTTGGTTTTGGAAACCGCAACCAGACGAACGTCCTCCGGGTTTCGGTTGGCGCGCAGGCAGGCGGCCTGAATGCGATCACGGATGTGCTGCAGGTTGCTTTGTATGCTCATGACTGGTCCTTCCGGTGAGCCGGCCAGTAAATACGGACGCGGCCGGGGTGCGGCTCAGGATGGAGATTCCGAATGGGCGGAGCGAGGCGGATCGGAATCAAACAGGCGCACGGCGCCAAGTTGTTCCAGCGTCTCGATCACTTCGCACAGGGGCAAGCCGACGACGTTGGTGTAGCTGCCTTCGATCGCGGGGATGAGACAGGCGCCGATGCCCTGAATGGCATACGCCCCCGCTTTGCCGAATGGCTCGCCGGTGGCAATGTACCCCTGAATCTCCCGATCTGTCAACTCCCGGAACCGCACGGCGGTGGTGACGGCGGCGGCGATTTCCCTGCCGCTGAGGCGGTCGATGACGGCATATCCCGAAATCACGCGATGACTGCGACCCGAAAGGGAGCGCAGCATGGCGGCGGCGTCCCTGGCATCGGCCGGTTTGCCGAGTATGGTTTCATCCCTAACCACCACCGTGTCGCTGCCTATGAACCAGCGCCCCTCGACCTCCGGTCGGCGAGCTACCTCGCGGGCTTTGAGCAGACTCAGACGTTTCACGTGTCGCTGCGGGGTTTCGTCCGGCAGCACATCTTCCGGTGCATTACTGGGCACGACGCTGAAGGAGATGCCTGCTTCGGCAAGCAGCTGACTGCGTCTCGGTGAGGCCGAGGCCAGCACGATCCCGGATTCGCGGTTGGAGGCCGAAGACGATGGATCAGGCTTCATCACGGGGCTCCTGTGGCAGGGCAGGGAGATCGGAAATATGCGCCAGCACGCTTTGCCGCCACGGTTCCAGATCCTGCAGTGCGCGCTCGGCCATGGCCAGGCGACGCTCGGCTCGTTTGCGTTTGCGTCCTTCCAGCGAAGGAAACAAGCCGTAGTTAATGTTCATCGGCTGAAAGTCCTCCGGGCTGGAGTGAAAAAGATGCCCGAGCAGAGCGCCGAGGGCGGTGGTTGCCGGCGGTAGGGGCGAGCTGCGGCCCAGCTGTTGGGCTGCGGCGAACAGTCCGGCCAGAAAGCCGCAGGCAGCCGACTCGACGTAACCTTCCACGCCGGTGATCTGACCGGCAAAAAACAGCCTCGGATCGGTTTCCAGGCGCAGACGCTGGTCCAGGCAGCTCGGGGCATTGATGAAGGTGTTGCGATGCATGCTGCCGAGGCGGGCGAAACGGGCGTTCTGCAGTCCCGGAATGGTGCGGAAGATGCGCCGTTGTTCCGGCCAGGTCAGTTTGGTCTGAAAGCCGACCATGTTGAAAAGGGTCGCATGCAGGTTGTCCTGGCGCAGCTGGACCACGGCGAAGGGCTCCCGGCCGGTACGCGGATCGGGCAGACCGACCGGTTTCATCGGACCGAAGGCCAAGGTCATGTCTCCGCGTTCGGCCATTTCCTCCACCGGCATGCAGCCCTCGAAGTGGATGACTTTTTCGAAATCCTTGCCCGGCACCTTCTCCGCGGTTTTCAAGGCCTCGATAAAGGCGAAGTATTCATCCCGCGATAAGGGGCAATTGACGTAATCGTCGCCGCCGCGTCCGTAGCGCGAGGCTTTCCAGGCAATGCCGAAGTCGATGCTGTCGGCTTCGATAATCGGAGCGATGGCATCGTAAAAATACAGATGTTCGCTGCCGGTAATGCGGGCGATGTCGGCCGCCAGGGCGTCGGAGGTCAACGGGCCAGAGGCGACGATAGTCGTTCCTTCCGCCGGTACGCAAGCCAGCTCGGAGCGTTGCAGCTCGATGCGCGGATGGTCGCTGATGCGCTCGGTGATGAAGTCCGAAAATGCTTCCCGGTCGACGGCCAGTGCGCCGCCCGCCGGGACGGCGGTCGCATCGGCAGCCTGCATGAACAGGGCGGCGCAGCGTCGCAGTTCTTCTTTAAGGCAGCCGACGGCATTATTCATTCCGGCGCCGCGCAGGCTGTTGGAGCATACAAGCTCCGCCAGTTGTGGGCTCTGGTGGGCCGGCGAGAAACGGTGCGGTTTCATTTCGTGCAGCGTTACCCGCAGCCCCAGCTCGGCGGCCTGCCAGGCCGCTTCGCAACCGGCCAGACCGGCGCCGATGACGGTTATGCGAGGCTCTGTTCTGTTGTCTTGATTCATGACGATCTCACGACGGCTATGCGCCAGAATGCACAAACGACCGGGCCTGCAGGCCCGGTCGCACGTAAGGTTTATAAGGTAATGCCCTTGAAAGCCTAGCCCTTATCGTCGGATTTGGACGATTTTTTGGCCGAGGTTTTTTTTGCTGCCGGTTTTTTTGCAACCGATTTTTTCGGTGCAGCCTTTTTTGTCGCGCCTTTTTTGGCGGTGGTTTTCTTTTCCGCCGGTTTGGCTGCCGCGGTCTTTTTGGTAGCGGTCTTTTTTGGGGTGGTTTTTTTCGTGGTTGCCTTGGTTTTGGGTTCCGGCGGTATCAGAACCTCCGTCCAATCGCAATCCTCCTGCGGACATTTACGGAAAGTGCCCTGGCGTTTGGTGGTTTTTTCCACCACCAGCGGGAAGTTGCACTTGGGGCAGGGCTGTTCGATAGGTTGGTCCCATAGAGCGAATTTGCACTTCGGATAGCGATTGCAGGAGTAGAATATTTTGCCATAGCGGCTTTTCTTCTCCATCAACTCCCCTTCGCCGCATTTGGGGCAGGCGATGCCGAGAGCCTTAGGTTTGACCAGAGGCTGAATATTCTTGCAATCCGGATAGGCCGAGCAGGCCAGAAATTTGCCGTAGCGACCCTGTTTGATGAGCATGGGGGCGCCGCACTTGTCGCAGGTCTGATCGGACATGACCGGTTCTTCACGTTCCCCGTTCAACGGTTCTGTGTAACGGCAATCGGGGAAACCGGAGCAGGCCAGGAACCGTCCGGCCCGTCCCAGTTTGATGACCAGAGGCTTGCTGCACTCGGGACAGGTGCGATCGGTCTTTTCGGTGGTGACATCCTGCTTGGAAATCTGCGTTTCCTTTTGCTTGAGCAGGGAGATGAAGGGCTCCCAGAAATCCTTAAGAACCGGTTGCCACTCCCGTTCGCCTCGGGATATGGCATCGAGGTCCTCCTCCATCTGGGCGGTGAAGTCGTAGTCGACATACTTGTTGAAATGATTGACAAGCAGGTCGTTGACCACCATTCCTACATCTTCGGTATAAAAGGCGCGTTTTTCGAGGCGCACGTATTTGCGCGTGACCAAGGTGTTGATGATGGACGCATAAGTCGACGGACGACCGATACCGTGTTCTTCGAGCGTCTTGACCAGACTGGCCTCGGTGTAGCGCGGTGGCGGCTGGGTAAAATGCTGCGAGGGTAGCAGTTCCCGACAATCCAGGGATTGATCCTGCTTCAGATCGGGCAGGGTGCCTTCCTGCTGACTGTCTTGCTCCTCGGCATTGTCGATATCCTCGATATAGAGTTTCATGAAGCCCGGGAAGCGGACAACCTGACCGGAAGCCCGGAATAGAAAACGCTCGCCGGCGGCGATGTCGACGGTGGTGGCATCCAGTATTGCGGGCGCCATCTGTGAGGCTATGGTGCGTTGCCAGATGAGCCGGTAGAGTTTGAACTGGTCGGAGCTCAGATGGGGTTTGATCTGCTCAGGCAGATTGGCCAGCGAGGTAGGCCGCACGGCTTCATGAGCTTCCTGGGCGTTTTTGGCTTTATTCTTGAAGATCCGTGGTTTATCGAGAGCGTAGTCCTCGCCGTACATGCGGGTGATGAGTTCACGGGCTTCGGTGGTGGCCACCTGCGAGAGGGCAACCGAGTCGGTACGCATGTAGGTGATAAGGCCTTCGAGCCCTTTGCCGACGTCGATACCTTCGTAGAGCTTTTGCGCCACCGTCATGGTCTTGCGGGCCGAAAAACCGAGCTTACGGCTGGCTTCCTGCTGCAGGGTGCTGGTGGTGAAAGGGGCCGAAGGGTTGCGCTTCTTTGAAGACTTCTTCAGGTTCCGAACCTGGAACGATTCGCTCCCTATGGCCTTGGCCAGTTCCTGGGCCTGTGCTTCATCGCCGATGTCGAATTTGCCGAGTTTGTTGCCGTCGACAGCATGCAGGCGGGCCTGGAAAACGCTGCCTTTATCGGCGCCGAGTTGGGCTTCGATGGTCCAGTACTCGCGCGCCTCAAAGGATTGAATATCCTTTTCCCGTTCGCAGATCAGACGTAGTGCGACGGACTGGACGCGGCCGGCGGACAGACCGTAACGGATCTTTTTCCATAAAAAGGGCGACAGGTTGAAGCCGACCAGATAATCGAGTATGGAACGGGCCTGCTGGGCATCCACCAGTTCCCGGGAAATGTGTCCGGGATGGGAAATGGCCTCCCGAACAGCACCTTTGGTGATTTCGTGAAAGGTGACGCGTTTGACCTCGGGTTTTGCAGCGTCCTCCGGGATGTCGAGGGCTTCGAGAAGATGCCATGCAATGGCCTCGCCTTCACGGTCGGGGTCAGTGGCAAGGATCAGTTCCCTGCTCTTTTTGGCCTCTTTTTTGAGCAGCTCGATATGTTTCCGGCTTTCGGGTAAGACGTGATACAGCGGGGAAAAATTATGCTCGATGTCGACGGACCCCTGCTTGCTGGGCAGGGCCCGCACATGACCGTAGGAAGCCAGGACCTTATAGCCCGGGCCGAGAAATTTTTCGATGGTCTTCGCCTTGGCAGGCGATTCAACGATTACCAGGGATTGTGCCATGAATGCCTCGATTTGAAGATCTGTTCATTGAGGAGGTCATGCCTGTGGTCCCCGTGCCAACTATGAAACGAAAAGGCTGCAGGAGAGCCGCAGCCTTTGATGTCTCAGTGATAGAGCCGAGTCCAGTCATCATCCATGAAACAGTCCACCTCGCGCAGCCATTCGTGGTGGGAATGGGAGAAGAGGGTCAAGGCCGTCAGGGTTTTGATGTCCTTCAGGCTGACTTCACCTTCTTCGGTATGCAAAGCTTTCTGGATGATCTCCTCCAGAATGTTCTGGTCGATGATGCCCATCTCGCGAACGCGCATCAGAAATCCGCGCGCTTCTCTAGCTATGGCCCGACACTCGTCGGGCGTAAAGATACGCTGGCTGGGGACGGTCAGGGAGCTGTTCGAAGGATCGGTGCTGGGATGCAGGGACAGGTTTTCCATCCAGTTGAAAGCTGCATCGATCTCCTCCGCTTCGAACCCGACAGCCAGCAGTTCCTCAACGAGGTCTCCGTTGGCCGGCAGTTGCCCGTCTTCCATAATATAGTGGGCGATGATGCTGACGATAGCCAGCACCCGTTCTTTAAGAGGGTTTCCGGTCATAAAACTCCATATAATTCAGGGGCTCCGTTTGCGCACGAAGCGCATGCCGGGGAGCTGGATTGCTCCGTCCTCAAGTTCCAAGTGGAGTAAAATAGCGGAAACCTCCATAGGAGTCAAGCCGCATTTCCTGGCCAACTCGTCGACATGCAGGGGAATGTCCGTAAGTTCGACGAAGACTTGACGAGCCTGCCCGGTGAACTTATAAGACAAAGAGTCATTTTCGGATGGCTGGACGATGCAGGTCGGCTCCTGTTTGAAAAAACTGAGAATGTCGGCACTTTCGGTTACGAGGTGGGCACCGTCCTTGAGCAACTGGTTGGTTCCTGCGCTGGTATGATTATAGGCCGGACCCGGAATGGCGAACACCTCGCGGCCTTGTTCAAGGGCGAATTCGGCGGTAATCAGGGAGCCGCTGCGTTTGGCCGCCTCCACAACCAGAACGCCCTGGCACATGCCGCTGATGATGCGGTTGCGTCCGGGGAAATGCCTTGCCAGCGGTGGTGCGCCCGGCGGATATTCCGAAACGATGGCGCCGCCCTGTTGCAGAATGTCGTGAAACAATGCCTCGTTTTCCTGAGGGTAGATGCGGTCGATACCGCAGCCGAGAATCGCCACGGTGAGGCCTTTCGCCGCCAGCGCCCCTTCGTGTGCGGCACTATCGATCCCGCGCGCCAGGCCGCTGACGACAGGGATGCCGGAGGCGGCGATCTCTCGACAGATGGTGCGGGTGAGGCGTTGGCTGGGCAGGGAGGCTTGCCGTGCTCCCACCACAGCCAGGCCGGAGTGTTGGGGCAGGTCGCCGCGCAGATAAAATAATGCAGGAGGGTCATAGATGGAGCGTAGCAGAGTGGGATAGCGGTCTTCGTCCCACAACGAGACGATGCGGGCTTCCAGTCGGTTGAGCGTTTCGAGGGCTTGCTCATAAGCGGGAGAGGTTTTTGCCGGGATCGATTCGGCGACGGCGGCCCGTATGCCGACGTCTTGCACCCATTTCCGAGTATCGGCTTCGAGTGCGGCTTCGGGGCTGCCGAAAATTTTTATCAGGCGCATGATGCCGACGCGGCCGAGGCCCGGGGTCAGATGCAGTCGCAACCATGCTTGTTCTCTCGAGGTCATTGTCACTTGTCCGCCACCAACCCGAATTATTCATGATGGCGTCGCAAAACTCGCCAACTGCTGTGTTGCTGCGATTGCCTCGCTGCTTCGACGTACCTAAGTACGCCTCATGGCTCGACAATCGCGCGCCTTGCATTTGACGCTTTTTGCTTAGCCATCTCATTTGATGTTTTTTGCGAAAGCATCATTCATGATACTTCTGCTGTAACCGTCTATAGCACGCCATCTCAGGTCGGGCCCGCTCGTTGCGCTTTGACGGGTTTTGGTGCGCCGTCAGGGCAACGCCCTGCGCCCGGCCTGATTCTCTGCAGATTTGCCGGTTTCACGCCGAAGCCTCATTCACAACCCGGGGTAAGAAAAAAGGATTGAATCGCTTCAATCCTTTTTGATTTCCATAATGCGGGCTGAGACGTCAATCGGCCGCGGTGGAGACCCTGTCCCCGGCATAGATCGGGTTGGCCGATTTCAGAATCAGCGCCGTAGAGGTCCGGGGGTGCACGCTCAGGACCACCGCAGCGCCCAGCAGCTCATCCGGCAGTTGGACGTCATGATCCGGAAGTACCAGGTGGGTCGTCTTGCGGGGGCGGGACAGGTAAACCATGTTGCCGGATTCGAGACCATCTGCCGAACCGAGGTCGAGGTAGATGACGTCATGTTGACTCAGGGCGATTTTCTCCCGGCTGTTGGCGATCACATGGCCCAGCAGGGGGGCGGTCGCTTTTTTCAGGATGATCTCGCGGTTATCCGGTTGTTGCGGAAGCAGCAGGGCTCCCCGGGTGATTTCCTTGACCGAACGACGGATAACGGCGGTCGCCACGGAAGGAGAAACAGCGGTGATTTCAGCCTCGCCGAGATAGGTCACCCGGTGTCCGAGGACGTCCCTGGTTACGGGATGCTTGATCTTTTCGCCAACCTCCACCAGCGTATAGTAAGTGCCCGGCTGCAGGTCCGGATCATCGATCTTCACGAAGACCTGGTCATGGTTGCCGAGCAGTATCCGGTCGTCAGTGGCGTCGACCAGGGTTCCGGCCCGTTCCAGCTCTTCCATGGCGACGAAGCCCCCATTGCCGAGAATGCCCTTGACGGTTATTTCCTCGACCGGTTCGATGGGCATGCTTTGCGGCTGGCTTTCGGAGTTGCGGGTTTCGGCGGACTCGGTTTTTCCCGGTAGCAGAACCAGTCGCCCGTCACGGATGGCGACCTGTTGTCCCGGATAAATGAAATGCGGGTTGGATATAAAGGGGTTGTTGGCCCAGAGGTTGGGCCAGTAATAAGGATCCTTGATGAATCTTTCGGAGATTCCCCAGAGGGTGTCCCCCTTTTTGATGGTGTAGATCTGCTCCGTTGTTTGCGCCGTAGCTGCAATCGGAAACAGCAGACAGAGGGCTGCCAGTGCTTTGCAGATGGTTTTCATGAAAGATCCCCCGTGAGATGGCAGTCAGGTGGAAACATGCAAATTGACCACCTGATCGATGGATAACAGACTCTTCGTATCAGGGCTCGACCAGGGCTTTACGTGCCGCATCGCTGTTCGGGTAGCGCTGCTGCAGCGTCTGCAGGGCCTGGCGGGCTTTTTCGTATTGATTGAGCTGGCGCAATGCCGGCGCCATGCGCAGCAGGGCCTCCGGGGCTTTGCCGTTGAGCGGGTAGTTGTCGGCGGCTTTCTGGTATTCCTGGACAGCCCGGTCGTATTCCCCCAGTCGATAGTAGCATTCTCCGAGCCAAAACTGCGCATTGCCCGCATAATTGTTGGAGGGGAAATGATTCAAAAAGGTTTCAAAGCCCCTTATGGCTTGATTGTAGCGGCCCGAAGCGTAGTCGCCGAAGGCTTTGAGGTAGGTTTCGGTCGGGGACCCGGCGGCCTGCTCCTTTGCGGCGGCGGTGGGTTGCCCCGCAAAAGCGGTGTTTTCCCCGTTGTGGGTGACTTTTTGTGACGACACGCTGGTTTGCAAGGCGTCGAGTTGTTGCTGTTGGTTGGCGAACTGCTGTTCCAGGCCGTCAAGGCGCAAGGTCAGTTTTTCGATCATACGCTCCTGCGCATTTACCCTGGTCTGCAGAGTTTTTGTAAGGGGCGAGGAGCCTGCTGTGCCTCCAGGGGCGGACATGGCACATCCGGACAACAGAATACAGGAAAATACGATAAAGGTCGAAAGGCGAGTCATGTCGGAATCCTGAATTTGCGAAGTGATTATTAGCCGCAATATATAAGTGAAAAGGTGAAAATTTGCTAAAAAAGTATAGGCTTTTTAACACCTTGTCAAGGAGAAAGGTTTTCGTCGGAGGCCGAAGATGTTTCGCGGCATGCGCGTTTCATGATAATGTGATGACATTAGATCGTGTTCCGTCCGAGTGCATGAAAGGCGAGGCACGTGTTAGAGATTTGCATACGAGGGCACAAAGAGAGAAGTCATGACATCGCCGCCTGAATTGCTGGCGCCTGCCGGCAACCTGGAAAAACTGGAAACCGCTTTGCTGTACGGGGCCGACGCCGTTTATGTGGGCGGCGAACAGTTTGGTCTGCGCGCTCAGGCGGATAATTTTACCTTGGAGCAACTGGCGCGCGCCAGGGATTTGACCCGGCGCCTGAACCGGCGCTTGTATCTGACCTTGAACGCCTATCTGGCTCCGGGAGAGATGGACGCCTGCGCGGACTATGTGGAGCGGCTGCGCGACCTGGAACTGGACGCCTACATCGTTGCCGATCCGGGGGTCCTTGCCTTGGTGCGTGCCATCGATCCGGAAAGGGAATTACACCTTTCCACCCAGGCCAATACGACCAACGCCGAGGCGATACGATTCTGGGCGGCGGCCGGCGTGAAAAGAGTCAATCTGGCCCGGGAACTCAGTCTCGAGGAAATCCGTGCGGTGCGAAAAACGACCGAGGCGGAGTTGGAAGTATTCGTGCACGGCGCCATGTGCGTGGCTTACTCCGGCCGTTGTCTGCTGTCGGCGGCCCTGACCGGGAGGGGGGCCAACCGCGGCTTGTGCACGCAACCTTGCCGCTGGAGTTACGCTTTGATGGAGAAGACCCGCCCCGGCCGGTATTTTTCCCTGGAACAGGACGAACGCGGCTCGTATCTGCTGAACAGTCGCGATCTGTGTCTGCTCGATCAGTTGCCGCTGCTGGTCGAGGCCGGAATCGACAGTCTCAAGATAGAAGGGCGCATGAAGAGCCGTTATTACGTAGCGGCGGTAACCCGCGTCTATCGAGAGGCCCTGGACCGATATGTCGAGAACCCCCATGTCTGGCGACCTCTGGCGGATTGGCGAAGGGAACTCGAAAGCGTCAGCCACCGTCCCTACGGTACCGGCTTTTTTCTCGGTAGAGATGAGCCGCAATTGCAGCCGGAAGATGGCGGCTATATCCGTCATTGCGATTTTGTCGGCGAAGTGGTCGAGGTGGAAAAGGATGGCCGGGGGGAGGTTGTCGGGCGAAACCGTTTTTTTCCCGGGGAAGTGCTGGAGTTGATCGGTCCCGGCATGCGTCAGGCCCGTTTCGAAGTCAGAAAACCTGCCGCCGGCGACGGTTCTTCTCTCTCGGTGGTACAGCCCAATGCCCGCGTGTGGCTGCCGTTGCCGCCTGGTGCCCGGGCGGGGGATCTGTTGCGTCGCAACAGGTCGGAGGAAGCTTAAGGTCGACCCGGTTCGCGCGCCTGCCAGATGCGGCGGGTGCCCAGGTCGCAGCCGGTGAGGGCACCGCCGTATACCGCCCCGGTATCCAGGCCGATGCGGCGTGGTCCGAAATAGGGGGTGCGTAAAGGGGTATGGCCGAAGACGATGGTTTTTCCCCAGTCGAAACCGGATGCAAGAAATGCGTCGCGGATCCACAGCAGATCTTCTTCCGTCTGCTCTGCGGGAGAAAGTCCCGGGCGCAGCCCGGCGTGCACGAAAATGTAGCGGGTGGTCGCGTAGTATGGCCGCAAGTTGGTAAAAAATCGCCAGTGGGAAGAGGGTAACCGCAACAGGCCTTCACCCATGTATGCGAGCAATGTAGCCAGCCCACCGTTGGCCAGATAAAGGGGCAGGTTGCGTCCCGCCAGTACGTCGAGCAACATGCGCTCGTGGTTGCCCATCAGGAAGATGCTTCGCGGAACCTTCCTCTGCAGGGCCAGAAGCGTATCGATCACGCCTCGCGGATCCGGGCCCCGGTCGATGTAGTCACCGAGAAAAACGATCTTATCGTGCCGGTTGGGGGACATTTTGATCAGCAGTTTCTGTAAGGCGCATCGGCAGCCATGAATATCGCCGACGGTCAGCAATCTTCTGCGCTTTTTCATCGTTTCACTCCTAAAGTTATGGTAACGCCGGCACGATTTCCCGGCAAGTTCCGGCAAGGATGACTCAAGATGCCTAACCCGCGCACCCGTTCCGTATATCTCGCCCAAAACGGCACGTTGCTGTTTTTGCTGGTCTTGCTGTTCCTGTTCGCTCAGGGGCCCGATTTGCTGTATGGAGCTTTGAGCCTCGGCTTGCTGGCGGCGTACCATGCGCTGGTAAACTATTATTTTACGCCGCGCCAGATACGGCAGGCCGGTCTGATGGCAGCTCATCTCGGCGTCTATCTTTTATTGTGCACTCTGGTGATATGGTCCACCACCGATGCGGAAGAGGAGAGTCTCTACTGGATCGTTTACCTGTTGCCCATCATGACGGCCGCTGCCAACCTCAGCCTGCTGCGTACCTTGACGGTCTGCGGTCTGTCCTCAGGTTTGTATGCCGCTTTTTTTCCCCGGAAGTTTTATTTCGATCCGCATCTGCGCACCGAAGAACTGCCCGAGTTGCTGATCCTGATAACCACCTTTTTCATTGTCGGGGTTCTGGTGCAGTCATTTTCCGAAAACCAGCGGCGCAGTCTCGAACTGCAGGAGCAGCTTAACCGGCGTCTTCTCTCCAGCCGGAAAAAACTGCAGGATTCCCTGCGTAAACTGCATCGTGCAGAAGAAGGGCTGCGACGCAAAGACAGACTCTCGGCTCTCGGGCGCATGTCGGCCGGGGTGGCTCATGAAATACGCAATCCGCTTGGGATCATTTCGTCTTCGGTACAGCTTCTGGCTAAGAAGCTTGAAAGCCGCACCGGTGACATCGATCAGTTGGTGGCGGTGGTCCAGGAGGAGGTCCGGCGACTCAATCGTCTTATCAGCGATTTTCTCAAATTCGGGCGGCCCGCTTCTCCCGATCGCCACGATACCGACGTGCGCCGACTGGTGGAGCGAACCGTGAGGGAGTGCCAGCCCCTGGCACAACAGCGTGGCATAGATTTAGGGGCGGGAATTCCCGCTGATCAGCTGGATGCTTACGTGGATGAGGGCCTGTTACGGCAGGCGCTGCTCAATCTGGTCATCAATGCTCTGGATGCGACTCCATCCGAGGGCAAGGTGCGGGTTTCGCTGCAAAGAGCGGGGCGGGGGGTGCGGTTTGCGGTACACAATACCGGATCGAGCATTCCCCAGGAACTCCAGTCACGCATTTTCGATCCCTTTTTTACCACCAAGGATCGCGGCACCGGCCTGGGGTTGGCCAATGCCCATCAGGTCGTAACGGGACACGGCGGAGAAATGGCGGTGCACAGTACGCCCGAAGAGGGCACGACGTTCAGCATGTGGATACCTTTGCGGGAGGAGACGGATGAATCACATCCTCGTGGTTGATGACGAAAAGAATTACCTGGTGGTGCTGTCGGCACTGCTGAATGACGCGGGTTATAAGGTGTCCGCTGTCGACAACCCTTTTGCCGCCCTGGACCTGTTGTCCAAGGAGCCGGTCTCCCTGGTGTTGTCCGATCTTAAGATGCCGCGCATGGACGGTTTGGAATTTTTCCGTCGTGCCCAGCAAAAGTTCGGTCCTGTTCCGTTTATCATTCTGACCGCATTCGCGACGGTGGAGACGGCGCTGGAGGCCATGAAGGCCGGGGTTTTCGATTATCTGATGAAACCTTTCAACAACGAGGAGATTCTTCTCACTGTCGGCAAGGCTCTCGATTATTCGCGACTGCGAAACGAAAACGCTTCTCTGAAGCGTCAACTGGAACTCAGCCGCAAGCGGGACCTTGTTGGAGAAAGTCCGCAGATCCGGCAATTGCTGGGGGATGTCGTGCGGGTGGCGCCGGCACGCACCTCCATCATGATCATGGGCGAAAGCGGCTCCGGCAAGGAGCTTGTGGCCCGCATGCTGCACGACGCCAGCCCCCGTGCTGCAGGTCCTCTGGTCACGGTCAACTGTGCCACTTTTACGGAACCCCTGCTTGAGAGCGAACTTTTCGGTCACGAACGCGGAGCCTTCACGGGGGCCGTGGAGCGCAAGCAGGGACTGCTCGAAATTGCCGATGGCGGCACGCTGTTTCTCGATGAAATCGGCGAATTTCCCCTCGTCCTGCAGCCGAAGCTGTTGCGGGTGCTTCAAGAACGACGGTTCCGGCGGGTGGGCGGCATGGTGGAGCTTGAAACCGACGTGCGCCTGGTGGCTGCCACCAACCGCGATTTGCGGACCATGGTCGACGAGGGTGAATTTCGCGAGGACTTGTATTATCGGCTTAATGTCGTCACCCTGAAAGTTCCCCCGCTGCGGGAACGCGGGGAGGATATAGCCCTGTTGGCCATGTACTTTCTGCGGCGTTTTGCTCATGAACTCGGGCGCGAAGTGTCCGGTATCGCGCCCGAGGCCCTGGCTCTCATGCAGCAGTATGCCTGGCCCGGCAATGTGCGGGAGCTTCAGAACGCCATGGAACGCGGCGTTCTGTTCTGCAAGGGTGCGGTCTTGCAGGTGGACGATTTGCCGGACAGCATTCGACCGGCGAGTCGCAGCGCTCCGTCGTGTCCGCTCGATCTGTCCGGGGCGGACAAGCCCCTTCCCGAACTGATGGAAGACGTCGAGCGCCAGCTCATTCATGACGCTCTGGTGCGTGCCCGAGGGGTCCAGGCCCGGGCCGCGCAGCTGCTCGGCATCAGCCGCAGCAACCTGCAGTACAAGCTGAAAAAATACGGGCTGTTGTAGTCTTGCCAAACCCCATGTAAAAATTTTTGTCCATTCCCTTTCTCTATCCCCTGCCGTGTAAAAAAAATTGTACGACTGTTCTCATCTGACTTTTTCCAAGTTATTGAAATTAAACGGATAAAAAACTGGCTTGCGGTTTGCTATGTCTTTGCCGGTGTTGCGCCCGATACCTTGTGCGCGACCGGACTTTTCGACGCATCGCATGGCATAAGGGGGAATCTAAGTGAGCCAGAAACCTACGGATCAAAGAATATCTAGGAATGCGCGATTGCGGTCTTTGGGGCTGCTTGGCGCCGTCTATCTTGCCTTTTCTCTGGTATTAAGAGTGGTGTTGTGGTGGCAATTCGGCCGGGTGGAAGGGGTTCAGCCTGCAGCTTTGCCGGGGGTGCTGGCCTTGGGAGTCTGGCATGACCTGTTAGTTCTGCCCTTTGTGGTGGGGCCCGTGGCGGCACTGCTTTGCCTGCTTCCGGCCCGGTGGGCCAAGCGCCCTCTGCCGCGTTTGGGGCTTGGCGGATTGTTTTACCTGCTGCTTTTCGGCCTGACATACCTGCCTTTTGTCGAATATTTCTTTTTTCAGGAATTCGATGCCCGCTTCAATCTTGTCGCCGTCGATTATCTTATCTATCCGCACGAGGTTCTGATCAACATCTGGGAAAGTTATCCCGTGACCTGGGTTTTGCTTGGCGTTGCCGTTTTAACCTGGGGGGTGCACCGGTTTTTGTGGCCGGTCCTGCGAAAAGCGTTGCAAAGCCCTTATCCGATCTTTTCGCGCATGCGGCTGGGGGGCGCATGGTTGATGTCGGTGGTGGCCGTCCTGTTGTTGCCCCTGGCCGGCGCGGGTCACTCCAACCGGGTTTCAGCCGAAATTTCCGACAACGGCTTGCGCAGCCTGGTGGAGGCCTT